>Ga0115008_10002160_pt1 | contig 16284 bp, 18 predicted proteins | sample FraStrMetagenome_FD_87164 | JGI IMG/M metagenome (GOLD analysis project Ga0115008, IMG submission 87164) | Marine eukaryotic phytoplankton communities from Arctic Ocean - Fram Strait ARC3M Metagenome | ecosystem: Environmental > Aquatic > Marine > Oceanic | place: Fram Strait | collected...
AAAACGATGATACCCCCCCACACAGCTTTGCTGCACACTTCGTTTTCTTTTTTTTTTTTTTACTTCGTTTTTTTGATTTATATATATAAATATACACTTGACAAATGACTCGCGATCGAAAATAACGGTATTTCGAAGGGGGAAAATACATGTACGTAAATCTAAGTACACCGGCATTGTAATTCGTAATTCTAGAGTAGATCTAGCGAAAATACGGAAAATATGCTTTCCATAAATATACCGGTCAACGCGCGGGGTCATCGGCATACGAGTAGGCATAGGGCATAGCATGCGACAAAATTCTAAATTCTACTTCACATCAACTCAAATGTCAATATATGAACTACCGGTATTTTCATCTTACATCTACTCTAACACAATACCCGGTACACAATAAATTGTTGATGATACGTATGCACTTCTCACTTCATTAACACGAGACAGGTCCACAATCGCTGCCGGCTCATCATATATATCCCAATATGTTCATGCGTATTTGCCACGTTGGAGGTGGTATTCGGAATACTTCCTGGATTTAGGTCATGAGAATGCGAACGTACATCAAATACCACCCCTCCGCTAGGGGGGAGTAGAAAGTTCGGAAAAAGTTTTTTCATAACTTTCTGCCACCTTGATCAAATACCTGTATCTCTGAACAAATGACGAAGGGTGTCGCGCTTCACTGCGTCACTACCTCAGACAAAGACAAACTTCAATCTGACCCTTCTGAGTTTTGAAAGTTGTTTCGTCAAATACGACTCCGGGGTCCGGGGTCCGGGGTGAGAGAAAAAAGGGCGATTCGCGAACGAGAAAAGCATCTCCTTGATAGGAACCAACACAACTACCAAACCTCGTTGACACACAGAATCATACGAATGTAGCGAATAGCGAGACGAAAATTAGCGTAATGCATAATTACATATAAATATTATCTGGCACAAAAAAATATTGGGAAATGACATACTATTATGTAAGTTGAGAAGACGTTTTTGTCAAATACGATAAACGGATACACGAGGTGAGGGAAAGAAGATAGATTTACGACCGAGAAAAAAGGGATGCCGTGGCCGAAGGGCGCGAGCATTGACTAAACGGAATGTCCGTCGGTTCCTATAACCAAACGGGAGAGTGGAATGCTATCTCGCGAATCAAATAGTCGCATCGTTGTTCTCTAACATTGAAGAAACATATGAGACGGCTTAATACGAAAAACGGTTTATTGATCATCGGAGAGAAGACAACTTATTATGAAGAATGAAGCTTATATTTTTGAGAATGGTAAACAGAATGCACCAAGAACAACTAAAGGATGATATCTTCGTACTAAACTAAGTGATGGTTAAACGGAGTGGTTCGAGATAAAGAGAGCAACGGTCGGTTATCCATTGAAGGTAGCTGATTGCGCAGCATCAGGTAAAACATCAAAAGAATCCGCTGGTTTTTACCTCATACTTTAGCTAAGAGAGATAGAGTTACAACACTATTAAACTTCGAGCAGCAAAGAAACAAAAGGTAGAGAAGCAGGCTTGAGAATCCATGGCCCTAATGACACATGCATTAAATATAGACTTAGAAAGAGATCTAGACACTGGTCAGAAGCAATTGGGAAATAGGTGAAAACATTCGTACCGGCATTGCGAACACTAATAGAAATCGAAAGAGTACCACCCGATAACACTTTCTCTCCTTTTATCGTATGCATTTTACTTTAATTTAACGTACGAGACGTGGAAAGATTCGTCACGCTGGTTGCTACGTATTGAGAATGTCTCCTCTCCAAATACACGTCAAAAGGTTTGCACCATAGTATAAACCTAGAGTAGAGTTGTGGATCAGAGTCTTGTTCGATGGGGACGCTTTTTTAAATGTTCCAATGATAGTGTACCATTCATTTTCTACCTCCGCTATGTCCAACGGAATGACTCCTTTCTCATTAACTTTCTTTCCACTTTCGGACCGCGACAAGTACAGCTTCGCACCGGATGTATTTGGTCGATCAGTATTAACAAATTCGAACGAAACAAAAGAATGCAATGCTCCCTGCGAAAATATCAACAGTGTATCTTCACCAAAAATTTATTGTTCCCGACGTTGGGTAGTCTTTGCTTTTCAATGACCGATGTCGCAAATAAAGGCGGAGAGGGAATACCACCAGGATCCGTAGGGGATTCTGTTGCAAGCGGGCTTGGAGGTATCGTTGGTGCTTTTGTCGGGAAGTTCCTAGTTATTTTGGTTGGTCCTCTAGTTGGTAGCGTCGAGGGTGAACTAGTAATTTTAAGGGAAAGAGGGAAGGTTCATCTGATGAGCTTAAAGTTGGATGTAGAGTAAGAAGAAAAGAAGGCAAGTCACTTCTAAAATAAGTTGGTGAGAGAGATTGTTCTAGTGACATCGAAGGAAATTCAGACCTCAATTTTGAAGGTTTATTTGAGGGTTTCGTGGACATTGTTGGCGCTTGCGAGCTAAACTTGCTGGGGGTAGTGGAACGATTCCCTGTCGGTTTGTCGGGACACCTGATTTTTGTTTGCTTGGAAAGATATGAAGGTTCATGTGTTCGAATTGAATGAGAATCCCCGAGGGGACATCGGAAGGACGATATGAAGGAATCTTGGATATGGTTGGAGAGGACGAAATTGATGATATTGCTGAAGGATTTTCAAAAAAAAATAGGTGCTCGGCTAATTTATGGCCTGTATGTCAGCACAATTAATGTGCATGTTGGGTTCATACCTGGAGTAAGGCTCGAAGCCGAACTTAGTCACCCAGAACGCTTTCTGTGGGGTCTTTAGAAGGATATCGTGATGGAGTTACCGTTGACTCCACTGAAGGCGTATATGTCGGTACAACACTAGGTGAACCCGTTGGTAAAGCAGATGGATTTGCGAAAGTTTTTTTTTGACGGCGCTTCTGAGGGATTCTTTGAAGGCGCGATGAGAGGTAATTGTGTTGGTATTGTAGTATTGTAGAAGGCATAGAGCGAGGAAATACAGTTGGATTTCGATTGCACAATGGTTTCCTTTATAGTAGGTGAAGATAAATGAAATTTGGAAGGCAACTGATTATCCACTTTCGTTGGCAACTGAGAATCCATTATCATCGGTGACGTACAGAGCGGGTTGGTAGGCAACCCTGTCCTCGGGGATGCGCTTGGCAACACGTTCGTTCCAGCGCACCTACTTCCAAACAAAAAACATCCATTCCCAAAACTTCATCGTCTAGTGAAGAACCAAACGTGAAACTTGTCAGGATGTCGACCTTAACCTGGAAATAATACGAACTCACAGCACCAAAAATCACATTTTTCAACTTGACCATCCTTTACGATTGTTGCAAATAAATAATCCCACTATCGGGATCATGTTGAGCCTTCTGTAATCTTCCAATCTAAATGTTTGCATTTTTCCTACGATCATTGGTCTATGAAATGGTCAACCAATCACATAGATTCTTTCATGAAACGCCCAAAAATGACAACTATCGGTAGGGATATTTTCAACTGTATATCGGAACGGAACTTACTCGTATTTTGTTGACTTCTATCGTGGTTGACGTTTTTATATTTGTAAGAATTTTTAGGTAAAAAATTCTCGTTCCTCGTACATTTGTACGTACATTGTGTGCAATAAACGATGAAAGCAGTGAGCGAGCTAGCTCTCTCAAACCTACGCTTTCCACATCATCAAATGCATTTTTGTAGAGAACGGATCGGAGATATGAGAAAATTTTTGAAAAAGTTTAGAACTCTACAGCTCCATTTTATAGTTAAATAACTCCGTCAATAGAGTCGAGGTAGAAATAAAAACTTCATCGTCCCTATTTCTTTTTCTGTAATAAATGCCAGGTCTGAGATGCTTTTAGTAGAGCGATTTGTAATCATCGCCTTATTGACAATGATGTCAAACGTTGAGAGTCTTTTGGCGTTTCCTCCCAAACGGCAATGTGCTCAAGGTGTTTTTGGTAAAGGCAAGAGTTCTTCCAAACACAATCGCCGAGATATTTTGCAAACTTTTATGTCTACCTTGATTCTTTGGCCCACTGTAAAGAAAAGTTGTGTCGCTTACGAGCCAGACCCCGATCCAGTGAGGGAGTCGTTGTATCTTATTTCGCGAGTTCAGGAGGCCACTGTGCAACAAGAACGATTTGTGAGAAAAGCTTCAGATCAGTCGACATTAAAGAACAAAATGAAGCTCACGCTCTTGTTAATTGAGAAGAATTACAAGTTGGTGGATCAACTAACGTATTGCTCCCGGTTGATACCTTCTGATTCATTAGTTATTGCTACCGAGGCCGGTAATGAAGCGACTGAAGAATTACAGAGTGCAATTGATTACGTGAGGTCTGATCTGAAATCGGGGCCACTTGGAGATGATCAAAAGTTGTTTATAACTAACGCTCTGGTTAACACCCGAGAAAAACTCTTCATTTATCTAGATTATATGCCTCAGGAAAAATTGGAAGGGGCACGGAAAAGAATTGAAGAAGAAAATAAATTGAATATCGAGGAATTCGATGGAGACGAAGATGCTGGTGTATACAACCCTGTCATGTTACCTTGGAAGAACAGATAGAATAAGGTGTAAATGGTGAATATGCTAGATTTATATTGTCATCTGAAGTTGAATTTGTCACGTAACACGTTCTATTTTAAACCGCGTTATCGGCGTAATCCATCATCTCACAAGGAGAAGTTCAAATATTGTTCCCATTAAACTTATGAATGCGAGTACATGTTATGATGAATACTCAGGAAATGAATGATGAGATTGTAATGAAATATAAAACTGGGGTCTCGCTCGAAATGTAAACAAAGCCTTGTTGTTTCAAATCGAATGTATGAACAACATTTTTGGACTCAGAGTCGTCTCGCGCTTGATGTCTAATAATTGTATTTTCAAATTCAACATTTTTCATTACTTCGTTTTTAGAGAGTAGAGTCCACTTCAAAGTTCAGAGTTCATAGTAATATTTTTCTTTCTCCCAGGAGAGAAGAAGAGAGCATAAATGAAAACATGACGACTCAGGTCAGCTTGCACTAACGTCTTTATCTAAACCGACTCGATGACGCGACAATACGCCTGCAGCCAAAGAAAAATATCAGCGCACGGGGAAAAAAAGAGAAAATAAATACTCATCAATCAACAAAACGTCTCACTTTGAAACGCACATCCAGACCCTTTCATCTAGAGATAGTTGTTGTTGTTCTTGTACCTCGTAGTAGTACCATGATGCCACCCTTAAATCGAAAGGGAATATGGCACCCAAGTGCAACATATGTCTTCTTGTTTACATTTATCGCCAGTGTCCAACTGTCCTCCACTTTCGCACCGAGTTTTCGCCACAATGGGCATGCCACCTTTCGCGGAACAAAAAGTAATGTTCACTTGCAGTCATTAAAATCACGGCCGTTAATGGCAGCGACCCATCGTATCGAATCTACTGACGATGGACCGAGTGATTCTCTCGTGCATACATTAACAATTGATAATTTTGACGGGGCGTCGGATGATCCGATTGTGATTCAAACCGGCAAAATCGGACGTCAGGCTGCAGGCGCTGTGACGTTAACGAGGGGAGAGACTGTGATTTATGCGACAGCTTCTCGGGATAAAGATCCCAAGGAAAGCATTGACTTTTTACCACTTAGCGTGGAATATCAAGAACGTTTCTCAAGTGTTGGACAAACCAGTGGTGGATACAATAAACGTGATGGCAGACCGGCCGAACACGAAATTTTGACATGTAGGTTGATCGACAGGCCTTTGCGTCCTCTAATTGCCAACGGATGGAAGCACGAGACTCAACTTCTTTCGTGGGTTCTAAGTTATGATAATAAGAGGTCCAGTGATACAATGGCAATAATCGCAAATAGTGCTGCTCTTTGGTTGTCTGATGTCCCATTAATCAAGCCGGTCGCTGCTGCGACAGTTGGATTAATCGACGGAGAACTTGTCGTCAACCCAACAAATGAGGTATGTATAAAATGATTTTTATGCTTTAAATTGTTCGATTTTGACACTCTTATTGTATAACTTGTAGCAAATGTCGGTCAGCAAGTTGAATCTATCAATTGCTGGCACCAAAGACGCAGTTATGATGATTGAGGGAGCCGCGGAGTTTCTACCGGAGGAAACTATGTTGGAGGCTGTAAAGCGCGGTCACGAGTCTGTTCGCGCAATTTGTCTTGCGCTTGAAGAATTTGGCGAGGTTGCAGGTAAAGAAAAGAATTATAGTACGCTCCCCGAGAAGGTGGAAGGACTTCAAGAAGCGGTTGATGAACTAATGACAGAACAAATTGACAGTTGTTTTACCATAACAAATAAGGCTGACCAGTCAAATGCGATGTCACGTATGAGCAAGTTTGTCACAGACGAATTGGAGGAACAATTTCCCGAGCAGAAAAATGCAGTAAAGGCTGCGTACAAGAATTTACTCTCCCGTCGTATGTTTGAACTCGCGAAGAATAGAGGTATTCGTGCTGATGGCCGTTCTCTTGACGAAGTACGTCGAATCGATATCGAAACAGGTTTCCTTGCTAGGGCACATGGCTCAGCTCTTTTCACGAGAGGTGAAACACAGGCTATCGCGACTGCTACTCTTGGTGACTCGAGTATGAGGCAGAAACTTGATAAGATCGAAGGATTAGAAAACAAAAGGTTCTACTTACAATATACATTTCCACCTAGTTGCGTCGGAGAGACTGGAAGAGTAGGCGCCCCCGGTCGAAGAGAAGTTGGTCATGGTAATCTTGCTGAAAGAGCGCTAATTCCCATCATACCGGAAGAAAGTGATTTTCCGTACACAATACGCGTAGAGAGTTTAATTACTGAAAGTCATGGTTCCTCTTCCATGGCTTCAGTATGTGGTGGTTGTTTGTCGCTTATGGATGCGGGTGTCCCTATAAAGAGAACCGTAGCCGGAATCGCCATGGGTATGTTGCTCAATGATAAGAATGCAGTATCGGATGATAACGCCATTATCGTTTCAGATATTTTGGGTGTTGAGGATGCTTTGGGTACAATGGACTTTAAAGTTGCAGGTGATCGCAAAGGGATTTCCACCTTTCAATTGGATATCAAATGTGAGGGGCTCAGTTTTGAAACTATGACTCGTGCACTTGAACAAGCACGAGAAGGGCGTTTGCACATTCTAGATGAGATGGAAAAAGTAATTTCAGAACCGAAGGAGTTGCCTGCGTTAGTTCCCAAGATAGGTCTTTGCAAGATTGACGAAGGTTCAATCGGGAAGGTTATTGGACCAGGTGGAAAACAAATTAGAGCTATCATCGAGGATTTCGATCTCGCTAACATGGATGTAGCGGAAGATGGTAGCATACAACTATCTTCTTTAAACACCACACAAATAACTCGTGCAGTGGAATTTATTGAGAATTTGGTAAGTAGTGGAGGTGGAGGAGGCGGTAGAGGTAGGGAGCCCAGGCCGCAGTATCGTGGCCCCCCGGCGGAAGTAGGTATGACATATACAGGAAAGATAGTCTCGTCTCATAATTTTGGGGTCTTCGTTGAGATATTACCAGGTGGAAAAGATGATGACGGAGAATATCCACCCTTGGAGGGTTTGATTCACGTTTCAGAACTGCACACAGAGAGAGTAAGGAATTGCGAGGGTTTCGTGAAGGGAATGAATACGGAAACGTTAGAAGTAAAATTTTTGGGGTATAATGAAAATGGGAAATTACAACTTAGTAGGAAGGCAGTAATGTTGGGCGATTCGTATAAAGGCAAGCCCATCAGATCAAGTAAAGGTAGAGATAGAAGTACCAGTCCAAAAGCGGAAATGAGCGACGAAGAAGCAGATATCATTAGTAAGGCAATATCAGGAGTTACAGACTTGTAAAATAGAATTGTATATACTGGAATAGTCAAAGAAATCATATTACGTTGTCACGCTGTAGCATTTATCTTGTTTGTCGTGCAGGCTATCTATGTCATGATACACAACGTATGTTGACGCAGAAGAACAAATCTACAACTATTCACTAGATCGGAAGATGTGTATGAGCAAAATTATACGATCCAAACTTAAGTGTACGTCATCACTTTCCTTATTGCTTCCGACATTTCGAGTAGAAACCCCTGGAGTTTCCAACATATAATGCCTTAGCAGCAGTTTCTTTTGTTCTGCTTATGAATTGTACCCAACATAACATTAATTTACTCTTTCTTCTAAATGTTTTACATCCTAACGCCACTCTGAATCTTTTCTTGAGTAGAACGTAAGCACCTGCCCTTTGGTAATCAGTAGAGCCCGCCGGAGTAATGTTTCCTACTTCTTGAGATTCTGCCGCAGCCCTGGCTAAGAAATAAATTAAAAAAACTCCTTCAAACTCTTGTTCATATCTCCAAAGTGACAAACCACAAGCGCAATGATTCCATTCTCTCCATAGTAATATAGGTACTAAGGAATCATCAAAAATGTTGCAACAGTGGTATCAAACTTTTCACCACGCATTACAAAACGAGGCTCAATTTCTGCAACGCTCTTCTCTATCGCCCCACTCGTGGAATTCTCATGACAAGATTTGTCCATGCGACTACCCACTCGCACCACTCGAATATTCTCTTCCGCAGTGTTATCATTCTCGTTCTTCACTGATGTGCGTAATCATTGCTCATACTGATGCGGGTAATCATTGCTCATAGTATCTGGAACAATAAACTCTTTCATTGAATGTCAATGACAGTATTGCTTAAGAATATCATGTAACATATTTTGAGGATCTCGAAGAGCCCAGATTTTGACTACCGTATCATGTCATTTCCACCACAAATATTGTCAATTTAGCGAAAGCTGCAAGCAGGATCCTTACTTAAGGTTAGCGACTCATGACAAATTCTGGTTGAGTAGCTTTCTGATAAAAATGATATCTCCATCAGTTCCTTGCGACTCGAAACTTCTTTTAAGCAATGAAGGAGAAACTAATTGGTTTGGTTCCTTGCTCCCGGGATTCGCAAGTATGAAACAAAATGATTCAGTGTTGTCATAACCTAATGCATCAGCAACGGTGGCTGCATCTCGTGAAATGCCTTTTATAACCACATAATGACCCACATAGGAATCTGTAGATTTCATACTCTTTATTTCAAGCAAACCGTAAGCCGAAGTCTCCACACTTGCAAGTAAAATTGAGTTATCCAACAATATGATCGCAATTGTTTCCGGAGATGAAACTATGTAGGTTATTGAGTTAATGCTTAGCCTTCTCATTTCACAAACAAAATAATGTTGTTGATTATCAAAAAAACTAATTAGACGCATTTTATCTTCTCCAAACGAAGTTTTGTAGTAGTCAAATGATTCATAACTTTGGGATACCGAAAGGTTTTTTGAACAAAAAAGATAAGAAAAGTTTTGCATTCGTTCGACTTGATGAATCGAGAATATCTTTAACAACTCCTGAGTATCATTGATGCAGGACGTCGCGTCATGCTCATGATAATTTGAAGCTAGCACACCGTGAAGAAGTGCCACCAAGTCTGCAGTCCAAATGCTATTAGTATTAAGTTTCTTGAGAATCCACTTTTCATGAAACGAAGGAAAGGACACCAGTCAGTATAAGTCTAACTAAACTTTTTTCTTCCATAAACTTACATTCCGTAATTCCTCTTGCTTTGTGTCATTAAGTAATGCATATTCGTCGCTGTTAGGATTATCACACAAAAGCCACTGAAAAACGTAAAGCAAACATGCGACGCCGCAATCCCAATTCTGCTTTTGCTCGACATGAAAATTTCTCAAAAACCATGTACTAGCTTCATCTATATTTGCACTATCCTGATCAAACTTGCTCAAATGTGCGTTAATGATCAAAACTTCTTTTGAAGTAGCAGCGGATTCGTCATGACCGCAAAGAGATGAGGCAATGAATTGCTGAAAAAGCAGAATGACAGAAAGTAGAGAGGATCGAAGCCAAATGATGATTCTATGTAGAAATGGATGTTCGCACGATGCCATTTCCATTTCCTGTGTCAATCCATACCACTCTATGAAAGAGCGTTCATCCACTTCTCGATGAATAATTGATGAAAGCTTTAATTGTTTTGTTCAGTATTTGGGCTATGTATCCATGTCCGTCCTTCAAAGTGCTATTTGAATCTCTGAGAAAATGTGTTTTTTTGCCAGTCTGCAGTCTGCAGAAGGGAAAGGTGAAAGAACAAAAAACGCAACCTCGCACAACACGCACGCACAACAGTCAACAACATCGGTAGTAAACATCACGAAGAAAGCTAATTTAGCGTCATAAAGAAAGCTGAACTTTTTCACCGTCCCCACCCCCGCAACGCACAATACACACATCCAAGACAACCCATGGACCTAATGAAAACCTAGCAGGTCGACCGTCCGCCATGAGCAACGCCATACCACCGTTGCACAAGAACACGAACAGCAGTGTAGCAACTACGGGCAAGCAATCACAGCAACGTAACAGAAGAGCAAGAAACCGGCGCAGGAATCGAAACAAGGGCAATTTGGATTTCAAAACGTTACAAAACAATTTGCCAACGTTGAAACTAACTGTCCGTCGTATCGGAGCAGCGTCGTTACAGATTCCAGAACCAGAGGAAGGTGAAGAACGAGAAGATGGAGTGAATGTGAACAATAAGACGCTGGAAAATGCCATGTTGAAACTGATTGAGGAATTAATCGCCGGAGCAGGCTTGACGAACGTATCCAGCCGTGTGGTTTACGTCGTACCGCCCAAAACATCGAAAAGAAGAGGGGAGGTGCCGGGATATGTAATGTTATTGTTGACTATAGATCCCAGTTTAATTACGAATGTGTTTGAAAAATCTACCATGAACGCTACCAATAATAATGATAATGATGGGAATGATGCAGAGCATTCAGAAACATTGGTTAACAAGGGAAAAGATAACAAAATGGATGTTGACATGGAAGAAGATGAGAAGAAAAATGGTAATCAGATGGTTATATCAAGTGCTGTCAAATCTCAGGTATTGGCGAGTGCCAAACTAGCACTGATTAATGCACTCGAATCTCTTCAAAATTTTGGAACTACTAAGATGGTGGTGGTGGAAGTCAGTCGAAGCCAAAAGAGCTTTAAGAGTAGTGGTGCTGTAGGTAACAAACGGGTCGAAAAGCTAATGGGAAGTATCGAGCGATCGGAAGGTTTTAAGGACTTCATGTCAGCGCAGCAAAAGGCCGAGGAAGACAGACAGGGAAGGAAGAAACCAGCTCCTGGTGGGATTTCGGTTTCGGAAACTGACGCACAGGAAGAGAAAGTAGCGGTATTGGTAGAGTATCTGCAAGCCAAGAGGGACGCCGAGAAGAAGGCGAAACAGGCGAAGAAAGCCAAGGCCAAGACGGCAAAGCAGAAATCCATGAAAACGATGGATCGCGCAATTGTTGGAAGTAACAATAATGTTATCAAACTAAATTCGTCGATAGCGGCTGCAGACGCAAGTACTTCTAACAATAAGAGTATTAGGAAAGAAAAGCTAAAGAAAAAAAGGTCGAAGAAGGGAAATGCGAGCGATGGAGGTATTCCCATGGGATCAATTAAACCAACCTCATCTGAAGCAAATACCAAAAAGAAGAAAAAGAATTCGAAACGGAAGAAGAATATTCAGGGTGCAGGTAGTAATGAGACTGGGACAGGTGTTGTAGCTGCTCCGATGATGATTCTGAACTCTTCGAGCGCAAATGGGTAAAGTGCATATACTGATGGAGTTTCTTTATCCTTGCGTGAATTCAATCAATTAGAGCTCATGGTTTTGAATCAATTCAATTTCTTTTCATTTCATCGTGGTTGAAAAAGTACTTGTTTCAAGTGTATATATACACACATATATTGGTGCATATATATATATATATATATATATACTAGTTGAGCGTGTATGCATATGAATAATTGACGAGTTTTGATCTGTCCGATCGTTAAATCGAGCTTTTTGGCTGACGACCCTTTGCAGCGAGGCTGTCAATAGTTTGGGTTATGGATTCAAAGCATTAAAGGTGCTCAAGTGTTTTCCTTCGAAGACGATTACCGACCAGCGTTGGCATAGATGATGATTTAAATATTAATCCACGTCATGAGAACTTTATATGTTGTGGATTCGATAAAACGCATGGTGGAGAAGATTCAGCTTGGTTACAGGACGAAGAGGAATTGAACGTTGGAGTTACTTGCGAAATTAATCTTATTTGCTTTATATTCTGAGGATTGATAAAAAGTAATAAAATATGAAACCAATTTTATGTCACTTACAATTAGTCAGGAGGACGGGATCAATATCATGACCGTTTGGTTATTGCTTGTTCACTTTTGTAGAAAAGAAAACAATTCGAGTGAAACACTATTCCTTAAACGAGGACGGAGCCAAAGTTGAACTCAATGCACGTGAAGAAAATTTAGTAACCTAATGTAGAAAATAAATAACCCGCAAATTGCTGCTGCTAAAGGCATCCGGAGATTCGGTAGCCTTTACGTAGCCTGGACAGCGTGAGCCTCAGGAGTCATTCCTTTATTGGCTACAGGCCGCGGAAGGGTACGATTTACTTAGGTGATGTCCATCCTTGCATGATAACTTTTACTAAGCCCTCTTCCTTACTAAGCCCTCTTCCGAGTTTAGGATACTCCTTCTCTTGACTTGTCAGATACGATGGGCCTGGGTGTAGATGTTCTCGCCACGTTATGACAGCTCATGATGGGATTTTTATCGGCACTAATTGGTTTATTTTCTTGCTCTTAATAACGTTCTAATACAAGGACCACGAATGATAACTGAAACTACATTTATATCATGTCTACATTAAAATGCAAAGAGTGTTGTCTCATGTGAGCAATGTTTTACCTGCCGTTTCAAAAGCTTATGTCGGGCTTTCGGCTATATGGGGTAAACAAGAAGTTAACTATTCTTTCAACTTAGTTTAGAATACACCAAAGAGCGGTAAGTATTTATAGATTAGTACTTTACTTTACTTGGTAAAAATGTTAAACAAACATCTACAACAATGAGAGCTAAGTCATAAGCCTGCTGAATACTTCAGCCAGCAAGTCTACTCTACATCCCCAATAAGCTCAATGAGTTCTGGTTCTTTTCCTGGCAGACCAACCTACGTATCCAAAAGAAAATCTCAAAGTGAGAAATGTGTGTGTTCACAAAAATAAATCCCCTCTTTCCACATGTTATATATATGTTAAGTATAAACTTACCATCTCAACTTCGTAAACAATAGTAGCGTCCGCAGGGATTCTAGGTTTGCCGGCAGAGGCAGGTCTTCCCTTCTTTCCAAATGCAAGATCTCCAGGAATGGTAACAAGCCATCGGTCCCCTAATCTCATGAGAGGACTAATCTGCTCAACTCCCTTCAAAAGACCCCCACTTCCAACACGTGTATAATATGGCTCCGGCGTGTTAAAAATATCATCGATGACAGTCTGTCCGAACGTTGCCTTGAAGCGAATGGCAGCCAACTCCCCAACGTCAGGCTTCGCTCCATCACCCGCATTAACTACTGTATACGAAACGCCACTCTCCAACTTAACTTCATCGGCGAATGCAGGCGATACCGCGACAGTCTGCATGAGTGCCATGACAGCAGCAGACTTAATTCCATTCATAACATCAGCTCGAGACACGCTCATCTTCTCGGCATGGAGGGAAACGGTCTGCTTCTGTAGTGCAAATTGCGATGGGGCAAAGGCAGCTACACCGTTCATGCAAGCCAATGCAAGTAAATATGTGATACACTGCTTCATTGTGTTATAGTTTTACTGTTTCTTTGGAATTTTGTATGATTAGAGATATACCTTGTCCTATTTGCAGGGGAAGATACGATGGATATTGTGATCTCTAACAATCATCAGCGCCAACATTCCACCGCGGACGTGCGTGTCGTCGCGGTGTCATCAGTCTAATCAGTCTAATCAGTCTCGCTGCGAGAAAGTCTGTGTTATCCTAGCTGTTATCCTACTACACCATGTGCTACGAGCTGTCCTACGTTGGGTTGACTTAGTGTTGAACATATAGCGACTATTGTGAATGGGATCGCATATAATATTATTAGTACATATGTATCTTCGGTACTCCCATCGCATACATGTAGATCAAGTCACAAGAGTGAATGGAGTGAGTAAAAGTGAGTACGCTTATACAATCTCAAATTTTTGTACAATGTGTTCTCATTTTTGTCAAATCTTTCCAACATCAGAGATATCAGATCCCAACTCCGGATAAAAATAAAATAAGAGATGACTATTAGGAATCGCCTGACAGCAACGCAATCACGACACTACCGCCATCTATTCCATAAAAGAGCACCGTCATCATCACAAGCTAGTATGCCGCATACGTTGGACGTGCTACCATCACGACGAGGAAATGTGGGCATTATTACATTGAACCGACCAAATGCACTGAATGCGCTGAACATGGAGATGATACGAGCGTTGAATCATACGTTGCCCCAGTTTCGAGCTGACACATCTCTACGCGCGTTACTTGTAGAAGGATGTATGACGAAACGTGGTAAGCCTGTTTTTTGTGCTGGTGGGGATGTCAAGGCTGTATACATGGCTGGGAAAGAAGCCTTTCAACGTGATGATTCCCTTGGTGATACTCCTCTTGCTGGAATTCCAGCAGATTTCTTTCGCGAAGAGTATATATTGAATCACATGATTGCAACCTGGCCAGAAAGTTGTCCGCAGATATCGATTTGGGATGGGATTGTCATGGGTGGTGGAGGTATGTGAGAAGATCAGTATTTCAAGAGTTTCTCAACAGTTAAATTAATTGACTTTCTGAAATTTGTTGAACATGTATTAAAGTTGGTTTGTCGATTCATGGTAAATTTCGCGTGGCAACGGAAAACACTTTATTTGCAATGCCAGAGACTGCCATTGGCCTATTTCCGGATGTTGGTTCAATGTATTGGTTACCTCGCCTCCAAGGAGGTATCGGAAATTACATTGGATTAACTGGAACACGGCTGAAAGCGGATGATTTGATATACTCAGGGATTGCAACTCATTATATTCCTTCAGAAAACTTGAGTGATTTTAAAGAAAATTTGGTTGAAAGATCGAAAGGAATACATAATGATGGAAATGATGAAATAATGAAAAGTGAAGTCAACCAGTTGGAAGACATTTTGTCCAAATACTCTTCACAGGATATCGACCCGTCACGATCTTTCTTGGCAAAAAATCGAACGTCGATAGATTCCGCTTTCTGCGATGTAAACCAGGTAGAAGATATCGTTTTAAAATTAGAACAAAATGGTGGAGAGTTCGAGTCGAAAACGTTGGCACAAATGCGGAAAATGTCACCAACGAGTATGAAAGTTACTCTTGAAGCAATCAAACGAGGGAACTCGCTTCGCGATGTTGCATCATCATTGGTTATGGAATACAGATTATCCCAAGGCTTTATGCAACATCCTAATAGCGATTTCTACGAGGGCATACGAGCATTGCTTGTTGACAAAGATAATTCTCCGAGATGGAATCCGACTTCACTAGAACAGGTGTCCAACGAGTTAGTCTTATCTTTTTTTAACAGTCTTGGCGAGAATGATTTATCTCTTCCAAATTCAAAATTATAAAGAATAAGAGAGAAAATGTTGTAAACAATGTGCTCAACTCTGCAATGGTATTTGCGTGAGAGAGCTATCGCGGGATACGAAACGAGACCATGGTAATGTAGTTATCGATCATTATGTTAACCCATTTTGTTTGATCCAAACTTTTGCAAAATCGATCACTATGTATTATCCGAGATAAAGAAGATTTTGCATTACTATCAAACCATTCTTTACTTTGGATATGTAACCAATTCGCATTCTTGCAGCCTCTACTAAAAATCATTACCCGTTCAAGTCACTTTAGATAAATTACAGTTGGTTAATTATTAACATCTGTTTTAAGTGTGAAGCCGAGAGACTTTCCGGTTCACATGAAGCAAATCATGAAGTTAAAATAACCTCATCAATTTATAATCGCGAAGATTTGTTCTAACACATTCTTAGTTTCGTCAGTGCTAGATCTTAATATCGTAGAAGCTATCTAGAAACTCAACATAATGCAACCTTAGTAGGACCTCAAAATAAGTTCTTTTGATAAGGTTTGTGCTAGAATTAGTCATTATTATGTAATCCTCTTTACAACAAACGAGGTCATTATTGGTAAATTTTTTTTAAACTGTATGCTTTTATTTTATTAACTTCTACTCTTGTACCAGGTATAAATTACTTTGTAGTTACAACTCATCCTCTTCATCAGTTACAGGTTCGGAAGAGGAGTAGTAG
>Ga0115008_10002161_pt1 | contig 16283 bp, 18 predicted proteins | sample FraStrMetagenome_FD_87164 | JGI IMG/M metagenome (GOLD analysis project Ga0115008, IMG submission 87164) | Marine eukaryotic phytoplankton communities from Arctic Ocean - Fram Strait ARC3M Metagenome | ecosystem: Environmental > Aquatic > Marine > Oceanic | place: Fram Strait | collected...
ATGCCCAGGCGCTTCGAGATCTTGATCAATGTCCGGTGGCGATCCGCCGAAAGTGTGGTCGTCGCCCATTTCAGACGCGTCATCGCCCAAAAAATTTGTGTCATGTCCTCCAAGATCCAGTTGATGCTCGCCAAAAACTTCGGTCAGATCACGCATCATTTCTTCGTTGTTAAAATCGATTGCGAGATCTTCTTGGTACGCCTTATCGAATTATTATATTTTTCAGATAAAAAACGACGGAAAAAAGGGATAAAACTGCCAATAAATTGGACAGAATTTTTGCTCAAAAATAGCTGCATTTTTAGCAAGTATTTCTATGTCGAGGATAGGCCTTAAAATTGGCTAAAGTTCCGAGAATTTCTTATAAAGCGTAAGAATTTTCAAAAAGCGAAAATTGGTCAAAGAGAAAAATTGGCCAAATAACCTAAGAATTGGTCTAAAGTATGAACAATTCACAAATGATGCGGAAATTTAGCCAAAGCCCAAAAATGCCCTAAATTGGCTACATTTTGGTGAGAAAAGGCCAAAAATAGATACAAGTCAAGAAATGTTCTGTACTTACATCTGTATCGCCAAGACCAAGTTCATCAGCATTGAGAAAGTCGTTTTCTTCTCTGAGCGTGATTTCTTCCAATCTTGCTCGATTTTTATCCAAATCTAGATCGTTAATGTCCGGCAATTTGTCGTCCATGTCTCCCAAATCAATATTTGACAAAAATAGTTTTTTGTCATCCTTTTTCGTTTTGTTTTCTTTTACTGTCATTTCTTTTTGTTCAGGTCGAAACGCAGAACGCAGCTTGATAATGGCTTCGTTACAGTCAGTGTATAAAAAACCAGTTTTTCTGTTGTAGATTTTGACGACGCCGAGAAGCAAATGACCGGATGTACGAAGAGCGAGTTTCATTTTTGGATTGATAATATTGTCGACCGACTCGATCAATTTCGTCTCGAAAATGTCTTTTTTCTTCAGTTTCTTGTCCCAATGCGCAGCAAGCCAAACACGCGCCAGGGGGCCTGACTTTTCGAGAATAATTTCGTGCGCGAACATCCTAGCAAAGTTTAAATTAATAAAATTTTATTATTTTTTAAAAATAGAAAAATCAATCAAATTAAAAAAAATCACTTGTATTAAAGTTTTATTTAAAAATTACAATTTTTTCTTTTTTTTGCGTTAAATTAATCATAATAATTATAATATTTATTTCTTAACTTTTGATTCTGAAGCTTTTTTTATAATTTTATAAGCAAAAAACAGAACCCTAAAACGGCTCGATATACAATTATTCAAATAAAATCGATAAATGTTATAAACTAAATAAATCAAAAAAAAAAGGTTACCTATTTTTCTCTACGGCGGATGAGTTTTCGAAATCTTCGTTTTCTTTTTCAGGTTCTCTTTTTTTCTTCTATATTTTCTTGTTATATTTTTTCGAATTTCGGCTCTTTGGCTCGGGTGACAGAGTTTAGTGGCGCGCTCGAGCGTGCTTTTGGCGGGAAGGGAGTGCCTCAGGCGCTACTCGCCGCGCTCAGCCGGTCCAATAGACGTGCCCTAGTAGCGGCTGTGGCCAATTAGCGACCATTCTAAGTGAGCTAGGGAGCGCACGCAGCAGCCCCGTCCCGCACGGACGCGACTAGTGAGTCATACAAATCAAGCACGTCATTCGCGAATTTTCCGACTGAATTCTATTTTGGATTTATTAAAAAATCCATTTTTTGAAAGGGATGATTATCGTGTAATGGAGAAATTTTTAAACGTCATAAATTTCCAAAAAAATTAATAAATGTGTTCACATATTTATTGGAATAATTTTACTGACAATTTGGTCAAATTAAAATTAACTTATTTGATAAAAGGGACCAGATTTTGGTGATTTAAAATATTGCCAAAATTTCTAAAAAAGCAAAGCGCCAAAAATGAAATTTTTACGCATAATTTTAAATGAAAAACTAATTGGCCAGTTTCGCGCAAGAATAAACCTACCCGCGTTTCCGCTAGAATTGTGTAAACAAGCCGATTACGCCGGGTGTTTTTTCGGCAAATTTCAAAATCGCTAAAATTGGCGCCCGTTCGTGACCTGCTGGTTCATTTCTGACCCTACTTCAGAGTCGGCTGGGCGAACCCTCCGGGCATTCTATTTTTGTTTCTCCTTTTCGTTGAGAGGGTGGAATCCCGATCGCCGAGAATAAGGCCACGGCACGTAACGCACAAGCGAGATTATTCAAACCATTCTCAAAAGCAATTTGTAAGCTCATTTTAAGCACCATAAAGACCCTTTTTTCAAACAAACAAGATTATGACCGCGCGCTCATCCCTTTGAAAGAAAAAAGATAAAAAAAATAACACGAAATAAGGAGCAAAAGAAATTGAAACCTAAATTTGAAAATCAGAGACGGACGAAAAAGCGATGAGAAGTCTAAAACGAGCAAAAAACACGACCTGAATTGTTAAAAAGAATGAGCTACAATCATCATCAACAGAAAAACTATCATCGAAATGCGAATCAGTACCATAACAAGTAATTATTCAACCTTTTGTTGGGCGAAGTGACAAATTTTTTGTTCATTTGAATTTCTCTAAAAAAGCTGCGCGAAGCGAAGCCAAAAACGCGAAGAAAACAATGATTATGAAAACTGTTTTTGACGCGAAGCTTCGCTTCGCATTTTTAGATTCGTTTCGCTCTACAATTTTTAGCCAAATTCAATCCTTTCTTTTTTCTCAAACTTTCTTAGTTTGGGATTCCACGGTGAAATAGGCTCTCTTCAAAATGGATTAGAAAACCGCCTCGAAAACCAGCAAAACTTCAAATTACCATGGGCAAATGGCCATCCTTACAGTCATCCTCAGTCAAATGATCCGCGTTTTCCAGGTAGTCCAGGGTTGTCGGGTCTTTTCTACCCTCAAAAGAATCAACCTGGAAGTCATACTCGCTTGCCTTTCATGAGTCCTCAAAGCGTGCCTCCAAATCTTCAAAACGGCGTTTCACATTATGGCTCGCCACAGCAGCATCAATGGAATCCAAATTTTCATCAGAACTTTCAAAATCCGATGCCATACGCAAATCAGCACGTTTTGAACCTGAATAATCGCAATCATTTCAACCAGCAGAATTCAAATATTCCTCGTCACAGGTCAAATGCTCGTCAACCTTCCAAAAAGATCGAAGTCAAGCAACCTTCTTTTGATTCCGCTGACGGACAAATTTGGCCGGAACTGATTCAAAATCCAAACCAGAGAGGGAAAATCATCGCTCCTTATTCAGGCGCAAAGGAAGAGCAAATCATTGCAGATGTAAAATCAGCTGAAGATGCGGACAGCAAGGCGGGAGAAAAAATGGCGTGGAGTCATTTGCTGCAAAAGCCGGGAATGGCGCTTTTCAACGGGCAAAACGCCGCGAATTCGAACCTGCGAGCGAACAAGGCGGAGCGCAAGAACACGAACATGGAGCCAAAAGCGTGGCTTTATGCCTGGCTAGGATTTCGGCACATCCGGCCGACTTATTCGTGGCAGACGATGGGAGAACGGCCGAGCCAGAGTTTCAAATGCATTCTGAGCGCGGAAGGATTTAAAGAAAAAGGAACCGGAACGGCGCAGAGCAAAAAGGAAGCGCAGAGCCAAGCTGCGTGGAATTTTATTGACTGGCTTCTCGGATCGAAGCTGCTTCTTCCAAATGAGCTGGAACATGTGAAAAATATGAAACAAAAAGCTCAGGGAGTTCAGGTAAACATTTCATCATTTTCTATAACTGATTTTAATCTTCAAGGATCCGGTAAGATCGAAAAAGGAAGAAAAGAAACCTGACGAAGAAATTTTGATAAAAGAAATGGAAGAAATGATGAAATCCGACAAGGCGGAGAACTCATCTGCTCTGCCTCAACCAGCGTGGGTTCGAGGCGAGCAGAATCCGAACAACGTCGACGAGTTCTGGCGATATAAAGATCAGATCTCGGGAAACTCAATGGGCGACCCTGCACCAACTGGTGGAACTGGCACAACGGAAAAGGACGATCAGGAGGATGGAGCAGCTGGGAACAATTCCAGCCAGCCTCAAGCTTCACTGCCCTCGACATCCGCTACACAAAGTCCGAATTGCCAGGACAATCAAAACCAAAAAAGGGAAACTCCAAGCAAGCTAGCAAGTCATGGCAACAACGCAAGCGCGGGCAGGATGCAGATCCTAAACGCGTCAGCGCAAGCGACAATGGTGCTTTCACGCGCCAGTCCGCCACGAAAAAGCAGCAGCAACGAAGCGAGCAGCAAAATCAGCCACAATCGGGGCGCGATTCATCACACGCGGTCAAACCCGCCGCCAGTGATTCACAGCGTGTACATCCCGTCGGCCGCAGCAGCAGCTCCGACCGTTCCCGGCGCCCAGCCGGGGTCGCCATTCTTCCCGAACAGCGCCGAACAACAACACATCCCCAAAGTGCTACCCCCGCACTACTCGCATCCACCGCCGACCTTTCTGCCACCGCCTAGTGGACAGTCACTGTATTCGGTTCCTCCTCCGGCCTTACCCCCTGCATTTATCCCTCCTTGTCCGCCTCCAACAGTCGACAAAGAGACTGCTCATAGTCTTCGAGGGATGCTTGAAGATATAACAGCTGAATTGGTGGTTGAAAATGCTCTTGGAGCGAATTTACCTTGTAGAAATGGAGTTCTTGACCAAACTGTAAGTTATCCTTCTCATTTCGGATCATTTTATAGATTTTATTTCAGGATATCGTACTTTTGGAGCACTGTAACAGAATCTCGCTGTCAGCCGAAAAGCAAGACATTTTGGAAAAGGTTACAAAAATCGTCGAGAAAAGCATGAAGAACCTATCCGACGCGCTCGTAAGGCAGGCTGCCGTTGACGCGGGTCGCCAAGATTTGGTCGATCTACTTGACGATGCTCGTAACAACAACGGAATGAAGATTCTTCAAAGAAAAAAGAGCGAGCCAACCGAGGCGGAAATAAAACAGAAAAAAGATCTTAACGAGCTCCGGCAAGTTACGAATCTATTCAGAGTTGGTGCATTACCGATGAAGAATCTTCTTCATGATCATATGGTAGTTTATAATATTAATGAATATACTTAAAAATTATTAGGAGTCAGAAATGGTGCTCTTTTTCAAATCTCAACCAACTCAATCGCTAAAGAAACAAGTATTAAAGGTACATTTTTAGTTATTTATAAATTTATACCGATTTCAAGACGCTTCCCTCATGTATTGATAAAACATATAATTTGGGTGTGGAAGAAGGCGATGCTAGCGTTCTCATCTCAGGAGAAATCCTCAACGAAGCTGTCAGATGCCGGCTTCATTTTACTTGCAAGGACATCACTGCCTTTTCTTCGGGTAATTTTTTCTTTCTACGAACTGATTTTTATCTTTCGCAGAAAATCTCCTTCCGGCTGACCTGACCTCGTCGAGCTTGCAACAAGTCCGACGCGCTAATTTCTGGCGAAATGAAGCTCTTGAAGCATACTCAATTATGGATAGAGTCTGTAGACTTATGATTCATCTTCGCTCTCAAGGTAAGTTTCTTGCTCTTTATCTCATTCTCAACTTTTAAGAAAATCATATTCTCCAAAAGCTTTCAATTTGGCAAACGCAGCTTATTATTTATTACTCGGTGAATATCACGCCATCGTCGTTTAACTCCTCGAAGTTGGGAATCGTTGATGCTTTTCGTAGAATATTCGAGGTAAACGACGAACGTTAAAACTCATTATTACCTCATCTTAGTTTATGAGCATTGGCCTTCTCACTCATCATAAGCTGCGGGACCCTGTTGACCCTGACGATGATAATATTTTCTCAACAGTATGTCACTATATGTATAAAATCAACTAACACGTCAAAGGTTGGTGAGCAGGATAAAGAAAACCTGGCAGAATGGGCAGCTCAAAGTCTCAAGCATATTGCATTTGATCAAGTCGATGAGATTTTTCCGATTGTTTTTGATAGTCTGACAGATGAAGAGGACGGAAATGAGCACGATGAAAATTTGGAAAAAGAAGACTCGCAAAATGACAACAACGAGGAAACACTTCAAAAAAGCCCCGTAAAATCAGAAAATATATCAGAAATTGATGAGCAACTGGCAAAAACCTCTATTGACCCATAGTTTTTATTTATCTTAGACTTATCTCAGTACTGTACAGTTAACAGTATCATTTACCAAACACTTCTTCATTTTTGAATTATCAGTAACTAATTAATGCGAATTATGAACTAATTTAGGTCATGTAAATAGCCTAAACATCTATTTTTTTTTATTTATTTGGTAAAACAAGGGTGCGCAAATCAAAATCCATCCAATTTAACCTTTACTATAGTTGATATATATCAATCTTTATCTACCAAAAGACCAAAAACTTTTTCAGCGGCCATAATAAATATCTTGACAAACATCAAAAATAATATTGTTTTTTTAATAACAATTATTAAGATTGTTGAGATTGCCCGCCATGCCTGAAGTTAAGAAGTATCCAATGACCAACCAGCTACAGTATATTAAGAAACATATTTTCATGACGGTAAGTCTCGTCAATTTAAACTACAGTAATTTAAATTTATTCAAAAATTTATTCAGTTATGGAATCACAAATTCGCCTGGCCCTTTCAAAAACCTGTAGACCCTGTTGAGCTTAATCTTCCAGATTATTTTACAATCATCAAAAATCCCATGGACATGTCCACTCTCAAAAAGAAACTCTACAGTGGCCAATACGAGTCTGCAAAGCAATGCATCGCGGACTACGACCTAATGTTTGAGAACTGCTACAATTACAACAGACCTACTGACGACATTTCTATAATGGGAAAGAAAATTCAGGACCTACTTCACACCAAATGCAAAAACATGCCTCAAGTCGAGGCTGTTGTAGAGAAACAAAAGCGCAAGAAAAACCCTCTCGATGGACTGGGCGTTTCTGGCAGTACTCCTGTGGGCACGCGTGATCGCAATCCTCCGACTCCAATGTCAATTGATCCTGTTCCGAGTCCAGCGCCAAGCTCGAAATCGATGAATTCAGCCACAGATTTCGAAAGTGCTAGCATTGCACCTTCTCCAGGAGGCCCTGAAATGCCGCAACTATCTGCAGCTCCTCAGAAAAACGGACAAAGCGCACCGACGGTGCGAACGAGACCTAACCCACCAAAGAGGAAAACAGAGTCGATATCGAGTTTCGACGGGCCAGCGAAGAAGTCATCAATGCCGAAAAAGAAAGAAATGCGCGTGTGTGCAGCGATCTTACGGGAACTTCATCAAAAGCGCCATCAACAATATGCGTGGCCGTTTTACGTACCTGTCGATGTTAAGGGACTAGAACTTCACGACTACTACGATGTGATTAAAAGACCCATGGATCTGTCATTGGCGCAGAAAAATATCGACAATGATATGTACAATGATAAAAACGAATTTATAGCGGATATAATGTTGATTTTCGAAAATTGCCGTGCGGTATGATTTTAAAGATGAGAACAATATCAACCTAAATTTTAGTACAACCCACCAGATCACGAAGTTGTTCAAATGGCGAACAGGTTGCAAAAAGTGTTTGAAGCAAAAGTAGCTGAAAGTTTCTCGTCTGCTGATGCCGCAGCGAATCATTCGGAAGAATCGGACTTTGGCGATTCAGACTCGGATGATGAAAGGGGAAGGAAACTTCAGCAGATCCAGAAAAAGGTAAATTCTCCTCAATGATATCAGTATTCTGAATTTTCAAATTGTATTCATATTTTTACCTAAATCTCTTTTCCTTGATTTCAACTTTTCCTCCTAGCTAAGAGAGGTTCAAGAGCAGCTTGCGTATTTGATGGATCTGCAAGCGAGATTGGTGAAAGCAGGAAAGCGAAAGAAAAAGAAGGGCGATATGGGTGCTGGAAAGAAAGGAGGGAACAGAGACGGCGAAGGGTAATTTTTCGTTTTATAGGTTCATATAAATTGAAATTCTTAATAAGTGCAATTTACGATTTTGATTCTGATGAAGATCACAAAGAGATGACGTACGACGAGAAGCGACAACTAAGTTTGGATATAAACAGGGTAAGAAAAATTTAAACGAAAGCATCTAAAAAAAATTCAAGCTGCCGTCGGACAAACTCGGTCGTGTTGTGACGATCATTCAAAATCGCGAGGCGCACTACCGCGAGCACAATCCGGACGAGATCGAAATCGGTAATCGTATTTCCCTGAACACACCTTCGAGTAGCCTCACCCCAATCTCCGAAAACTCAACAGTCAAGTCCCCCTTTGACTTCGCGCTGGACATCGAGCTCGAAATGTGGGACACGATAATTAAAGAAATGCATAAATTGGTCCAGAACCAAATGCGAATTTCAAAAGATATTTTTAACGAAACGGTCGAACGACGTAAGATATTTTGCATCGTCGCATCATAGTTTTTGATCAAACTTCATTTGGAATTAGTTTCGAGCTAATTATTAGTCCACGCACGCTCTCAGTTGAATTTTGATCAAAGGTGTAATGGAGAAGTTGTCGTTTGCGCTTCCGCCAACGTCAATTTGGTGTTCTGTGACGCGGTTCCCCAATCAGCCAAGATCGTTGTCCCAAATTCCGATCTCAAAAACAGCCTTCCTACATTTATAATCCCTTTAATCGAATCCGATACGCGTCTTATACATTCAATGCGCATGTACGCGACGCGTTCGTGACATCTGGTGTAGGTGGTCGAGGGAAAACGTTCTGCTGATTGAGCCTGATCAAAAGCTAACAAATTTCTTTAAGATTTCGATACTTTGAAAACTGCCACTTTGAGAGAACTCGACACGTATGTTTCTTTCTGTTTGAAGAAAAAGACAAGTAAGCAAAAAGGTAAAACTTTCAAAAGAAAGTCACTCTATAATTTTTCAGCAGCAACTCCGGTCATTAAAAAACCGGATGAAAAGCCAAAAGAGGAAATTAAAAAGAAGAGCAGCAGACTATCCGATTCTTCCGACGATTCTTCGGGTAATTTTTCCCTCCTTTAGACAAATTTCAACGGATTTATAAGGATCTGACTCCTCTCTCTCCGAAGCTCACTGATTTCGAAAACAGTACGATGGAAGGTCTCACTCATGCAACTAATTGTTGGCTATCATCACAAAATCAAATCACGTGCGCTAACGACCACTTCATGCCACTACCTTACAACGCGTTTTCAAACTGCAATAAGTTTAACACAACACTCTTGTTCAATTTACGCTGAAAATAAAGACCGAACGAATAAAACCTATTATCATACTACAGAAGATTTTCAAGCTTACGTGGTGAATGTGTACTCTTACTGTGAGACCCGTCTGTATTATAAAAATGAAAGCTCTGATGAATTCTAAATATCTCGTATTTAGTGTAAATCGTTGACGATTGGACTAGAAGAAACATGAGCTCATTTAATTATGAGCCGCTCAAAGTGCGCGTTAGCAATGAGAACTACAGTAATGATTATGAATTTGATCCGGACAAGAAGCTTTCTGAGATTGAGCAAAAAATGCTTGAAAATGAACGGCGACTTGCTGAAATTCAAAAGCGAGAAGAAGAACTTAATCTTGCTGTGATGGGTTTTTTAATCTTTATATATTTTAATTTACGAGTTCATGCTTTTTAAACCCGAAAAAAGGTCCCGAGTTTGGCTTCGACGATCCCACAGGCTTCGACATACCCACAGGCTTCGACAAGTACGATCCCACAGAGCCCACTCGCAATGACAGGGACCTTGATGACAGAAGGCAGCCGCCATCAAGAAGCAATTACGAGTCCAGGGATTCCGATGCGCGCAGCCGCCGACGAAGCACTTCACGCGATCGTGATTCACGTCGATCCGAGAGAGACAGTTCCCGTTCTGAGAGAAATTATAGAGAGAACGCATCACGCTCGAACCGCTCGCGGGCGACCGACGATGATGACATTTTAGAGATAACAGAGATTTCTAAGGGTGACAGCGACTCTAGAAAGCGCCAAAATAGATCACCTAAAAGAGATTCAAGAGATGGAAAACGGTCAAAGGCAAGTTCGACTTGCTATCTCTGCTAATTTTAATCACGGAAATTTTACTAAACTAATAGAGATCACGCTCACGAAGTCGAGATAGATCTCGTCGAAGATCGAGATCTAAAGACAAGAGCGGAACAAGCCGCCGTCGATCACGCTCCCGATCGAGATCACTTGACAGAAAAGCGAGACGCAGCACTGAGAAAGATTCTAAAAAGCCTTCATCGACACAGAAGGATGACAAAGATCGTCGGGTACGAATTTATGTCGCAATAATTATAGCATGAAAAGATTGTTATTTTTCTCGAGCAAAAAATGAGCATTACGAAATTGTAACATGATTCTAGGATACTCAGAGAGAATCAAGATCTAAAGTCTCGCCATCTCGGTCTTACAGTGAATACAAGGCCCCACCTTCTCGCAACCAGCATGATCACAGATCGAATCCTGTAATGATCGAAGATGAAGACCCGTCGAATCCAATCATTCAGCCGCGAGGTCCAAAAGAAAAGTACATTAACGCAGCTCCGCCTGTCGCTGGGACGAGAGACGATCCAAATGACTTTTTCAACGATGATTTGCGTAAGGCAATCAAAGCGGGAAGAATAAAGATGACAGAGGAAGAAATGATGGACGATGGTCCGATGTACACGCATACAACTAACGGGAAAGAGCTAGAATATCAAATCTGCAGGGTGTTTGTCGGACATCTACCCGTCGATTATCTGTCGAAGGACGATATTTACCATCAGTTTGAAAAATACGGAAAGATCATTTCGATCTCGCTTCACCGCGGTTTCGCGTTTATTCAATTCAAAGCGCCGGAAATGGCACGCCACGCTGCGAGCTCCGAGAACGGACGAAGATGTAAAGGTAATGTATATTTTTAAAAATAAGTAGAGTACAATCTCACGCAGGAGCATCACTGGAGGTCAATATGGCCCAGTTGAGCAAAGAAGAAGCACGGAAGCTGCCTCGAGAAGGAGCAACACTTCCGCCGATAAGAAGATCAACGCCTCAGTGTCGGATTTTCATCGAGGGCGACAATGATCGGCTCTACGCCACACAGATTGAACGAAAACTGCGGATTCTCGGCGTCAGCGTAGACACGACCATTTGGATGCAGACTGTGAGAAGACAGAGGAAGACGATTGAAGAAGAGCTCACGGAGATGCAGAATGATGACGACTCGATCTGCGCCGTTCAAATTTCAAAGAACGACCAATTCAAGAGAACTTGCACTGTTCATATTTTTAAACCAGACCCCGAAGGTACAGAGTTTTCTTAATAAGCAGCGAAAGATTTTATTTTACCATTATTTTCACTTTTTAAAATTTTTTTTACAAGAACATCGAAATATGCCCGTGGTAGAAGCTTTGATTTTAATAAATGTTCGAGTTCAAAACTGCAGGGTAAGTGATCATACGGCCAAGGGCTTTTAAAATCGTCCTAAACATTCAGAAACAAGATCAACCACCACCGGGACGCATCGCATCGATCTTGCGTTTACTGACTGACGGGCGGCAAGCCAGCTTATTGGAAGTTGAAGAAGTTGTTGAGTGGCTTGAGAAGAAGCGCGTTGATCTTGGAGGATTTCCTAGAACGTTTTCAAGTAATAATAACAATATTTTCGTTCATGTAGTCACAAATATTAGCAAATGAATGTACTGACAAGTTAAAATCTTCAATTGCGGATCTTATCGGAGGCAAGTCGTATCAGAAGATCACTGAGGCAGAGCAAAAAGAAACAGTACCGAGTTCGCAACCTATTCGAAATGGAGTGCCGCACGCTGGATATTCGGGCGGACAACAAGCTCGTCCATCGTATCCACCTCATGGTGCGCCTCAATATGATCGACAGCCTCCTCCACAAAAACCAGCTTTTGCATATGAACCGCCAATGCGAGGGCCACTCGCTCAGCAAGGTTCATCACCTCAGAAAGTATATGGAGGTTACGAAAACCACGGCCAGGCTCCGCGCAACCCGCAACAGAATCAGCCTGAACGTCAACAATACGTACCGCCATCAGGAGCTCGACAGTCTAATGCTCCACATCCTGCTCCGCAGATGAGCCATCGAGGACCTCCTCAGCAAACACAGTATCAAGCACCGCGGCAGTATCAGCCTCCACAGCAGCAACCAAGCCATCAAAGCTACCATCCGCAACAACAACAGCCACCGTCTTACCAGCATCAGCAATATAAGCCACCCCAGCAAGCGTCTCAACACTTATCTCAACCATCAGGTTATTCAAAAGCTTCATCAATGCTTTAAGCTTTTCTAGGAGCGGATTTTAATGCACTGCCCGACATGCCAAGACGCCGCAATCCGCAATCTGGTGGCCCACCAGCTGGTCAGCCTAACCAACCGTCAGGAGGATACAGTCAAAGCGGATTTGTTTATGGCGGATCAGGAAGCCAACAGAGATATTAGATAAAATCATGAAATTTAGCACAGTAATTTAAGCTTGGAAAAGATTCATTTATGTCGTTATTATCCTGTTTTCATGTTCTACAACGAGTTGAATATCTGACAATTCATCAGAGTGAAGCTTTAAATTATTTTAAAAATTTAAGATGTTGATCTCGGCACTTCTAGTTGGGATTGCGCTCGGCAACGACTTTTCTGACCAAAGATGTCAGTGTAGATGTCCTTCTTTACATGTAAGCTTTTTTTGATATATTTACTGGTAAAAGTTTCTTTAAGCCAATCGCGGAGAAATCAGAGATTTATTTCGCAGAGGGCAAAGTTGAGGCAAAAACGTGCACGGCAGATGAGGTTGTTCGCCCAAAATTAGATACCTCTCACGATGTAAGCTTTATATTTCTTTCAATTTTGTTTTATATTTTTTAAGGAATCGATTCAAGATGCGTATTGCCGAGCATGCGAGTGCAAATTTGAGCTGCGAAATACTGGAACGATGGAGTTTATCGTCTATCTCTATATTATTTCTATTTTTTTGCTTCTTTCGTACACGAGTTTAGTGTACTTTTTCACCGAAAAGTACCAGCCCCGAGCAGAGGGAGACTCAGGTTCGCTCAATTTTTTTTATCAAACGCATGATATATTTTTCTTTTAGATCGTGCCCAACTCTTCCCTCGTGGTTCTCAAAGTCAATCAATCGTTGATTCGATTATGTCCAAAATTGACGCAATGGCTCGTCGCTGGAAGGCTGACGTAGAGCAACAGCGCAACACTGTTTTTAACAGAAAAACTGCGCTCCAGTAGAATAGACTTTTCCAGATAAAGCATAATGTTTGCCACAACCTTCTTCAACCTTCGTTTCACTTTTTCCTCATTTTATGTTGTTGTACTCAGACTTTTATTCTCAGAGAGCTCTTGCCTTACACTCATTTCCTTCGAATTAATAATGTTTCCTCGTTCAACATATGTTCAATTTAAAAACTTTAGATCGTTTGACGAAATGGCGAAATCGAAAAAATCAAAGGCTGCGATTCTGGATGATGCACCGGCAGAGAACACCGTGAAAATCGAGTCCGCAAAGAACTTGAAATCAACGACGAATACTGATGCTACTCCGAAGAAGAAGTCGAAGCGCGCCGTGAAGAAGGAAATCAAAGCTGTTATCGACGATATTGACAACGTTAACAGTTCGTTCGAAGAAATCGCTGATCAGGATATGAATGGCGAGGAGGACTTTGTTGTTACTGGAGGAGATGGCGAAACAACTATTGAAGGGCTCGAGGAAGCTCCAATGATTGGTTAGTGTCCAGGTTAAATCTTCATTTTTAACAACTTCTTTAGATATTCTGCCACTGGCAACAGATGTTATGAATCCAGAAGAGTACGAAGATAATGCTTTTGATGAAAAGATTGAGGTAGATTTTTTTCAGCTTTTAAAATTAATATTTTTCAGAAGCCGGATGAAGCCAAGAATGCGACCGAAGAAGATCCATCAGAAACCGCTCCGCCCACTGAAGTCAAGACAACAACCGATGTTCGCTCTTCCGAAGATCGGACAATTTTTGTGAAGAATTTGCCATTTGATACAACAGTTGAGGAACTCGAGGCTCTTTTCAGCGAAGCAAAAGAAGTCAGACTGCTTACCAAAGCTAGCGGCAAGTGCAGGGGTAAAGCCTTCGTCGAGATGAACACTGTCGAAGCTGCTCACAAAGCTCACGCGTATAAAAAATGGGACCTCAGGAAAAAACGACTTGAAGTTGATCTCTGTGGTTCAAAAAGCAACAATACAGAGGCAGATGAGATTAAAGAGGTAAAAATGCCAAAATTTACAAATGATCATAACTTTTTAGACCGGAACGCTTTCAATAAAAGCTAACACTGAGTTTGATGAAATGGATCTTGAAGATCTCTTTGAGGATCCCGTCCAAATTCGTTTCCCAAAAAACGGCCTCAATATTGCATACGCCCAGTTTGAATCGAAAGAAGTAGCGAAGAAATACAAAGAGTCGGACTTGGAAATCAATGGCCAACAGATTGTCTTCAGTTATGTTCCTGATCGTCTCAGTGCTGCTCCGAAGGGCCGCCGAAAAGGTAAAAGCAGATCTTACATAAGATTTTAATTAAATTCAGGCGAAAAATGGGAGAGGAAAAAACAGGATAAGGCAGAAGCTGCAATTAAGGCAAATAAAGAGAAGCGAGACCAATTCAAAGACAGAATGACGAAAAGAAAAAATGAAGGCGACGAAGATGAAAGCGAAGAAGCTTCTCCAATGAAAGTTTTCAAGTCTGAGTCTTCCAGAGGAAGCTTCAGAGGAAGAGGAAGTGACAGAGGACGCGGTTCTTTCAGAGGAGGATCATCCGATCGTGGCAGCAGCAGAGGACGAGGATCATTCAGAGGTGGCTTCTCCGATCAAGGAGGCAGCCGAGGAAGAGGTGGCGACAGAGGCGGAAGAGGAAGGGGCTCTTTCAGAGGTGGCTCATCTGACCGTGGAAGCATCCGAGGAAGAGGAGGCGATAGAGGCGGTCGAGGATCATTCAGAGGTGGCTCATCTGACAGAGGCAGCAGCCGAGGAGGTGGACGAGGATCATTTAGAGGTGGATCATCAGATCGTGGAGGAAGAGGACGCGGTGGCGGAAGAGGCTCCTTCAGAGGTGGCTCGTCAGACAGAGGCACTAGCCGAGGAGGCTTCCGCGGCAGCTCAAGAGGCGGTGGAGAAAGAGGAAGAGGCGGCGGCCGAGGTCGTGGAGGACCTGACCGAGGTGGTCGCGGTTCAAGCAGAGGGTTCAGTAAACCGCGAGGTTCTTTCAACCGTGACTGAGCTCAACATGTTTATAAATTATTCTAAAAGGATAAAAAAAAACGTTAAAAATTCTCAATTTTAGAATGTCATTGAACACGTTTAATCCGGACCCGGACATGCGCGAGAACAAAATGGTTCTAGCGCCCAACGAATGGTTTGTTCTTTTGAAAGTTTAAATATTAATAACAACCCGACAGTGTTATGAGAAAAGACAAAAATGTGGTACTGGAGTTCAAAAATCAATCACACTCCTGCAGAGAAATGAAAGGCAAACATTCCGGCAATATATACGTCACGAATTTGCGGGTAAATATTATAAATGTCTGAAAGTTTTCATCACCGCATTTCAGGTATTCTTCCTGTCCGATTCTGCAAAGTCCAAACTCCGCGATTTTATCATCCCTTTCAATTGTCTGTCCAAGCTTGAGTTAAAGCAGCCCATTTTCGGTTCAAATTACGTGGTCGGTGATGTTAAAGCAGCGCCGGGTGGCGGCTGGGAAGGAACAACACAGATCAACCTCGTTTTCAACTCTGGCGGAGCTATCGAGTTCGGCAAATTCGTTCTGGCAACTGCGAACAGCTCGCGAACACAAACTGTCTATACAGCGCCACAGAACGGCTTGTATCCATCTCCACCACCAAATCCCTACATTCAAAATCAACAAGGGCAGTTTAACTCCGCCACAGGAATGTACGAGTTCCAGTCGAACTACACAACTCCTTATGGAGCTCCTCTGTCGGCACCTATACCAGGACAGTCATTAAACGATGCTCCACCAAGATATGATGAGCTCCCTCAGGTGAAAATAAAATGCTGGCGCAATTCGTAATAAGAATTCATTTTTAGTCTGATCTTCCTCCGTATATTGCGAGCTCGGTGCCAGAAAAGAAAAATGATTAAAACCTATTCTCTTCGTAAAGAAACACTGTTGCGTTTCTTCGATTTTACAGATAACTCCCTCTTCATGATTTCGATTCCATTCACGCTCTTCATCGTTCTTATAAACCTGCAATCGACATTCAAGTTTTCAAAATTCATTATCTTTAGAATGTAGAAAAGTAGAAATCAAAAAT
>Ga0115008_10002162_pt1 | contig 16281 bp, 13 predicted proteins | sample FraStrMetagenome_FD_87164 | JGI IMG/M metagenome (GOLD analysis project Ga0115008, IMG submission 87164) | Marine eukaryotic phytoplankton communities from Arctic Ocean - Fram Strait ARC3M Metagenome | ecosystem: Environmental > Aquatic > Marine > Oceanic | place: Fram Strait | collected...
AGCATCTTTCTTAAAAATTCAATTTCTTATAATGTAAACCACTCTACCTTGAAACGAGCGAAGAAAATAGGGCGCTGGCTCAGCGTCACGCCTTCGCACGTTGGCGGAACAATCCTATCTTTGACTGAGTTTCGCGGTGCTCTAATGCTCCGATATGCACGCGTACCTTCAAACCTACCAACTTCTTGCGACGGTTGTGGCTAGTCCAAGAAAGTTGATGTGAATCACGCCCTTGATTGCAAAAAGGGTGGATTGGTCACAGCTCGACACGACGAAAGTCGTGACGAAATCAGAGATCTACTAGCACATGTGTTTAGTCCATTCCGTATCCGATGCGAACCTATGATTAATCCTGATCCGATGCGTGCTAATGGTACCAAAACGCATGTGCCAAGTGCTTCCTCCTCGTCCGACTTTCTGAATGCTGAAAACGATGATTTACTGATTCGCGGCTTTTGGAAGGGATCGACTGAGACCATTATTGATGTTCGCGTGACGAATCTTGACAGCAAGTCTTACAAGAACTTGCCACCCAAGAAGGCTCTGGAACGACAGGAGAAAGAGAAGAAGAAGTAATATTACAAACCCTGTGAGAACCAACGTCGCCATTTCACACCTTTCGTGGTATCGACGGACGAAATGTACGGTTTTGAAGCCCGAGTATTTCTCAAGAGGCTTGCAAAGTTGCTTGCAGAAGAATGGAAGAAGCCCTATCCAACAAAATGCCCGAATGAGTATCGCTCTAGTTAGAGCAACGGATCGATGCATTAGAGGTTCCAGGGTCCCTGTGAGCAATATGTCGAATCGCTTTCGTTGGGAAGGAGGTGCAGGACTTGGACTTCTGAAAAGTGATAATTAGTTAGAGACTTTTCATGTCAAGCAATATTTGAAGATTCGAGTAGAGTTTTCATTATAACCGAATTAGCCGAATGACTAACACAAGTACCGAACCTCGTTGACATAAAGAATCATACGAATGTAGCGAGATGAAAATTAGCGTAATACATAACTACTAAGATTCAATGTTGAAAATGGTTGAGTAGAAGTTATATGATCATGCAAACCTCTTAGTGTGGGATAGGGCTTCTTCCATTTTTCTGCAAGCAACTTTGCAAGCCTCTTGAGAAATGCTCGGGCTTCAAAACCGTACATTCCGTCCATCGATACCACGAAAGGTGTGAAATGACGATGTTGGTTCTCACAGGACTTGCAATATTTCTTCTTCTTCTCTTTCTCTTGTCGTTCCAGAGCCTTCTTGGGTGGTAAGTTCTTATAAGACTTGCTGTCAAGATTCGTCACGCGAACATCAATAATGGTATCAGTCGATAAATCCCAAAAGCCGCGAATCAGTAGATCACCGCGATCAGCATTCAGAAAGTCGATATTGAAGCATGAATTCCCATATTCTGAATAACATCCTCCGGTATTTCCAGCGCACGCTGCATCGATCGATCCGACTTCAGAAGCCTCGTATCTCGTATCTCGTATCTCGTATCCTCACGAAGTGCGAACTTTCGAACCACAGCCACTTAAAAAATATAATGAACGTCGTTCTTTTCATTTTCTTCATACATTACACAACTACAATCAAAATCAAAAAGGGAGTGGAATGAGAGTCAAAGCTAAGCTATTCACATTAAATTCAATATATGCGAAAGATAGATTGTGTTAATGAGTTGTGCGTCGCCCATTACCGATAACGAAGACATATATTGGAGCGACGAGGACGAGCACGAGAAAAGTTCAAATTCCATCATTTCGCAAGATGCTCGATTTGAAGACCCAGTGATACTAGATGCACTTTCATCTTTTGACGATATTTTAGAGCCTCAAACGAGTAAAGATGTTACTACGGAGCCGCTCATTGTTATTCCGTTGGAGAAATTGTGTGGATATCAGATCACAGATGAAGAAGAATGTAAAGTAATTTGTTCGCAACTTGAGCAGGTTATGAATGAACAGGAATTCTTTAGTAAATCTTGTGAATTGTTCGATGCCAATGTGGCTGTCCATACGAACTCGGCAACGGTAACTAAATTTATTCCGCGGGACAAATTATACCAATATTGTATCATGAAATATCCTCAGGGCGTAACTTTGCGCAGTGGACAGACTCCGTCGGACGTTTGGCGAAGTTTACATCGAGTTTGCCGTATAAATGCTGTACAGATTTTGCTTGAACTAGTAGCAGAAACTTCGCGCGACTTACTTTGGAAGAATGATATGAGGAGAGAAGTGCTGCAACTAGCTCGAGATGCGCATATTGAAGAATGGAAACAAGCTCGGGAAGAAAAGCTCGAGAAAATGTACGACGTGCGCGAAGTTTTCGAAGCTAGACTGAAAGATGCTGAAGAAGAATTAAATGATATTCTATTACATAAAGAGGTTGATATTATTCCTGCCAAGCTGCTTGAGGCGGGTTTAAGCACTGAAGACTTGAAAGAGTTCAAGAGGAGGCAAGAGGAAAAAGAAGATGAGGAACGGCACCGGCTCTCAAGATTTCTGGAAGGAAATGGAAGAGACGTTTCTAGTGAGCTAGCATCTTACATTGAGGATGGGGAAGATGACGCCTCCGACTTTGCAGATGATGAAGCGGACGGAGGCAAAGCGAAAATGGGCAAAACATCGGACAGATTAAATCATTACGATGACGATATCGTACAAACGCAATCAACAACGTCAACAAATGATAATGAAGTATTGTTGACAAAAGATTTTCCGCAGACGCAGATTGGTTACGATTATACGCATCAGCGGATTAGGAGGTCTAAAAGAATTGACTCACGAAAGCTAGAAGCCAAAAATAATGAGCAAATGCTTCTCGAGGAAGATCGGAGGCTAGAAGCTGTATACGAAGAAGCTACCAAGATAAAGCTGTCGTGTATTACAACAGAAGAACGAATATGCGAAGCTAATGTAAAGTCGCTTACTCTTCAGCTTGAAAAAGTGGATGAACTACTTGAAACGCTTCAGGAAGAGGTTTGGGCAGACGTCGAAAATATTGATGACAACTCAAACAATGAAGCAGTCCTAGACATATCGATTGAAGAAAATAGAAGCTTACGTAACATGAATGTTTTAGACCAGATAATTGCCATGGTATTATTTTCTCTGCCAAACTTGGTCGGATTGTCTAATGATCAGTTCATTTTGTACAAAAAACGGAAACATACCTCCATTATCGAAAAATGGAAGAATCACTTCGGTTTTCTTCCGAGAGCTGTTGTTAGGATTCAAGGATCAAATTTTGAAGAAGGTTACGAAATCAATAATGATGTTGGGATAGGTAAGAGCGAAGAATCACAAGTGACAGATACAAAAGAAGTTGATTGTGTGGTCGAAGATTGGGAGGAATTGCTAGTTGAAGAAGAAGATACATGCCTTCCTTCAAGAACTTTATCAGAGGCACGTAAATCTACAAAATCAATTGGTCTTCGACCGGGAGGCTCAATGCTTTAGAATCAAACTGGATAGCTGCGAACGCATTTATACATGATTTATTGAGATATGAGTTCTGATCTATATCTGGGAAAGGCACACTCTTTTCTGGCGAACTTGCCCCATAAAGTAGCCGAAGAGTAGTATATCCTAATGTCATCTAGTCCATTGTTGTGTATTTTGCTCAATGATAAACTGCGCTTTGTTGGCAAGAAGTATTTTCAATCTGTCAAGGTCGTTGGTAAAAGAAAACTGGTAGACTGAATCAAAACTGGGAACTCTCATCAGTAGCTTATCTTTTTCTCCTTATCTTATCCAACCAAACTAATATGTCACTGCAACCTAAATCCCGAAATGCCAAAATAATTTAATCTCTTCGTGAATAAGATTCACATCGTTTGTCATTAAATAATCAAAACTATCTCTATTTGTTGTCAACCTATGCAAGAAGTAGAACAAGTTTGCAAGGGAACGTGTCAATTTCTGGATTGGAATCTCCATATGCACAGATGACAAATGGCAAGATCTCATTGTTGTGAAACTTTCTATATGCAGTTGTTACTTTTGTGGCGTATAGATGATCGTGTTTTGTTGTTCGAATATCGAAGATGTAAGGCACCCTTGAATCATTTTTTCAACTATATATGTTGTCTAGCTTTTTCCTTTCCGAAAATAACGCGGCTAACGTAGTTGTGCAATCACTTTATTTGCGAATTGACTTTCTCCTCAAGAAAGACGCTAGTAATAAATTCAATTTTCCAATAAATAAAGTAGATGCTTGTGGATACTTTTTGGTTACCTCTGCCCTTTCTTTAGCTTTTCAATTTTTTATGAGTCAGAACGGACACTTGAATGGATATATTAGGCAAGTCTAGATAATATCGCCTTACGCATCAATAATTTAAGTAAGATATCCTCCTTTGCATTTCGCATTATCTTGAGACAACAACGATTTCAAAATATTGACGATCTTTTTGTCAACGACAATTCAAATAGATTTCGCTTAGATCATGGTAAACAAGGGCCAATCAACTTCAGAAGAAAAAGGGTTTAGTAGTGTTTCTATAATATTTCGTAAACAAAAATAGTTGTTAAAATCCTTCGAAGTTTATGTTAATGAATATGTCTGTTTTCCAGTTCTTGTGGAGACAAAGTACAAAGCACTCATTCGTCGTTATTTCGTATGTGCATTGCTATTTGTCCAAGGAAGCCATTCCTCATTTCCTCAGAAATGTAACAGATATATATAATACATGTATACCGTATATATATATATCAACACATCGTCGAACCTTTTCTAAGTATGATATCGACTCTGAATCATTCTAGATTACTTAGACCCATCAAGAAATGCATTTAGGCAACATTTCCTCCCTCTTTGCCGCGAATATATTGTATTTCGAAAGCATTATTATTTGTTAAAAAATGTTCTTTATTCCCTAGAGTTCGACGTCCAAGTTTAGCTTGGGTTGTACCCGTAGGAGAGGCGGCCTAACACCTCCGAATTGATTGATTGTTTCAGGGGCATCGGCATCATTCTGAACACCCACAATCACACTATGAGGACCGAGCGTGTACCCTGCAAAACCCTGCAAATTACCAAAGCCATCTGGTCTAAGCATGGCAACCAAGCCAAGACCAGCTTCAATGGACCGTTCGGAAGGGCTTTTGCGTTTCGCAGCCTTCTTCTGAATTTGTACCATATCTTTCAACTTTGCATCCGTACTATCCGCAAATGCGGCGAGCTCAGTTGCAAGCTTATCCTCGATGTCCTGAGAGTACTTAGTACTTCGCAACGAGGAAGAAAGCCATGATGAAACAACTTCGATGTTTCCTGCTTCGGTATCAAATTCAAAAGCTGCGTTGCGAATGGCGGCTGCATTTGCATCATAATCAATAGCCGCGTCTTCGGCAGTCGTTCCTACTGCCTTTTTCTGCTTGATTAAAGTGGCGCGGAATTTTTTTAAAGTGGATGTCTCCAAGTTTGTCATTTGAGCTGCAAAAAGATCAACAATTGCATCCTCCAATCTCGAAAGAAGTTTTGCGCGTACTTTCAATCTGTAATCCGTTGCTGCTTTCCGAGGAGTAGGTGACTTAATCGAGAAAGCGTTAACAGTTTCGACATCATAGGCTGTCATAGTCTTATCAATTAAAGTGGCAGCTGCTGAGCCGAATGAGTCAACCATCAACTTTCTTTGTATAACCCGATTTTTCCACGGGGTAAGAGCCTTAGCACGTGCAGAACGATACAGTCTTGCGTACGCATCGTCACACGCTAGATTAGATTCTATGAGATCCTTTCCAATGTACACGTCAAATGAAGATGAACTAATCGCTAACTTTGATAAAGTCTTCGATAAGTCGTCAGTCGAGACAGATGCATTCGAGGCATCCACTTCCGCGGCGATTTCACAAGCCTCGTCGACATCCTCCGCTTCAATCACAGAGTAATAATTATTAAACTTGGTTCCACTGCTAAGACCTAAGCTGGCAACACAAAAATCAAACAGAGTCTCAATCTTATTTGCATCATTCTTATTCCCGATGGAAACAATTGTCGTCTTTGTTATCTCATCATCCACGTCTTCACCATCATTGACGAGGAGCAATTTACCAATAAACATATTTGCGAGGGCTTTGTCTGCTTCCTCTGCAACAGAAGAATAATCTACGACAATAGCCTTCGCAAAGCTGGAAGCTGCCGCACTCGATGCGCCATTGCAAGACGAGCTGACGTTCAATACGACGCAACCGGCGATGGAGTCCGTAGACGCCTCGCAATAGGCCGCAGATTTACTGCCGCCGACGATGTTAGCGATTATTCCATTTTCTGCCGAAATGGGATTTGAAGTTCTCACTATTTTACCCTTAGAATCGATTAAGGGTGTCGCAGCACTGCAGCCTTGGCCGAAGGAGGCGATTAAAAAGGTTGTGATGGCGGCACTACGTCTCATGGTCGGCGGTTGTAGTTTGATGTGTTGAGTTGAGTGGCGTCAGTTGCCTGTCTCTTCGATGAGACCTCCTCCACTTGGAACCTTGATACGTTCAAGTGGATCACTTCGAGAACTTTTAGCGAACTTTTAATTTGATTTTCTGTGCCCTGTTGTGACCTGTGAATCCTGTGAAAGTCACTCGAATTCTCGAAGTACTCCAAGTACTTTCTTGGGTTCTGAGTTTGTTTTGGTAATAAGATCTTTTTTGAGTGTGATATCTCTTCGAATGAAATACAAGTTGTTTTTTTTTGTGAAAAGTCAAAAATAAATAAGACAGTCTATTAGAACATGAGTAGAACTATTTTGGTTATATATATGTGGTTACGCTCTTTCCTTCAATTCCATTTATTTACGTAAAGTTTTCAGCATTGATTGAAGTTTTAAAAAGGTGACGAATATCCCCTAGGTCTTTGATCTGGGTACTTATATCCTTCTGGTGGTCCATCGTCATTGAAAAAATTATCCTGCTTCGTATCAGCAACACGTGGTCGATCGGATATATTTTTGGCAACCCTTTTCTTATTTTTAGGTCCTTTTACATGAGCGTCTTGGGGATTGCGAAAACCTGCCGATTTACGTTTCGATTGTGCTTCTCTCATATCCATTGGAACTTTTTGAGCCTGGTCACGATGTCCATCAAAATCTAATGGAGGGGGTGTAGTCGATCTTCTTTCATCAGCTCTCCAAGGGTTGACATTCGTAAAATAATTTTCCTGTGGAGTTTCATCGTCGTAATAAGATTCATCCGAATAAAGATCATCGTCAACACTATCTCCTGACTGTTGACTGAGCATTCCAAAAGCATCAAGGTCATCGATCGGCTGAAAAGCGTCCATTAAGGTATATTCATTTACATCGTCGTAGTATTTTTCATCATCGCCAAGATACTGGCCTTCTTCGTAGAACTCGTCAAAGTCTTGAGTTTCATAAAAGTTCTGTGGCCTCTTCTTCGAACTACCCGAAGAATGCCTTCTATCACGAAACGCTGATTCTTGGGAAGAAGAATGGTAGCTCCTATTATTACCACTAGTCGAAAACGATTCCCTGGTATTGCCACTATTTGAGGTGTATCCGTTGCGAGGACGATACGATCTATTTGATGTACTTTTGCGACGAGAATTGCGAGAGGCTATGTCATATCCTTCATGTGTCGACACGGGAGTCGGTCTCGAAAATACATCTTTCGCGAGAATGAACAAATCTGGATCAGCAATGTGTTGCTTATTTGCTAACCACCATCTAAATAATTCTTCAGAAGAATGTACCTGTGGATTGGACACATGATTCTTCATCAGCCATGAGTGAAACAGCTCTTCGTCGTAAAAAATTTCTCTCAAATCACCATTATCGTATCTACTATCATATTTCATCCGACGCTCCTTGTCGTTTTCTTCTTCGTATGTCCAATCCTTACGATTCGATTTCATCTGACGCTCCTTGTCGTTTTCCTCTTCGTATGTCCAATCCTTACGATTCGATTTCATCCGACGCTCCCCGTCGTTTTCCTCCTCATAAGCCCAATCCTTACGATTCGATTTCTATCGAAGTCGTAAAGAGAATAAAATAAAAATATTGTCAATCAATATTACGCAATCTAAACGACTTAAAAGAGAACTTACGCGTTTTTGTATATTCCTTCGGTTTTGCTTCATAGACATTCCAGAATCGGGAGAAGAGACTTGTCGCACATTACTTTCAACAGTTGGCTCTTTTCCATTGTATTTCATGAATAATTGTTGGGATAAAGTTACAACTCTCTCAGCAGACCTTTGGGATACGGTGTCATCAGGTTTCAAATTTCGAAGAATGTGTGCCAAATGTTGTATCTCTTGAACGCAATTTTTCAAACGTTGCCACGGGTCTGTCCAAGATTCAAATGATGTAAACTCGTTGCCGTCATTCAACCTTTCCAAGTCACTTGACAGAGACATTCGGGTACTCATTCTAGAAATTTGTAAAGAAAAGAAGTCACCTTTATTCTTGTTTTTGAGTTGTTCACCACAAATATCCATTAGTATTATTGCAGAAGAAATTACTTCGTTTAGCCGACTCTTCACATCTTCTGCAGTCCTTAACACCTTTTTATTCGATTCTTTCAACTCTTTTGCTGACTTCTTTGCTCTTGTCTTTGCATCTGATAAAGTAGATTGCACTGACTGCTTATTCTGCTTCCTTTCAACTTTTGCACGGTCTAACTCAAACTCTACGCCTCTCGCTTCGGAATAATGAGATCGTGGCCTATGAATATTTGAAACATGTTGGTAATCGTTGTCCACGAAATAGGTTTTGGTGTTATCTTCGTTTGCTTCATCGGTGATATCATGAGACCATTTCGAATCATTGCGCCGCTCACCATTAATCGTAGACCTATTTTGGCCATTACGATCAAGAAATGGATCGATTTCGTTTTTTGTAGTGATACGTTCCTTAGTATTCGCAAAGTCGGTGTTCCCCAACCCTGAACTTTGTTCGTAACCACTCAAATTTTTTTCAGACAAAAAGAAATAACCAGCGTCCTCACCTCCCTTCTGAGCAAAATCTTCTGTCAACTGAGATCGCATATGCGGCAGAGGATATTCGTTTGGGGTTTGATTGCTGGCATTACTACGGAAGCCATTCGGTCCTTGTGACCCACTCGCATGTGGCAAGATACTGTTGTTAGTACTAGACGCGATCATCTCCCTAGAAACAAACAAATCAATTTCGCCATTAACTTTTAAGATTTTCTCGACATTGGTTGCAGCAGAGATAGCCGAAGCCAAATTCATTATCAGTTTCTGTTTATTCTCCAGACTCATCAAATCTCCTCTCGCAACAGCATTGTTGGATTCAACTACTGCATCATCGAGTTGCCTTTTAAGGTTGCCAATGAAATCAAGCTTATTCTTTGACGCAGAAAAGACGCCTACCCGAAAATTGGGATCATGAACGTTAGTATGACGGCGATTCGGGTTGGGTCCATTGACCGTATATGGCACAACGTAGCATGACAACGAACTCAGAAGTAATGCAGTAAGAGCGATCCTGGTGGTCGAGATCTTTGTCATGTTCGGTCCGGTAACAAATTGTCAAAGATCCAGTAAAAAAGTTGAACTAAACTGAGCAACGTCAAAGAAATGCTAGTGTGTATATATGAGACGGATGTTGTATATTAATAGGAATAATGCCTTTGATTGTTTTATTCGTGTCACAATTTTTGACATGAAGTGTAGTAGCTAAAGATTTTAAGATACTGCACACACTGGTCGGGTACATCATTGGATGGGGAGTTGTTCTGTATCTGGGGCAGAAGCTCGTAGAGTTCTACGGATGATAGCATTTTCTAATTATGATGTGTGTCTTTCAATGGATATCATTGGCTGAAATGAAAAGTAACCCCAAATAACACAAAGAAGCGACTGGTGCGTGTATATTGGTACGTTTTACCAAAATTTAGTTGACATGTGAACATTTTAGCCGACCGAGTGATCGAAATTCGTTCCGAATGAGGTTATCAAGAGAAGGGATACTTTAAGAAGAAGAGATAGTAAACAATATCGAAGATGAACTGAACAACACAGCAAAGTGTTAACCCATGCAGCTTGGGGGTGATCAGATCAGGGAATGCTAAGAAGAAGACGAAGAAGAAGGTGGAAGACCTACATGTGAAATGACACGAAGTGTTGATTCATAAAACTTTCACTCGCGTTGCTTCTAGGTCATGTACGATAACCTCGTTTTTGCTCGTGCGGAGTCGATTGAATTTAATTTGCTAAATTCCTCCTCAACATTGTCCACGTTCTCCATTATCATGACTTCCTCCGTCTCCTCCGGAATTGATTGGGGCCATATCTTCACGAATTACCCTCTACTATTATCATTAGAGCCTTTACAGGACTAAAAACATAACGTGCAGGTTCTATTCGACCGTTATGGTTCCAGATCTTGCCAGGCGCATTCTCATTCGTCACTGGGAGTGACTTATTGAAACAAGGATGCTCCTAAATCCGTATGTAATTCTAGCGAAAGCTGATAAGAGGTATAATAAGATTTTAGACTTACAACGAATGTAATTAAACTAAATCTCAATTTATTATTCAAACTCATTTCTTTGATTTGAAAAAGTTCAATAAAGATACTTTTGAAACAGAAACATTCTGTTTTATGCTGGCGACACTTGTATCGCAGCCTTCCTTTGTAGGAGATAAGAAGTTGGCTCGATCGTCAGTTACCCTTTGTTTTTTAACACTTACCGGCGCCGGAGTGTCCACTGCCGTGTTCATGGATGGCGATAGAGAAAATTTCACTGCCTTACTTTTTGCCAAAGGTGTCGAACAAGAAGACCGTTTCTTTAGAATGGAAGTAGGAACAGAACTGATAGAGGGAGAGGATCTGGTCTCTTCGTTACCTAGAACTTTGTCAGCGCAAGATTCGCCATCATCATTTATCGTTTTGATAACCTCGATGTTATGTTCCTTCAAAACTTCCTGGTGGACCTCCCACAAAAATCCACCGCCTTTCGTCCTTCGTTTGTTCGCGATTCGATCTACAGCTCTCGCTGCAGCAGCTCGACTCTTGAACACTCCTGGATGTTTCAAAAGAAATGTTTCGATAACTTTGTCGCGAGAAGAGAGGGTAGAGCCATGGATGAACTTTACAAAATTGAATAGGTCCTCCTTCTCTTCTAAGTTCTTTTTCTTCACTGGGGTTATGGCAGCTGGCAGATTTTTCTTACAGGTTAATGGTGTGTATTCGAATGGCTCAAGACAAATATCTGCAAACGGGCTTTCTACATACGAACAGGTGTGTATTAGATCAAAGTCGTTTCCTGCAGCAGAAGGAGAGGACTCAGCTTCAACCAGTATCGGTTTCCCAGCATTGGGCTGGACCACCAACAACGATGTATTGTGTTTTCCTAGTCTCGACTCTTTATCGAGATTATGATTATCATCATCCTGCATAAGCCATCCATCGCTGTAATCCAGCTCACGTGTATCCATACGTTTCCGAACACCGCCTTCATCGTCTGCCTCCTCAAACAACTCCTCATCTTCATCATCAATACAACAATCGTCCGCACCTTCTTCGCCAGACGGTTCTTCCCATTCGCCTTCGCTGTCGTAATCGTAATCAAGTTGATCGACGTCTCGTGCGAAGGGAGAGCGGGGACTAATGGTAGAACTCTGTTTGGACCATGTGCCGTAATAGGCTGGACGATAGTCCGTGTGAAACTGTAAAAATTTATATTTTGATCGAATGTTCATCGTCTTAGGACCGTGGATCGTTTCAAAAATCGCAGGGATAGTTTTCAAAAATGGATGCAGTCTGGATGGCCTGTAACTTTTCGATGATGACGACCAACAATCCAAGTGCGATTGCAACGTTCGTTCAAAACCGGAATTCAGTGCATTCCAAAAGTCATCAGAATTGAAACCTTTCCTTACACCCTGTTTTGACGACGAGGACGAAGTTGATGATTCGGATTGGTAATTATCTTTCAAAGATGATGATTTGTCTGATTTCACAACGAAGAAACTTTTAAAGCGATTCTTTTCTTTCAACAACTCAGCCTGTTTACGCTGCTCCAGTTCGTAAAGTTCCTTTTCTCTCTGGAGACGTTCCCTTTCCTTCTGCTCTCTTTTTAATTGATCCTCAATTTCCTTCTCTTTCAACCGCTTTAATCGGAGCTGCTCACGCTCTTCCTTCTTCCGATTCTTCTCATCTTCGCGTTCCTTTCTTCGATCAGCGTCAGCTCGATCCTTCTCCATTACACGCTCGTGTTTCAATATTTTGCCCTCAGCTTCGTTTAGCATATTTACATAATTTGGCTTTTCGCGATGGTGCAATATCCCAAGGACAGCATTACAAGCCTTGAAGTACGAAGCAATCTTCTTCAATTTTGCACGAAATGCCTTTACAGCAGGTCGAGCAGAGTTTGGGAAATATTCCAGCGTAGCCACATGCCATTTGCACACGGAAAAATCCTTACTGCTGCAGGATTGAACTCGATATCTATTCGCATTCGCTCCAAAGTGAGGTTTGTATTCGGCAATTACTTGTACCTCGCGTTTAATGTCGTCCACAGTCATGTTCGCACATTTATCATACTGTGCGAGTTTTTGTACCAATGTATCTAAGTCGTCGCTTCTGCCTTCGATAGTTTGTGCAAGATGTTCGCGCAACGATAGTTTGTCGCTTTGATTGTTGGCGTCGTTAGAAGAGGAGGTCGATGGTGGAAGCGGTAAGTTTTCCGCTTGTTGTAAGAGGTTACTACATAGTGAGGAATATTGTTCGATTTTGGTCTGATCCTTATGTGGAAGAGGAGGAGGAGGATTAGCAACAGCAGAAGTGGATGTTTTGTTGGTTGCAGTATCAGTAGCAGCAGTAGTGACGTTGGACTTTACACTGGATTTCTTCAAAGGCTCTGGTGCTGCTGCATCTGTCTTTTTTATCGACTCATTCATTGGATAATCCTTCCCGTTGTCGTCCTTGCTCTTAATGTTTTTAAAATTTTCTGCAGTGAGCGCGTTCGGATCGACAGCAGACGCACCAAGTGGAACAGTGCTAAGGATCGGTATACGCTTCTTCCTACTCTTTTTCACAGCATCATCTGAAGACGAGGTGGCAGCTGGTATAAGCGTGGATGTCGTCGGGGGATCCTCTGACTTGCATTTGGAGGTATTCACATCTTCTTCTGTTACCTTATTCTCGGTAACATCGAGACTGTGATCCGTCCTTGTCTTTGCAACGGCCGTCGAGGTCTGTCGTATAGAATCCGCCAAGGCTTGTCGAATGTCTTTTTGAGATGGGATAGATGGTACGGCAAATACTTCATCCTCGTCGCTACCACTATCGCTCTCTTCCTCCTCCTTAGGCGTGGATGTGGCTGCGATTGGATTTATCGACTGTTTCTTTCTCTTTTGCTTCGCTTCTTTTGTCGTTTTTGTTTTGGGCAGCGTTCTTTTTCCTCCTCCCTTTTTCTTTGTAATATCTCCATCGCACTTCTTTGGCGTGTCGGCTGGAGCAGCAACGGTATCTTCGTTGATTTCTGTAGCTTCCTTACCGTCAGCTGGTGCTGCAGAAGTAATTTTATCGTCTTTTGGTGGTGATGATGATGTTTTGGAGAAGAGATGACTTCGACTGACCCACTGTGAAGAAGATTTTCTATAGTTCTTGTGATTATTTTTGTTGGAGGTTCCTTTCACGAAAAATGTGTTCCTAATCGATTTCGATCTCTAAATCAACCCCAAATCAAATACGTGATAATTGTATAATAATTTCAAATGAATATAAATGAGCTAAATTTTCCACCACATCGTTACGCCATGTAATTCCATCCTCCTTACCTTCTTTTTCAATGCTGATTCCTCTGATTTCGAAGGTTCATCATCCACTTTGCTTACAGTGGTAGTACATTGTTCTTTTGTTGCGTTGGATTCTTCGATGACTACTTTTCGAGGCATAGTTGAGGGTCTCTCACTCAAGAGTATTTGTTTCGGTGTTGTTTTTATGAAACACTTCGCGGTGATTTTCAGGTTCATTTTGAGTTTGAAGTTGTTTGGCGGGGTGAGAACTTCGTGTCTTTTGCTGCATACATCACACGACTGAGTAATGTTGATTATAATTGAGCTGATCGGCGCAGGCTAATTTCGTTTATTCTAAAGAATTCAAAATACGATGTGATGATGTGACAGGTGAGACGAAGGGACAGATTTTTCCAAATACTTTTGTGTTTGTCTGATCTTCCAGAAGAAGAGGATGGTGTTTTCTTGACAATCACTACATTCTTATCAATTTATTTACAATGCTAATCATCGCTGAGACGAGAGTAATTAGCCCTAGTTCATTCTAATTAAGCTTTAGTTTTAAAATTTTTCTGCATTACATTATCGCAAAGTTGGATAAGGTATTATTCTCTATATGCCCTCTATCGGTAACTGTGAAATAGTGAAAGTTCCATTTACGTGCTTTGACAAGATAAATCGAAGCAGGAGAGCGCTTCTTAAGCACTCTTGGAAAACTATTATTCAAGTTTGTATTACTTTGGCGCTTACTGTTGAATTTGACAACGAGACTGAAATACATTTGATAGAATATCAACGAATTTGCTTGGATTTCGAAGGATTCTCCTCAAACAAAGATCGTTCCGATTGACCGTGCTTCGAACGTGACATAAATTCAAATGACGAGGATTGGACGTGACATGCGCTGCCAAAAGCATCCAAAATCCAATTAAGGAACCCATTCGTTTCTTCAGATTTTGCACACTTTGCCCTGTTGGGAGAAAACTGCTCCTCCTGCATCTGCAACAGTGCAAGGTCAAGCATGCGTACGCTCTCCTCGAGCTCATTACGATAGACTTCCTGAGAAACTTTCTTTGTTGCTCTTAATTCCTTTGTTTCTAGATCTGGACGCATGAAATATAATGCTTCCTTCTCTTCTTTTGTCAATCGCCTTGGCTCACCTTTTCTCAAACCAGAAGCAATAGAATCTCCTTCAGAAGAGAAAGAATTCGACCCGCTCTTCAAACCAGGAATTGGCATATACCAAGATGAAGATGAGGACCTTTCAAATTCGGGATCCATTGCAAAAGATACTGACTTCGGAGACGACGTTAATGACTGATTCCTCGTTTGGTTAAACGAGTTACGCGACTGCGAAGGCACAGTCTCTAAAGCCGACTTAAGGGGTAACCCTCCCTTCAACAAAAATGGTTTCGACAAATCAGTGGGGATGCTCTTGTTCTCCTTGTCCTCTGTCGAAAGGGAAGCACTAGCTATTGTAGACTGTAGCCTTCGTCTCTTGAAAATCATTATGGCAAATGATATTTATGGTCTGTGTAGGTCAATCTGCTAATTATATATAAATTAAGGAATTTTTAAGCGATGCGATTCGCGTGTGCTTTAACTTTGAATATATGAATGTAGATGGGGATGCGAACAATTTGTCGCGAAATCTCTCTCACTCTCACTCACTTGTTCGGTTGTGCACTATTCTCTCTATCTTCGACTGCTTCGAACTGCGAATCGCAATCAGTTTGGATTTGTTTCACCGGCTCGCTCAGATGTGCTCCGATTGCTTTGACACATACGCTTTCAGATACGTTCCGTATTTTATAAACGGCTTTTGCTCTTGTAATTATCAGTGAAAGAAAGTTCAATCCATATAATACCTTTTCATAGAGATGGCAAATACAATTAATATGAATGTGCGTCTCGAGCTCGCAGACCGTTTCGAATGTGTTGAATCCGTTATCAAATTTCCTTTCGTTTTAAATGTGTCGTTGTTGTGATATTGGATAATTAACGGGTTGTGATATATACTTGAACAAATAGATGTTATTTGGCGGCTTCCTTTCTTTTGTTGTGGAGAGGTGATGATTGTAAACATTGTACATGTACATATGAAAAAAATTGTGGCGAAGCCATTTGGAAGGCGCGCGATTACTATACTTTATAGTTTTCTTTCATTTCGATATCTACTTAAGTGAGTCGTGAGCTGAACGCGGACTCCAAATAAAGTTGCCAATTCGCTCAAAAAGAAAAGGATCAACATTTGGTACTTCGAAGTAGACAATAGACATATGAGATCAAGCCCTGATTGGCTGATTTGAAGGTGTAACATAGACATGATTTATGATTTCATCTCCACGTCCATACGCATAAAAATAAGAGTACCGGGTAACATACTACATACTACACACCCGTTACCATCAGCAAATTCTATGTAGATTACCCACCGATAGAATGTAGAGTGGTTCACCTTTTAATAAAAAAAAAATTTCCAAAAAATATAGCTATCCCCTACTTTGTCGAATTATTGATTTTAGTAGCGCAAATGAAAGCTCTGGTTGAGCAGAGCTCGACAAAAT
>Ga0115008_10002163_pt1 | contig 16280 bp, 14 predicted proteins | sample FraStrMetagenome_FD_87164 | JGI IMG/M metagenome (GOLD analysis project Ga0115008, IMG submission 87164) | Marine eukaryotic phytoplankton communities from Arctic Ocean - Fram Strait ARC3M Metagenome | ecosystem: Environmental > Aquatic > Marine > Oceanic | place: Fram Strait | collected...
ACCCCATCTCCGACTGCTACGCCAACTCCTGCACCAAATCCTTTTTCAACTCCCTCGCCTACATTTGCACCTACAACATCATCCGCACCAACATTTCCAGTGATATGCGATGGTTTGGAAGAACGAAGCTCAGCAATTTCAAGAACTATAGCCCCATTTGTAGGGGAATCGGATACATTAAGTGAAATTGACTCACCTCAGGGCCGTGCACTCAAGTGGGTCGCTGATGGCGACCCTCGTGAGGTTTCAATTTGTGACGAAATGAGTATTCAACAAAGGTTCGGGTTGGCTGTTTTATACTACAGCACAAATGGAAACAGGTGGACAGATCAAGATGCATGGCTGTCGGATAAAAATGAATGTGAATGGGATGGGGTCGCTTGTTCCACTGCAGACGGATCTATTCTATCAATTGATTTGAGTAAGTACACTTAACATTTGATGTGACTTCACGTATTATGGCAACTTGCTGTATGTATTTTCAGTAAAGAATAATTGCTCATCGTTTCTTTCCCTTTTTCCTCATTTAACTCAGCGGAACATGATCTCTCAGGAACCATACCCAGTGAACTATGGATCTTTTCCACTATGCAAAGATTTTCTATTCATAGTAACAAAGTTGAAGGAACTATTCCAGACACCATTTCAAAATTAAAAAACCTTTTTTTCTTAGATCTCTTTGGAAATGAAATGACTGGCAACTTACCCGAAGAAATTTTCGAAAATGAAAAGCTTGCAATCGTGCGACTATCAGATAATTCTTTCCAAGGTTCTATTCCATCTAGCATAGGCATGATGCCTGCTCTAAGAAGCTTTTGGGCTGCTAACAATGAATTAACTGGAATAATTCCGTCTGAAATAGGAAAAGCAACAGCTCTGAGTAAGTGTAATGTCGCCACAAGCATTTGATCCCAATGCATTATATGTTTCATTCATTTTGAAAATCTTCTTTACTCCACAGGATCATTAATCTTGTACAACAACAAATTGAGTGGTACAATTCCCTCATCTATTGGGGGTCTTCAAGACAACCTCTTCTACTTGGATTTCTCGTTCAATGGTCTAGAGGGTAACCTTCCGCTTGAATTTTTTGACCTTAAACTCCTGACAGGCCTATTTTTAAGCTACAATAATTTAAGTGGCTCTATACCGGAAGATCTTGGCGATTTAAACAAATTGACAGATTTATGGCTGGATAATAATGATATTAGTGGGCCAATTCCCACCGCACTTGGTAAATTAAGAGAGCTAGGTAAGATATCAAAGTAGATCGGTTTGTGAAGGATTTATATTGATTTCAATTGAAAATGACACTCACAATTGCTGTTACTTTCTTGCAGATGCAATTTTACTAAATGACAACAAGCTTACAAGTACAATACCGTCTACAATAGGACTTCTACAGTCAATAACTTTCATAGGGCTTTCAAATAATGAGCTAACTGGGACCATCCCTAAGTCGTTCTACGGTCTTCAAAACCTAGAACTTGCATACTTGTCGAATAATACGTTGACAGGTACCATCTCTCCTCAGTATGGGGACATGGAAAGTCTTCGGGACTTGTATTTAGATGGAAATAATTTAACAGGGACAATTCCAGGTTTATCCCAAGATCAAATAGATAATTCTGATTTAGGTGAGTACATCATATGTTTTCCCTTATTTTGAGCCTTGAATTTCAAAGATGCTAACGCATTTTTCATTTGAATAACAGTTGAGATATTACTCCAAAGTAATGATCTCATAGGGGAGGTACCAAATTCAATTTGTTCCCTTGACTTAGAAAGCCTTATGACAGACTGTTTGGGCGAACAGCCTGAAATATTGTGTTCATGTTGTACGTCTTGCTTTTAAAATTGTTTAGATTTGGATAAAGATGGCGTTTGTGAAAGTATGTTAAGGAAAAAATGAAAGATGTGTTAGCAAAATAAAATAGATTGATTTTCAATATTAGTTTTAGAACCTTATTTCCTCGAGACAAATTCTTTCAATTTCCTGCGATGGGTCTCTTTCTCAATAGAATAGATGTTTGACGTTTGTTATGATGAGATAAAAGCTAAATTGAAAGTTTTATTCTGACTATGATCTCATTCATACTCCAGTATCTTCAGTATAAAATATGACAACAATACATCATAAAGTTATTGTTTTATTAAAATCATTGTGTTATTCTTAAAATCAAAAATTGTCATCTCCATTTTTTTCATGCAACGTAAGCATTATCTTCAACGAGAGACCTGTTAAGATACCAAGTTTCTGCTTGTGGGGTACAGTTGGCATCCAAACAAAAAACATCATCATAAAACCAATTAAGAAACCAAGCGTAAAGCCCCAAGCAAAATCTCTATCAGTGCCGATATTTGCATTGGCTCCGTTAGGCGCAAGATCATCAATAAGATAAATATTCCTGTTCGCAATGATTAACGGATTATTGGCATTTAAGTTGAGACGAAATTCTGAGTGAGGTCCTTGTGCATTCATCCAAGCTTCTTCCATTTGGAGTCTTTCTAATCGAGCATCTTGATCATTTCCTAGATTGCTACTTCGATTACTATTATCATCGCTGTTTGATAAGTGTTGTGCATTAGCGTTTGTTTGATTGTCATTCAAAGACGAACCCCGTCGTTCAGATTCCTGTTCAATAAATTGATCAACCTGCTGTGTAAAATATAGCCGTATAGCTCCAATTTCATCGCGAGAGAGACCACTCTGTATCGAATTTGCAGGGATTAGAAGAAATATAAAAATAAGATATTCCATAAAAAAGTTGGATATTAACAAATCAGCTCACCTCACGAAGACGGTCGAAACCTCTACGCTCTACTCCTGCCTCTAAATCTTCTTCATCAGTTTCCTCTGACCTGCTTGGAACAATAATACCAGAATGATTGATTCCAGTTCCATTTCTTAACAGTGATCGGCCATCATTCACGGTAAGACCCCGAGACATAGCAGCTTGCATACCTCCTCTGCATTTTCGAACAATCAAGGCACAATCAATACCAATAATCAGTTGAAACTCTTAAAATGAATATTGAAGATTTTTGGACTAAATCTAAAGCACTTACCGCACACCAGCTGCTGCTAACACTGCATGTATACAATCTCCATCATTTACATTGAACTTAGAAATAGGTGCCGTATCAGGAGCCAATAATCTTCCTCCTGAAATAAGACGCAAATATCTCCCTCTCGCGGACTGCCCAATTCCATTTCGAATGTCTTCTTTCAAAGTTGAAACATTCGCTGTAGATTGTGTAACAATTTCATAATCTCCTGTCGGATTGGATGGAGAATTAATACCGGGAGAAGTACATTTGATTCTTAGCGTCAATGGTACATTTTTATGATCATCAAGGTCAGAAGGGGAGTCATCATTTTTCTTTCTGTCAGTATTCGTTAAGTTCATCATCTTGCAATGTGCGCTTTCTATACAAAGGACGTGAGATAGTAATGTTCACTGAAGTTAGTTAATCGTTCTACAGCAGCTAATACTTTCTTCAGCAGGCATATTGCTGATTTATTTAAGCTCTTGTCAGCATGGAATAATACAGTGACATAAATTTTTCTGTAGTCTTGCATATTCATATGTGCACTTTCATACCAATAATTGTCTATTTGCAAACTATACACATGAGATGTTATATTGATCTGAACATGGTAAATATGTGTACACATTTTCAAAGTAGCTAATAGTCCATTTCGACTATGATGCTTTTATTCTAAGTAGCATTAAGGCCTCTGCTTACATGAAATGTAATACACAATACTCATTATATGTACTTAGTTATGTCAGTTCATAATCAAACACTATGTGCTACTCCAAATCATTGCTATGGTCGCTATTTTCCTACAAAAAGTAATGATCAGTCATACCGATGAACATATTTACCAACTAAAGCCTATATTTTCAAGTTTTTTTCGTCTTTCTGGAATCATACAACCTTTCCGTCCTAGCGCTTTCTGTATTTCTATCCAATACCCTAGTTCTTCAGTTCTAGGGATGCGGAAATGGCCATTACATCTTTTATACTCTTTGAGGAGCATGTATCGTCCATTCCACTCTCTTTCTTTGCGCTGCTCATAGGTTTCCCAATTAAAACCTAGATCCGATAGAAATTCTTTTTGTTTCTGAGGCATTTTTGTCTTGTCTTTTCTCCGAATTTTCATTACCCAATGAGCCAGCTTGGGATCTTCCCTATAATTATAAGGTACATTACAGTCCCCATGCTTTTTTTTGTACAAAGCTAGAGCTACGAGGGATTCTTCCGATATTCTTTCATTTTCCGGATTAATTGACTTTTCTACAGTTTTTTTATGTTGACAGGATCCAGACCATTGAAATCCGATTTTACTAAGCTTTTCAACCCTCGATTGGATCAACTTACCCTTTCTTTGATTTTGTCTCTGTCTCTCTACCCAATAAGCCAACGATAAGTCTTTGTAGCTGCGATTGACAATACAATGACTATGCACACTTTTATAAGCTTTGAGGACAGAAAATGATTCTTCCCATGATCTTTTCTTTCCAGATTTTGGCGTTGGCTCACACATTATAAGATCTTGATTGGAATCCACCGTCTTATTTGCTTCCTTAGACATCACCGAAGCGTTTGTTTCTATAGTGCAACAAAAACCTGAATAAATGATACTATGAGTGAGAATTGGAATGGACAATCATATCTTCTGATCATGAAAGCACAATCACAACACTATAGAAGATAATTAATAGATATAAGGAACTAAAATTTTAGTAGACCAATCAACTATATGACATATTCACCGTGAAAGCGAATATCTTCTAAATAAATATTGAAATATTTTAGACGATTAGGAAATGCAAAAATGTCTTACAAAATTAATATGACACACCATTCATTGTATCTATTCAAACAACATGTGTTTATTTTCCAAAATATTTGTGTTGATCAACATGTGTTAATTTATTATTTTATTTCCTTAGTTCGGAAACAAAGCAATTATTTATCTCTTTTCTCTGAGACCCACTAAAGTTTTTTGATTTGTTCATATCAAATATGGAAGAAAACTTATATTGAGTATCATTCTGGCTTAAATTGACAAGTATTTAATCGGTAAACTATGTTATTCGAATTTATGATCTTCATTCTTTGAGTTAATAATGTAATTAATTTTAGCTTTGCTTCGCAATTTTATTAGCTATATTTTTCATTAATATTTTAATCCAGTTGTCGAAGGCGGCACAATTTGTTGTAGAATATCCCGATTTAGAGAGCAATTTCTCTTGAATCAATCCCTATATCAAAAATGATCATGGGTATCTTTTTCAGCAATATAATCGTCAACAAATTTTTTCACCTGTGTTGTCAGAACATTAATTAATCTGGTTTCACCTCAACAAAATCTGTGTCATAAAATTGAATAAAATTATGTCAGCAAAACTGCTGTCATGGGACTAAAATATGTAATATGTAAGCAAACATATTTAGAATGCCAACAAACAAAAACGTGGCTGCTTATTTTCATTATGATTATCAATCCTTTTCATAAAATTTGGATCTTATCTTTTCACAAAACATAAAAAACTAACCAGCAACAGCAAAATAAAGAATGCTTGTACAATTGAGTCTATTAGTAATTTGTTTGCTTCAGCAACAATCGCAAGCTTTCATACAACATCAACCTGTAACTCCTAGGAAGTTGTTCGGTTTTCCACAAAAGACTCTACAAAATTCCCTAGTGACAGCAGACGAGCCAAATGAAATCGAATCAGATGATCAAGGCGATGCTTCTACTGTTGTCCGAGCACCGCTCAAGTTTATTGGTCCTTATCCTTGCCTAGCATTACGATTTCCAGATTTGTCTACAACTTCACAAAAGGCGAGAAACGAGACTGGAATAAGTCTTGACTTTATGTTAGATACCGCTGCCAATACTAATACTATTCAAGAGCAAGTGGCCAAGGAATTAACCCTTGACGTAGTAGGAGAAGCTCTTCCGGGAATTGGTTCAGCTGGTTCTATTTCTGGTGGAAAAACATATCTTTTAGGAGATTGTGAATTGGATGGCACACCGACGGAGTCACGTTTTACTTTTATGACTGAATTATCCGCCTCAGCTTTGCCAATTGCAAGTCCTGCTGCTGCTGGACTACTAAGTTCTGCTTTCTTGAATTGCTTTTCCGGTGGGGTAGAATTTCAATGGGTAGGGTCAACAGATGGCGATGATACAGATAGTTTTATACCTCCATCTGTGACATTTTATGGAGAACGAAAGGATTTGCAATCTAGAGCGGAATCAATGACATGTATTCCCATACAACCGTTGCCCATCAGTTTGCTTCCATCCGTAACTATTCATATAAATGGAGAGGAAATTCCTGCATTACTAGACACTGGTTCTCCTGTAACTGTAATGAATGCTAAAGCAGCCGATATAGCAAATATTTCCAGAATAACTCTATCTAATCAGCAAAAAGAGGAAGGGGGCAACCCCTTTTCAAATATGATGCAAAAAATGAAAGCTGCTCAAGAAATGTCTCAAGCTGCTGCAAAGGGTGATATTCTATTAGTTGGTGGTACATCTGGTGAAATGATTGAACTTAACAAATCTGAATCGAAATTGAATATATCCTTGAAAAAAGACGAAAACGAATTGTTTGAATTAGGAAATAGTCACATTTACGTTGGTGATTTACCAGGTTTAGCTGCCTTAGGAGGCCTTGAAGGTAAGGACTCAACCCCAGCAGCGATCCTTGGCATGGACGTCTTAAGATTACGCCCGAACATGATTTACTGTGGACAATCATCAGAGGTTTACTTTTAACCACAATAAACACGAATAAATATACGGAATTCAAACAAGAAAGTTTTGCAATGTATTAAAATAATTTTAGGGCAATTAATCAGAATTTCGTGCCAGAGGATAAAGTTTATGATTCCGGATGTAAAATTACTCCTCATTCTTCATACGAGCAATTATGTTTTCGTCAACCCAGGGAGCCAATGCTAAAGCGGCACCTAGTCTAAGGGGCACTAATAGCCTGGCAACATTCGCACCAGCAAAAATAAATCCCAAAACTGTGGCTCTATCAGCAGAATCATTAATTACATCAGGCCAGTGCCCAGAACTTTGATACAAAGCAGTAGATGCCACAGGGAATGCGACTGCCCAAAATGCTAATTCAGTAAGAACATAAGCAACCGTTCCTGAAACGCCGAATTTTTTTACATCTTCAAATGTAAGCCCTTCTCCTTCATCATCTCCTCCAAAAGGATTGTTAGGCAACTTGAAACCTTCACCGCCTTCTCCTTTTGATTTGTTGTAAAACACAGAAGCAGTTGCTGCGGCTGGTCCAAGAATCATAAAAGTTGCGATAAATTTGTTTGGCTCGCCGAAAGGAATATCTAACCCAAGTTCTCCATATTTCACTACGTAAGAGGCGGCGAAAGTCAATGCAGCAAGCTTTGCTGCAAGAACTGCTTCATTTTCTTTCGTTTCCACAACATTAAGAGGCATTGCTGCAAGGGAATCGGTTGTGATGCCTGTAGGAGATGTATTTGACTTTGGGAAAGGATTGAGTTCACCAACTGTCCACCCATTACTCAAAGCAATACGGAAAGCAGCGATTGCTAAAGTAATGTTACCCAGGAGAGTTAACCCAGCTTGAGTAGTTACGACGAATTGAAGAGCTTTGGGGTTGTAAAAAAAATGGTAAGTACATGCTGCTAATCCAGATGCATGAGATGGAATCATACCCCAAGTGAGCCCCTTCCATTTTTCGTTGCCAGTAGCTTTTGAAAAATCCCAGATAAGTCCCATAGCGAAGAGAAATTCAAATACAGAGGAAAAATGAATGGCCCAAGTTGGGATAGATAGCGCGTTCACTGGTTCATTATGTGCAACCTAATTGCACGATGTTAAAAGTCAATCGAAAACGCCATGAATGAAATTACGTCACATTTTACAGAGAACATATACATTAGATTATTGAAATGAATATTGGTAGAAAGCAGTGTGAGACGTACCCAAGGGAAGGAAAGAACTGTATCTGAAGGTAAATTTCCAGCACCCAACAGGAAGGCGGAATGGGCCTCCGTTCCAAGACTGGGTCCAAGCGCACATGCAGCTACGAAACCAGCAAACATCCCAAAAGAAATTATTCGTGGTTTCGCAAGAGAAGGTTGCTCTTCCTGAGTCATTGCATTTCTGAATCCAAGAACCTTTCAAAATTCAAGAAAATGTCAGAGAAAAAAGAAAGTCATAACGCATAATCATGCTTTTAAAATAATACATTGAAGCATCCATGTGCCATCATTGTAAACTTACAATCAAAACATTTGTAACAGTCAACAATAATTCTGCAGAGCCATGAAGCCAATCACAATCCGCAAGAGTGACACCAAATTCTCCTTTTGATATGATACCAGATGGGATTGTTGATAACACAAAAAAGAGCAAGAACTGAAAACCAAAGTTACCTAGTGCAGGTGTACGGTTACCTTTAAAACCTAAGAAATACAAAAAGATAAGGTATGGGAGAAGTGATGCTTGGAAAAAGATTCCAGCTAGATTTTGCCCTTGGTCTGCGAATGAAAGCAGTTGGTCAGTTCCTAAGTCTGGAAGAGTAGCCGCACTGTTTGACAAAATAGTGGAAGTTGTATCGATGACGGTGCTTGGATCCATCATCATATTTTGAGGTGTAGAAGGTCTAGAAAATGCTGTAATTTCATTTCTTGTTGTAACACCTGGAATGATTGTGGATGGCACAGTAAATGCATTGCAGGGCTGAAATGCAAATAATGCCGTGATAAATGCTGCTCCGCCATTGAACTTATTGATCGAAAACATCATGATGATGCAAATGCCTACTATGGAGGTTAGAGGTATGGCTTATTTGAGTATTTCAATATCAAGTTGAAGTCAGATACTAATAAAACAAATTGTGCGCATTTCAAAGCCTCTGTAAGTACGTTTCTAGGAATAGTTTATTTTGGAAACTTTTTGTGCGTATCTTCCAATGTACAACTTAGCATGTGACTTTTGATTGAATAAATAAAATTAACTTCTACAGGTGTGGTCAGCGACATCGATTTGTATTTTTCAATACAAAGATTCCACGTGGTGATCACTTTTCGTTTCGTTTTGTCTTCATGTGGGTGGAACTTCTTTTTACGGGACTTGGAAAAAACAAAGGATTCGGAATGTTAAAAAATCTTTTCTTAAAGCAGCAGACGCAGGAATTCAAAGTAATGTCTTCGTGGACGGACCTCCCAAGACGTCTCACAACAATATCTGTTGCCGTCCCAATCATCCTTTCTATATTGACCAATCCCATATATGCATTTTACTTGATCCAGATTTCCCATCTAATATGTACTCTTGAATGGACACGCCTTATCCCAAAAGCATCAAGCAACGTATTTGAAGATAATGGCTCCTCTCCAAAGGAATCTTCCTCGAAACAAGATAAAGTGAGCAATTCATCCAAAAAAGAGGATGTGTTTATTTATGAAATCTTCCACACGATTTGGTTCTCGATTGTATCTTTATACTTTGGTACGCCTCTATCCACTACGAAGATTTCTTTTCTTCAACATCCACCACTGCACATTATGTTGCCGTTCTTATCTATGGCATTTACAATCATATTTCCGAGGCATATTTCTACTCATTATGTGCATGGTTTAATCTTTTTATCTCTGGGATATAATCATCTGCACCTCATCTATCAATATTCGATTGTACACGCGATGCAATTTTTATTCATTGTATGGAATAGCGATACAGGCGCACTGTTATTTGGAAGAACATGGAAGGGCGATCCAATAGGAAAGATGTTGAATAAGATGGGATTTTCTTGTACGGAAAAATTACATCGAATTTCAAAGAAAAAATCTGCTACAGGAATGTGTAAGTGAAAATCGAGAACATTATATGAATTACATTGAAGTTTTCGCAATTCAATTTCGTATCCTGATATTTCATTTTTTCAACAAAGTTGGCGCAGTTGTTCTAGGAACTTTGACCGCTATTTTGTTTCCTAATATCCTTCCCAACATACCTCTTCCAATTTCAGTATCATCAATTCCACACTATGGATTAAAATATGATAATGTACGTCTTTATCTTCCCCATTTCTTAGACTCGTTACCAATATCAGAAGTCCTCTGGAAGCGAATTTTTATTGGTGTTGTTTTATCAATATGTGGAGTTCTAGGAGATTTATTGGAAAGTATAACAAAAAGATATGCTGGGGTTAAGGATAGTGGGAAATTGCTTCCTGGACATGGGGGTTTATTAGATCGTATGGATTCATTACTGCTTGGGGCTGCCTTTTATGTTTGGTTTTGTGATTTGTAGAAGCAAAGATCAATTCAACTTTTCGATTTTCAATTAGAGAATAAGTCATGATAATTATATTTCAAACAATGGATTGTTGAGAATTAAAGTTAAAAATTAAAACCAGGTAACCAATTATATTTAGTAGATTGAGTTTCTTTGTTCATTCCGTATCATACGATTTAGATGCCAAGTTCTGCAGCCATTTTATTCATATTTTTAAGCATCATTTCTGCATCCATCTTTGCATCATCAAGAAACTTTTCAGGTTTTGTTTTGGCAGCAGAAAACTCAACAAAATTAGCTGAATAGCATGCTGTATCGGCTGCGCTCAGATAAGCATTAAAATCATTCATGCTTTCTGTGTATTCTACAATATCTTCTGCTTCATCTTGCAATTCTTTCAATACTTTTGTAATTCCATATAAGCCAGAACTTACACCAACTGTACCAAGGTATCTACGAACACCATCTCCTCCATCGGGTGTTATTGATGAATAATTATCAAGTAAATATTTCAAGTCCTTTCGTCCTAATTTGAATCTTTCAATAGCAGCTTCTTTGCCTAGTGCTATCCCTGCTTTGAAAACTTTAGCATTATCTTGACTGCTATCCATTACGGCTAGAGCTTGGAATGGATTTTTATTCACTACAAAGCTGGAAGTTAAAACGAACAAAGATGATGAAAGGAATTGTCTGCGTTTTGTTACACCAATTTCATCTTCAGAATCTGGTTGCATACAAAGATTTGTGGACAAGATGTCTTGATGTTTCTGCAAAATGATTTTTTTGCGAAATGCATCAAAACGTATTCTATTAGCATAAATTAGAGATGATTTTTGGAACTAATATTGTAACGAGTTTCATCACTTACACTCCCATCTCTGCAAATATTCAAACGGCATTTGGTCCAAGATGAAACCTGGAAACATGATACATTACATGCAATGAATGGAATAGTGACTAGTAGAGCAGCTGAAAACTTCGACATGTTATAGCACTGGATTTTCTTGAATGCTTAAAATAATTTTGCAAAATGGCTTCATCAGAAAGAACCTAATTTTGGCATCATATTTGCGGAATCTTTGTAACTTCAATAGGGAGAATCCGTAAGTAGGGAGTTGTTCAAAATGTTAAATGAGTGTCAATATTTTTATGATGAAATATACTATCAACAGATTTAGATTCTCTCCATAGATACCTATATATTCATATGGATTATAAACGGTTACTTTAAAATTTTAAGCTTTTTATTAAACCACTAAGAATTTGGCATGTTACGAATTCTTTTTTCAATCTTAGACAATATGGACATAATGTGGGTCTTCAATTTGGATTTATTTCAAGTTGAGACCTATGTCTTAAGTCAAAATCAAATGAGGCTAGCATCGAAACTATTTAGTTATTTCCATATCGTGATATTTGTACTCAAAGAGCGGCTCATTAATTTTTCCGAGGAAAATATTGTAACGATGCACCTGTTTTTAGATAATTCCTCTTGTTCCATTTTCATTTTGATATTATAAATTAGCACGATTTTGTACAACTGAAAATGTTGAAAGCAATGGATAAGTTTCTTGGAACAATCTATGACTCGACAGCGAAAACGAAGATGATTTTTGCAGTTAAGTTTATCCTTGCAAACTGTTTTGAGCTTTCGAGGTTGTGCAGCTTTTTAGCTTGCTGATTGTTATGACGTCAATGAATCGACGAATCGACTCTATCATACTCATATATGACGCAGGTCTCTCTGCTTTTTTGTCGTCAGCATGATGTAGCGAAAAAGTTAACGCTTGGGATCGTCTCCTGCACCCAAATTGTACGATTGCTTTAATAATTGTTTTCTGGTGATTATGCATGTATGAAATCGATCAGAACCATCCATAGATTTTCTTTTTATTCTACAGCAGTAGAATCAATATGAAATATTGTAGAACACCCAAGAATCAAAATGAAACATTTGCATTAAACATTTCATTTCGAGTGGATGAAATCTAAGTATCTTTCTACCATAGATACCACGTGGTCGGAGACAACATTCTTACCACAAAAAAATTGCCAAATTTAAATATAATTTTAGGTAAAAACGACGCCTCATCATTATCTAGAGCATTTTCTATTTTTTACGAATTTATTGCATTAGGTAGCTGATACTAACCCGAACAAAAACAAAGAGATGTCTAGTGCTTTACAATTTGGTTTACGTCGCTCAGCGGCAAGCTTGACCTCATCTTCTAGATTAGGAGGACTTAAAAGTGCGCAAGCGTCCGTTGGCTTTTCAGCAAGCAATGCTTTGAGGAGATGGAAAAGTACTGATGCAGGTGATGTAATCGGTATTGATCTTGGTACAACTAACTCTTGTGTAGCTATCATGGTAAGAATCATATCTTGCTTTCAACATTTTTGAAAAGTGAAAACACTAACAAAAATGGAATCTTTCTTCCACATTATCAGGAAGGACGTAATGCCCGTGTTATCGAAAATTCTGAGGGAGCCCGTACTACACCTTCTGTTGTTGCATTTGCTGAAGATGACTCCCGTCTTGTGGGAATGGCTGCCCGTCGTCAGGTGCGTTACCAACTTTTTATTGATTTCTTGGTGTGAAATTATATAAACTAATCTTTTCGGTGTGAATGCAACATGAAAATACAATTCACCGTGCGATTAAATAGGCTGTCACAAATCCTGATAATACACTTTATGCAGTTAAGCGACTTATCGGTAGAAGCTACTCAGATAAAGAAGTAAAAACTATCTCAGGCCTAGTTCCTTACAACATCGTAAAAAGCGATAATAATAACGATGCATGGGTTGAAGCGAGAGGTACCAAATATAGTCCCTCTCAAATCGGATCTATGGTTTTAGGAAAGATGAAGGAAACCGCAGAAGGATTTCTAGGACGTGATGTTTCTAAAGCTGTTGTTACTGTACCTGCTTATTTTAATGATTCACAACGCCAGGCTACAAAGGATGCTGGAAAGATTGCTGGATTAGATGTATTACGTATTATCAACGAACCAACAGCAGCAGCTTTGGCATACGGAATGGACAAAGCCGATGGAAAAACTATTGCTGTTTTTGATCTTGGTGGAGGAACCTTTGATGTATCTATTCTTGAAATTTCTGGCGGAGTGTTTGAAGTAAAATCCACAAATGGAGATACGATGCTTGGTGGAGAAGATTTCGATGAAGAATTACTGGGTCATCTTCTGAAGGAATTTAAGAAAGATAGTGGAATTGATCTTTCTGGAGATAATCTTGCCATGCAGAGATTACGCGAGGCCGCTGAGAAAGCAAAGCGTGAACTTGATGGACTTGCACAAACTGATGTTTCCTTGCCATTCATTACAGCTGATGCCACAGGACCAAAGCATTTGAACTTGAAAATTACCAGAGCTCAATTTGAAGCCATGGTTTCAAAGCTTGTTGAAAGAACGATCGCCCCATGCAAGGTAAGAATTGCATGAGATATACACTTTACATTCTTGATATAAAATTTTGTCTCATGGGTATATTATTATTATAGAACTGCGTGAAAGATGCAGATATTTCCCTAGGTGATATTCATGATGTTATCCTTGTAGGAGGTATGACTCGTATGCCTAAGGTTCAAGATACTGTAGAAGATTTTTTCTCAAAGAAACCTAGTCGTGGAGTTAACCCTGACGAAGTTGTTGCTATGGGAGCTGCTATCCAAGGAGGTGTATTAAAAGGAGATGTCAAAGATATTCTACTTCTTGATGTTACTCCACTTAGTCTTGGAATTGAAACACTTGGAGGAGTTATGACCAAATTAATTGCAAGAAATACCACTATTCCCACAAAGAAAGCACAAGTATTTTCAACTGCAGCTGATAACCAACCGCAAGTACAAATCAAGGTTGTACAGGGAGAACGTGAGATGGCTGTTGACAACAAAGCTCTTGGACAATTTGACCTAGTAGGTATTCCACCAGCACCTCGTGGAGTTCCACAAATTGAAGTTTCCTTTGACATTGATGCTGATGGTATTTTAAATGTATCTGCAAAAGATAAGGGAACTGGTAAAGAGCAAAGTATTGTTATTCAAAGTAGTGGGGGACTTTCCGATGATGATATTGAAAATATGGTTAGGGATGCTGAAGCCAATGCCGAGGCAGATACTAAGCGCAGGCAAACAATCGAAGCAAAGAATGAAATTGACAGTTTAATCTACGGTACAGAAAAGAATTTGACTGACAATGGAGATAAGCTTGACGATGAAACTAAGGCTGAAGTAAACAAAGCAATTGAGGAGGCCAAAGCAGTTAAGGACGGTGAGGATTTAGATGAAATCAAAGAAAAATCTGATGCTCTTAACAAAGCTGCAATGAAGATTGGACAAGCTATGTATGGAAAGCAAGAAGAAGGAGAAGCTCCAGCTGAAGAAGAAAAGAAAGATGACAATACTGTAGATGCTGAGTTTAAGGAAAAGACAGATGACAGCGAAAAGAAGTAAAGTAAAGTAGATTAGTTGTCACAATAAGATTTAGAAATTTATAATTCTTCGCAAGTACGAAATTAATATAAAAATGAAGGATAATATTTTAGATAATAGATGCAAGGATAATATAAATTAAGGCGACAAGGGGCAAACTGAACTAGGATATTTCTTAATTTAGTACTTCATAAAATTGCAGTTTTTATCTTACTCCGGTATTTAGGAAGGACGGAAAAACATGAACACTTGGAATTCATCATTCACAGTTCGGATGAAGATATATTTTCATACTTCTTCCTCATTATTGTTTACTCGTTCCTTTTTATTGCAAGCACTCGAACCTAACAATATCAATAACATAAGTCTATAAAAAAGGAATTTCTAGAATCCAACTCCAGACACTTAAATATGGCATGAAGATAAAATCGGCAATCATTTATTCTCCTTTGGCTTCTGCTTCCTTCTTCGCCTTAGCTTCTTTCCTCTTCTTTCTCCTTTCCTCTGCCAACTTCTTTTTTTCTTCCTTTGTCAATTTCTTCTCAAACAATCCCTTTACTTCTACTTTAGCCTCTGGAGGTATTTCACCATCGATGTATGGTTTCGCTTCCTCCTTCGGTCTTTTTTGTGGTTTTTCAGAAGGAGGTGATGATCCAATTTCAAAATCGTCCGTAACTTGAGCTGCTACACCCAACCCACCACCGGACCATCCTAACATAGCTGAGTCACAAAACATTCCTTCTGATGTGACTCCTCCAACACTAGCTTTAGTAATGGGATGCTCTTCCCCATTGGGTGTCATGTAGGTTGTTCCTGCGGGTGCTACTACAATTCTAGAAGATGCATTTGAAATAATGAAGCGATGACACGGCAGATTTATTGTTGTTGTCGTGCAATGTTTAATGCCAGTATGTTTGCGAGAATAGGTAGGTTTCGATAGGAGAAGAATTTTTTATATGCAAGTGCCATTTTCAGATGATAGAGGGACATCGGATGTAGTCGTGTTGAAAGATCAAGTCAAAAATGTCATCAGATGCAATATTTGTGAGAGTTAAAACTCTGTTAACATCATTATAACAATACTTAATGATCACAACCTAAGAAGTGAAAAAACTCACCTAGATCCTATCCGTACATTGGAAGCAGAGGTTACCACTGTTATGAAATTGTCGTCATCGTCATTACCTGGCGTTATTTGAACTCTGCAAGCTTTCAAAGCTTTACCATTTTTAGACTTGCAATTCCCACAGCCTTCCAAATGTTTTATAACTCCAACCTTGTATAATGTTATGTCAACCATAATGAAAGATAGCGAAATTTGATAAATATGAGGGGATGCCTTTATTGAATCTTGAACTTCAGCGAGTTAATTGTCAGTACAGTAATACAGTTCCTATGACACAGCACTTGTGCAATATTTCCTGCTTTTACTGAGTTGATCTATCTTGAGGTCGCAATTGTATAATAAAAGGATGATACGCATTTTCTACGTTTCCTCTACAG
>Ga0115008_10002166_pt1 | contig 16274 bp, 12 predicted proteins | sample FraStrMetagenome_FD_87164 | JGI IMG/M metagenome (GOLD analysis project Ga0115008, IMG submission 87164) | Marine eukaryotic phytoplankton communities from Arctic Ocean - Fram Strait ARC3M Metagenome | ecosystem: Environmental > Aquatic > Marine > Oceanic | place: Fram Strait | collected...
ACGCGTATTATATGTTTCGATCATATAACAACTGCTACTACTCCTCTTCCGAACCTGTAACTGATGAAGAGGATGAGTTGTAACTGCAAAGTAATTTATACCTGATACAAGAGTAGAAGTTAATAAAATACAAGCATACAGTTTAAAAAAAAATTTGTCTCTAATTGGTAGTGTCAAATAAGTGATAGCCTATTGCTATCATGAGATACAGAGCTGTGAAAATACCATGTTTTATGCAAAGTACAAAATTGCGCAAATGACTTCGAATTTCTTCAAAAAAATAAAAGACCAACATTTTTAGTGCATTGTCCTTTCATATTATGTAGTGTTCGCAATATATTAGTATATTTTTTTCGACTGTACACTTATTTTGTTAACTTCTACCCTTATGCCAGTTTATAGTATGATATAAACGAACAGGTGAGAAATAGCGCAACAATCAATCATCGGAATATGGAAAAGTTCGCGATTGCGCAAATTTTTGGCAAAGCGCATTTTTGGGGTATCAGCTATCCAACGAATCTGCAGTTATGGTTCGTAACCAGGCTCTCCTTTCTTCTTTGTAAGCGAAGTTTGACGAAAATATCGCCTCGTTAATTCAAATGCATCTCTCGTCATACTATTTTGTTCAGACTGACAGCAAATCCCATAGGAAAGATCAATAGCACTGCCTCATGCTTTTCGACAAATCGGATTTTGGTCTTCGAAGTATTGTAATGTGTGTCTAAACAATTATAGAGCCTAAAGTAATTTAAAATTGATGTGATTATCCATTTTGATCCGATCGATGTTTGTATCTAAGAACTTCACAAATGATAGCCAAACCAAATCAATTGTGTTAGCATTTACAAATTTGTTCATCTTTAGAACAAAAACTAAGCCAAATAACCTGACAGCCAAGTACAAATTAACACTTACATGTTAAATGTTTCATAGTCGAGTTATTTACTTAAACTTCGCAAGGACTCTTTAAACGACTTCCACGGTATACTATAAATCGTCGTAGATTGTTTTGAAAAGGATTTGATCCATGAGCGCACCACCTCGTATTGAACTTCGTTTTGCTGATAGTGCGATTGTTGATTGAATAACCAAGGGCCACAGGTTCTAATCGAACGAGCTGACTTCAACACAAGTACAACGAACATACGGCGGCATCTCGAAATACTCGCGTGAACGTCGTTGTGAAGGAAAACACGCGAAGGGGAGTCGAACTCTCCAAGGACCACATACCACAATGTGGCGTTACCATCTACTTATGTAACAGTTTTAGATTACTCCACATTTAAAACTCGTCCTCTACATCAGTCACTAGTTTAGAAGAGGAGTAATAGCTATTGTTATATGATCGAAACCTAGTACGCATGTAATCATTTTCCCTGTAATTTGACTGTGAAGATCCCATCTTCTTTTCTTTGGTGTTTTTGTGTGGTGACTTTTCGTGGCTGTTGGTTGACAGCCACTTCGTAAAATTTCTTTCTGATGACTTCAAAATGATTGACTGAAGGTGATTTCATCGTTAGCAATAATCGTAACCAAAGAATAGTGAAATAATTGGATTGCTTATGAACTTGAGCAATCCTTTGTCACAGATGATAATCGGTTGAATTGAATTGATTAGAAAGTGGATGCTGCTTGACAATGATAATCATACTCGTCTCTGTACGCAGTAGCTGTCATGATGGAATCAGAAATTTGAAAACATGAATATTCATTGACGACAATTCGCATCCTTGGACTTGTCTCATCGTGATCGGAATAGCTTTCAATCCTCTCTTTTGCAGATTTCTTAAGAATTCGTCAACTTTTTTGTATCGCGGCTTGATTCCAGTAGCAAGTCTGGCATGAAATTTGTCAGCTTGTGTCTTACTGGCATACCGAATTGTCTTGGGCTCATTTTACTGCTGGGAGTCGCGATGTTCGTGTATTCGTCGTTTGGAATGCCTCCAGAAGCGTATGGATGTCTTTAGCACCTGCAAAGGCCTTTTTGAAAACCTCCACCATTGTCGGCTTCGGTATATCCGACGTAATTATTATTTCCGAAAAATGGTTAAATGTGTTGTTGGAATATGGTTAGGTTCATCACCAGTCATAGTATTTAGACGCACATACTAGTCAAACCCTAAACACACACTGTCGATGTAATTGTTTTATTTTTTTTATGGTATAGGCTGCTTGCTTTTGATGTGGATATCAGGCTAATGCAAATTATCACTACAGTAGCTAATTTTTGTATTAATCGTAGTGATTAATAAGATAGTGCGCTTTTAATACATGTTCATCAATTAACAAAGTGGCAACTATCGTCACATTATACAACTAGTATAAAACTAATTTGACTTGGGACGGCGCAAACGAAGACAAAAATACGAAAATTAAGAGAATGAAGATGATGGTGTTGAGGCTTTTGACGATGATGAGGATAACAAGCAATTTATAATGAAAGCAAGAAGGCAACAACAACAGAATCTGAATGACAGTTGGAGTCGAGAGTCGAGGATACTGCTGCGCTCATTAAAAATGGTACTGAAGTATTTATTAATTTTTTATATTAAAATACACATGTAATGGTACTTGGATTTTTTCTAACATCTAATTGGCTATATTACTCAAAACAAGATAGCAATTATAGGGCTGCCTCTCATTTTCATTTTTCACTTTCACCGTATCTTCGCGTCTCGCGTCCACCAAAAGACGTCATTCTTCCATTTGAACTACTGGGAAACTTTCAAGTGCACTCTTTTCGTCCATCAAATCAAAAAATAAAGCTTTCATCATGAAGTCAATTCGTATGTTCATGGTCAATCTCGTTACATCGACAATTTTTACGTCGGCATTCACCCCATCCGCCAAGTTGCGTTCGAGCCTGCGACTTGAAAAACCTTCCATTTCTGTATTGAAGGCCGCTGATGAGGGCGAGGAAAACACTCTTTTGCTGAAGCCGATTAAGTCGTTAGATGGGACGATTACACTCCCCGGTAGCAAGTCTCTTAGTAACAGAATTTTGCTTCTTTCTGCGCTTAGTGAGGGAAATACAGATGTTGATAATTTGCTTGATTCTGATGATATCCAGTACATGCTGAAGGCGCTACAACAGTTGCAGGTGCCGTTGGATATTGAGACTAACGAAGATGGAAGTGTTGGTAGAGTGTCTGTTACTGGACAGTCTGGACCTATTAATAGCCCTACTCCGGACGAAGTTCAAGAATTGTTTCTTGGAAATGCTGGTACTGCAATGAGGCCCCTTCCGGCAGCGCTCTGTATGGGACATGGGAAATTTCGTCTTGATGGGGTGCCGCGTATGAGAGAACGTCCGATTGCCGATTTGATTGATGGTCTTAAACAACTTGGTGCTGATATTGATTGCGTTCCTGAAACTGGTTGCCCTCCTGTCACTATTGATGCGAAGGGTCTTGATGGTGGAAAAGCCTCAATTAGTGGAAAGATGTCATCACAGTTCCTTTCTGCGATGCTAATGGCGGCTCCTGCTGCGAATGGTGACGTTACCATCTCCATAAAGGACGAGCTTATTTCTGCGCCCTACGTGGCGTTGACGACTGGTCTTATGAAAAGATTCGGAGTAAACGTAAAAGTCGATGGAAATATGAGTGGCACACCTTCCTTCTTCATATCCAAAAATGAAAAATATATTAGTCCCAAATCTATTCTTGTTGAAGGAGACGCAAGCTCAGCGAGTTACTTTATTGCAGGAGCGGCAATTACTGGTGGTACGGTTACTGTTCGAGGGTGTGGTTCTGCTAGTGTACAGGGAGATATTGCTTTTGCCAATGTTATGGAACAAATGGGTGCTACAGTTACGTGGGAACCAGAAAGTATTACTGTCACTCGCGATCCATCAGTGAAGCTTAAAGGAGTAGATGTTGATTGCGGTGAAATACCTGATGCCGCAATGACTCTAGCGGTTGCAGCACTTTTTGCAGAAGGATCCACTACTATCCGCAACGTTTACTCTTGGCGCCTTAAGGAGACAGAACGTATGAAAGCAATCGTAGCTGAATGTACGAAACTTGGAGCTACAGTTGAGGAATTCCGGGATTACTGTATAATTCATCCTCCTAAGGATAATAAGTTGAATGATGGTGTTCTTATTGAAACATATGACGATCATAGAATGGCTATGGCGTTTAGTCTTGCTGCATGCGGAGGAGTTGACGTTATAATCAATGACCCTGGATGTACTGCTAAAACTTTTCCTACCTACTTCACAATGCTAGAAAGCATCACATCTAGATAACCATAAGTGTATTAAGATAAATGGATTGAGCAAGTGTTGATTGTTTTTAAGGCTTATTTCAAATTTTCTTGGATCGAGTAGACATCGGAGATAGCTACATGAACGAGACTATCGAGATTGCTTTGAATATCGCCGTCACTACCTTTCTTGAACGTCTATCGCTATTTGGTACATTATCCGAGAAGATAAATCTTCTATGAAAGATGTTCCAATGCCATATTCTAATTTCGATGAGACTATTGCCTTCTCATATAACACCTAGGTCACCCAGTACCTTCCAGTTGAAAATTTAAACAAAGAAGTCCAATTGCTCAAGTCGTTGGATAGTTTGTATTGTCGCCGCCTTTTTCTCCCAAGGAAGCTAGTACGATTTTCGCTGCAGTTGTGACACCACCAACCCCCAATTTCGTTGCTAATTGTCCTGTCATCATAACAGGCTTTACAAAGTCTCCCAACGCATTAACCACAGGAAAAGCAGCTTGTCCAACGTGTTGGCCAACTTCAGAACTGAAGAAAATGTCTGTAGGCGTCAACGCAAGATTAACGGCTCCATCAATAGCAGAAAAATGTTCAATTACAAAAACGGCATTACGATGCAGACGCACAGTTCCAAACTCTCCATTTACCATGCGAAACTTTAGTAAGACGTAACCACCTTTTATTTCCAATACTCTCATTGGACATAAATGAGGGACAATCAAATTGGTAGGTTTGCGTGCAAATGCTTCCATACAAACCACATCGTTCTTGTTGGGTTCTATTCCGCACGGATCATAAGTAAATAGGAGTCGTATTTCACCAGAATTGTATCCATTATTGTTTGAATTGAAGCCCTCATTTCGGTGATCGCCGCATGCAAAATCAAGAGATTTATTCGGTGGTTTTAAGGTTACCCAACAATCTTTGACTGACTCTTTACCTAGCACAAGATCAGTCAGATTAATTGTAGCTTGTCCAATGGGTTCACCTCCCTTAACTTGCGAAGGTAGCATTGATTCAATCGCTGTATGAGGTTCGAAGACTCTTGCTAAGATACAGACTGGTGACCCATCCATCAGACTTCCCTTTCGAAGGGGGATTACGAACTGCGATCCTGCACGATTATCTGCCCAAACTGGATCAATACTATTGGTAATTTGAGAACTGCGATATTCTTTGTCATAAACGCACATTCCATTCAAAATATCATCCCCTAGCCCCTTGGAAACATCGTCACTTTCTCGTACCAATTGAAAGGTACAAAACGAACTGAGTACATCCCCATGCTTGTGACTCAAAGGAAGATGCTTCATAGGACCCAACGCCATTAAACTCCAATCATCTCTTGGTCGCTTCAGCCCTCTACCTTGCAGAAGCCTTAGTGTAATACGACCAATCGTCCCCTTCTGATGCGATAGACACCGATACGGCTGATCACGAAACGAAAAGTCAGAATCGTACGTAACCCGATCGGGACTTCGATTCGTTGAACGGTGTGCCTTCTTCATTGCACTGTGTTGTTCGTACGTAATCTTCGTATCCATCATTCCATTGCCATTTACAATATCTAAGCTCGATCTGCGTGCACTCATTTTCTTCTTTTACTTATATGTTTCGTTCCTTACGTATCAACAAAGCAACTTGAAAAGTGTGTTTCTAAATGACGAATGATGATTATTTTTTCAAATATATCAAATACAGTTGTATCTTTCCATTCCTGTTCATTCAACAAACGCCGCAACACTTGATCCATGTACTTTGTACAAAAAAAGTTGTGAACTGTATGTTATCTTTGATAAATTCAAAGGTATAGCGTTACGTGTATGCGTGCAATAGAGTTATAAATGCATCCTCAATTCCAAGAACATGGATGATATCGTCATCGGTCGGTCCCGTTTATATTTTTTGTGTCTTTCTCTCTCTCTCTCTCTCTCTGTGGAAAGATGTGAGACAAAAGCGCGCACGTGTATCAAAGTTCGGATTATAGGAAGGCAGTTAAAAAGTGGAGTCGTGTAACCTCACCTCGAACGCGGGTGATTCCGCTGAATCCCAATGTGTCACACACACACACACACACACACAACTGCAATCCACGCAGCAGCGTCAATCACGATACCCGCAGATAAACATGAACAACGATCGTGAAATTATTGTGGATAAACTCAATGGTGCCTTGGCCCTGTACCGTCGAGAACGTGACGATTACGCAAGGAAGAAGGAGCTCAGTGAGGAACGGTTGCGTATGAAGAAGGAGGAACGCGTGGAGTTGGAAAAAGCCGTACGATTTGCCGAGGAGAAGTTGAACGAATTGCTGCAGGCAGCTAAGACTACCTCGTGTACGGAAATTGTGTTGTCGTTAGGTATGCCAGCTGGTGGTAGTAGTGGGAACGGCACCAATAGGAAGACTACCAAGAGTTTGGATGCATTGGATGCCGAAGTAGAACAAGTGAGGAAAGAAGTGAGTGTTTCATTTGAAATTATATATTTGAAATGAATCTTCTTATTTCGAAACCTTTCATTATAATTTGAAGGCATCGTTTCGTCATGCCGAGATGTTGGGGAAGCAAGAAAAGTTTAGCATGATGGAGAACAATGCACGCAACCAAGCTAAGGTACGCGAGAAGGCTCTTCAAGCCGCGAAGGAAAACACACGTAAACTTAGGAAAGAGGTTGACTCAAAAGTAAGCAATATGAATACTTATCCTGATAATAAGGATTCCATGAATGTACAAAATTTAGAGCTGCGAGGAAAAGCGTCTTCGACATCAATAAAGAGAAAGATCGATGAAATGACCGACGAGGAAATGTCACGTCTATCCCCAATCGTTATGAAAAGAGCAATGTTAATGGAAAAGGAGTGCATTGCTTTAGAGGACTTTTCTTGCGACCTAAATACGATGATAAGCGAATACTGTCGATTTCTTGGAATCAATCCAAACGTCAAAGATCTTGATTTCTAATCTCCGAGCTAAACACCAACCACGGGTTTTGGTTGATGCGATCGCGAAGAATAATCTTGAAACTTTGTATCCCAGCAGAATTCATCATTACAGAACTTTGATGAAACGTAACGATATTTCAAATATTTATCAACAATGAAATTTCTCAGCAGGAACCATCGCACATCTACCTTATCATAAATTAAGTATTCCCAAAGTTCGTCCATAAGTCCAAATTGAATCGATAGCAACAATAAACTTTAGAATCAATTAGCTAGCTATACGTAGAAGTAAAAATGTCTCGAATATGTTTGATTGATCACTATGGCTCAAGGAGAATCGGCATTTTTTCTATCTTCTTCTTTTCGTGCATTTTGAAACTTTGTATCCCAGCAGAATTCATCATTACAGAACTTTGATGAAACGTAACGATATTTCAAATATTTATCCACAATGAAATTTTCTCAGCAGGAACCATCGCACATCTACCTTATCATAAATCAAGTATTCCCAAAGCTCGTCCATAAGTCCAAATCGAATCGATAGCAACAATAAACTTTAGAATCAATTAGCCAGCTATACGTAGAAGTAAAAATGTCTCGAATATGTTTGATTGATCACTATGGCTCAAGGAGAATCGGCATTTTTTCTATCTTCTTCTTTTCGTGCACGTTTTGAGTCTCTACTACTTCCGTTGGATGTTCTATCTCTGGACTGTTTTTCCTTTTCACGATAACTATCTGGGTCGTACTTCATCTTGAAGTTGTCTCGTCTATTTAACTCCATTGCACGTTTAGCTAAATGAGGGTACTTGTCTTCAAGCTGGAGATACCATTTGCATGCCATCTTTTTGCGCCCAGTCCTCGTCTTCAACCACGCCGCATCAAAGTTTCCCACTTGTTCACTGACAAAGTTCTGCGTGATTCCCACTGTGTCCGTTAAATTCAATACAGCATGCCACCATCCATTAGGAACAAATACTGTCTCCCCTTCGTATTGTGTAAACTCATATATTTTAAGCCCTGGATATTTATCAGGGTACTTCTTAGCATCCCTCCTTAGCCTTCGAAGCATTGTCATGAAATATTGGGATGCTTCATCGTCTTCTCCCTTGTAGCGAAATGCACTTGCTTTTGCAACCCGTTTTGATGTTTCTGGGGGAAACAACACCCAGCGTTTTTTGCCCTTTATTAGAGTGTTCCATGCAGCAGTTGCTAGTGGATCGATATGAAGTGTCGTACCTGATCTTTCCGGACCTAATAACCACCACCGATATGGAGGCCGACGGCTTTCACTCACCAAAGTAAACAAATCTTTACGAAATAAGGATGGGACCTTAAAATCGTTCAAAATGCTTTTACAAACATTGTCAGAGTCAAACGTTGAATCAAAAATGTACAAAGGCGAGTCATCGCGATTTTTTTCGATATAAGATGAAAAGTATTTCAACCGTATCTTAATCTTGTGCCCATCGTCATCTTCCCCGCACTTAAATTTACAATTACGAAATTTATGAACTTTTGCTGTTTTAGGGTCAAGCAACTTTGGCCAATTTTCAATAGCCGACCAACCCTCTCGTTGTGGAATATCTCGAATTAAACTTGGCTCTGTTAGCATATCGAGTTTTATAAACTCATCATATTCAATTTCCCGAACGACGGAATCTCGAGGATCCTCTGACGTAAACTCAGTCGTAAATGTATGAAAATCTGATAAACCTTTCTTATAATCCTCAAACATCCCGTACAGAAATTCCTTGCTCCAGTCGTGCAGCGAAAAGGATGTACGATGACCCTTTTTTGCCGACTCGATTCGCCTTTGAGCCGTTCTCTTCTTTCGACTCTGACTACGACTGCCCATACTGCTCTCACGCAAACGTATTATCGCCTACAAGAACTTGAGAACGCAATAGAGGGCTTTACCTTTCTCGTTAAGAAAGACGATAGTGGTAATGTCACAAAAATGAGTGGTATTAATACATGTATGCGGTGTGTGAAATGAAACACTACGAGGCGAGGGAGGAAAAAAAGGAAAAAAGCGCGCAACGCCTAAACCCGTCTCAAATAATGAAAAATGAACCCAAAATATTATACGAAGTTTCACCACAGCCGCTCATTTTCGGTAGATTATCGGGCCCACACGAATGGTAGTGAAACGAGAACGAGTTACCGCCCGCACCAACCCTTTCATCCCTTTCCTCTTTGATTTACTACCCGTGTGCAAACCTAAATCGATAAAAATACCTCCTCAACCTACCTTGTCCTGTTGGTGAGTGCATAAATACGCCAAACGACCAAGTGTTGTTAAAAGAAAAAGTGACGCTCATGTCGAATAATGTTGTTTCAAATTTGGCTGACGAAAAACCCATGAATTGATATTAGCTAATTTTTGTGCTAACGTTATTTATTCAAGTCAATATACGAAAAAATATAGATAAAATGACGGAAGTATCAAAAGAAATGATGGCTGCCCGTCAGAGGATGATCGAAAAGCGGTTCGGTGGTAAAAGCAGTGCTACAGGTGGTAAGGGAAGCATGAGACGTAAGCACAAGAATGCAAGTCGTGCATCAGCTGGTCGCGACGATGCAAAGCTTAGTACCACCTTAAAGAAGCTTGGTGCTACCAATATTCCCGGAATCGAGGAGGTCAATCTTTTTAAGGAAGATGGGAAAGTTATCCATTTTGTTAATCCAAAGGTCCAGGCAAATATCCAGGCGAACACTTACATTATCTCGGGTCCCAGTGAGACTAAGCCTCTACAAGAGTTGCTTCCCGGAATCGTTAGTCAGTTAGGTGTTGACGGCTTGCAGCAATTGCAATCCATGGCTGCTGCTCACGGTGCTGCCGCAATGGATGCTGTTGCAGAGGGAGCTGAAGAAGATGACAGCGATGACGATGATGTCCCTGACTTGGTGGAAGGCAACTTTGAGGATGTGTCGAACAAATAAATTTATAGTTATACTATTAAGCAAACGCATACAGTTGATATTCTTTTGCAACGCAGGTGGGGTCGAGAAAAAGTTGATCATTCAAGGTTTATGATGAAACCTTTTCGAAGTGCTGTTTTATCCTTATTCAATACAGAAACTTGTTTTGTTTTAGAGTTCGAAGTTATGCGCGCAATCAGATATTTTAGGCTTCTGAGGAATCATACCTGAACAAGATCTTGAAGGATTGTGCTAAAATCATCAGCAAATAAAAGCATACAGTTTAAAAAAAAAATCGTGCTGCGGTCGGCTTTTGAACGTGTTCAACGGGACTCGTATGGAACCAAAGAAGCAACACACGAAGGACGCATGAGATGGAACGTTACTGGTAGTGACACGTAAATCAACACTTAATCTTAGTCCAGTAGGCAAATTTGTATGACCTTGCTTAGTTTCTGCGCACATATTTCCATGTAGGAGGATAATCCAGGGTACGATTATAGACTTTAATGTTGCTGATGTGACGATATTTTGTAAGTTGTGGAAAAGATTTCATTTCACTAGAAAGTTTTCACTACTTCAACCCCCTAAATAAAAACTTGAGCCCAACATGAAGAATAATGGAATATTGAAATTAAATCTTTACCTTCCAACGAATGTACGAAGTTGGTATCAATAGGTTTTATTTCACTTTGTGGATTCATCATCCCTCGGATGTCGGATAATGATGACGATGATTGTCTCTCCCTCCTTCCCCTCTCTTTCTGTCAAGAGAGCTAATTTGTTCAAAAAGAAGGAAAAGGAATTTTGAACGGCGATAAGTTAGCTAAAAATACTACAGGTTTCTACGAGTACGAGTGTGTAAGTCCGCTTCCCACTCTTCCCGCTGATGATATTATTTCATAAAACAAAAACACGAAATGGATGGATATGTTCATTACATTGACGCAACAGTTATTTAATATTTAATATTAAAAGCAACAATAGCAACAATAATAACAACAACGACAAGAAGAAAGGTATTTTAATAAAGCTAACAATTCATTCATAGATATAAATCATGCCAAACGATATTCGCAACTTTTTCAATCTGAGGAAGAAGCGTCCTAATGGAGCCGATGCAAAAAAGTCAGCCAAAAAGGTCAAACCTTCCAAAGAGGAAAGCTTGGTGAATACAAAAAAAATCAACAAAGCTGAGAACGGCAGCGAGCAGAAAGCGAAGAGCAAGACATTGGTAGCTATTCAGTCAGAAGCATGGAAAGATGTATCTGCAGCTGAGTTCTTCGGTGAAGCAAAGAAGACAATTAGTAGGAAGGATAAAGTAGTCGACTCATGCAGCGGTTGTGACGAAAAGGTCATGAAACGATCGCCGATCGTTGAAAAGAAGTCCAAAACAAATGATAAAGTTGAAGTCGGCAGAAACGGTAATCTCTCCGAAAAGGATGATTCTGCTGCGAAGTCGGAAATTAATGATAAAAAAGAAATGGAGGAGTCAAATTTCCAAATGATGCAGGATGAAAACAAAACAACGACTCCTTCTGATACAATGACTGGAAAGTTTGATACTTTGATTCCAGAAATGGAAGAAGACATAACTTTGTACAAGCCTTCGAAGCCACTTACACTGTCAAAGTTAAAATTTGTCTTGTCTGGTAAGTACTTGAGTTTTGTGTAAACTTCGTGTCACAAATTAGCTAACAATTTTACCAAAATTATGTATATTACATTTTGATTCATTAGGTATTCATGATGAGGTAGATAGGGAATCATTGAAGGATTACATTCTCACTCATGGTGGATCCGTTCGTAGTGCAGTGAGCGGTGTCACCGATTATCTTGTAATTGGGAAAATCCTCGAGGATGGTAGAGATGTTGTCGAGGGCAAAAAATACAAAGAAGCGTTGGGCAGAAACGTTACAATCATTCGGGGTATCTCTGAGCTAAATGCGCTTGTAAAGAAGTGCAATCATAAGATGGTTGACGATGATTCAGAGAAAGGTAAAACAAAGAAAAAGCATCAACATGCGAATTCTGTAAAAAATCGATATGATGGAAACGCACCAAATAATCCTTATTCGAGAGCTGTGAATAATCCTTACGCCGCCACAGTGCCTTTGGCGGCACTAAACCCTTATGCGAAAAATGATTCAAACCCTTACTCGACGAGTCCATACGCCAGCTCTAACTTGTCAAAACAAAGGTCCAATACTACTCATAACGAAAATGTTTCTAAGCCCATTGAAACATCAAATATGTTGTGGGCTGACATGCATGCTCCTACGTCCTCGAGAGAAATTTTGGGTAACGGAGAAGCTGTATCGAAACTAGCTAGGTGGTTGAATAGCTGGGAACAGGTGCGTACTTAGTCGCATCTAATGGTCGTGTTCTTTAACTTACAAGCACTACTTTTCTAGAATCATTTAAGTGGGAAAAAATCAAACACACCAAAGGCTGCGTTGCTATCTGGACCTCCAGGCATAGGTACGTCTTTTCGTTAAATAATAGGTTTCATTTACTTTTATAGTTTACAACATTTAATGGTCTTGTCGGGAAAGGAAAAACTACAACTGCAACAATCGTTTCGAAACAGGCTGGTCGCGAAATTCTTGAATTGAATGCAAGCGACACTCGTTCGAAGAAGTCATTACAACAAACTCTAGGAGACGTAACCGGTAGTCACGTTCTGACTTTCGCGTCGAAAGATAATCAGGCGAAAAAATCGTCAGTTACTAAACGGTGTATTATTATGGATGAAGTTGACGGGATGGGAGCTGGAGATCGCAGTGGCATTTCAGAATTGATTCAGATAATCAAAAAATCAAAAGTTCCCATCATTTGTATCTGTAACGATAGACAGGCGCAGAAATTAAAATCGCTCATTCCTTACTGCCTCGACTTGAAGTATAGGCGACCCAGTAAGTCAGTCATCGCTCGAAGAGCGATTCAAATTGCTAGAGATCATTCCTTAGATATAGAGCAAAACGCCGCCGAAGCGTTGGCTGAAAGTTGTGGTAATGATATTCGACAAGTTCTTAATGCGCTGCAGATGTGGGCATCAAGCAAAAAGGCAACTATGACTTATGCTGAATTTAATGAGAACAAAAAGTCGATTAACAAAGATGAGAGCCTGCGAATAAGCTTATTTGATGCCGCGCGAATGATTGTAGAAGGCGCTCGCCCAGATTCTCATTTTTACAAGCGCTATGATGCCTTTTTTGTAGATTATAGCTTCATTGGGCTATTAGTTCATCAAAACTATATCAAAGTTATCACCCCGCAATTCCTTCGAGCAAAGTCACAAAGTGATAGATATGATGCAGAAAAAAATGTATTGAATCGCTTATCATCTGCCACGGGGTGCATGAGTGACTTTGATTTAGTTGAAGGATCGTTGCGCGTAGAACAGAATTGGAGCGTAAGTTGAATGCAGAAGACATTTTATTTTAGGCATTATTATCAAGAAATGTTCTTCTCACGTTACTAAATGCTGACAGCTGCTTCCGATGTGTGCAAGTCTTTGTGTTCAAGCAGGATCCTTCGTCGCCGGTGAGTAAGAGATTGATTTCAGGTCTGAAGTTCATGTTTGTGTTGTTATGTGAGAGCTCAACTGTAGTAATGATATATTACAGGTGATGGCGGTGCACTCCTTCCTGGGTTTCCGGAGTTTACTAAATTTCTTGGGCAAAACTCTTCGCGTGGAAAGAAACAACGGATTCTCGGTGAATTAAAGCATCACCTAAACTTTAAGGTAGGCTTTTTTGCCAACATTTCAGCATAATTCATTCTATTTTTGTTAACGAAACTCTATCACATAGATATCGTCTTCTCGACAAGATCTTCGAATGATGTATCTCCCAGCCCTCCACAGTAAATTTTATGACCTTATAAAGAGTAATTGTTCCAGTGCTGCTATTGACGAGATGGATGTCTATGGTCTAGATAGAGATGATTTGTTTGAAAACTTTGACCAGTTTTTCATGAAAACAAGTGGCTTAGCTCACAAAAAATTTGGAGACATTGACAGTAAGATGAAAGCAGCCTTTACAAGAGAATATAACAAAGCAACACATAAACACCAGGCACTTGTATCCGAGCAAGGCATGTCCAAGAAAAGAAGTGCTAGAACATCTATTAATAGGGAAAACGATGAACACATTGACGATGATTCTGACGAGGAAGAAGACGAAAAAAAGATACAAGCAATGTTTAAGAAAAGAGGTGGCAAAAAGAAGGCTAGTAAATCAAAAGTTAATGGCGGAAAGAAGAAAAAGAAAACATGAAGTTTGATCATTTATATACAATAATACTTTCGAATTAAGGATGGACTTCTATCTTGATTTACTTTTTTACGATTATTTGAAAGAAACTTGACAACAAAGTGTGAAGTGACCTTTAACAAAATTACTCCTAAAGGATGATGGGTAAATTATTTAGCGGTAGAAGGTGCGTTCATCTAGAGTTGCAACCATTTTTATCACAATAAAAAAAGACGATATCCCCAACGAGATAAAAAGATCAAAATTGACCTTTGTATTTACTAGCAAAAAATAGAGCGTTGATAGAGCGTTGATTAGAGCACGAGGCTTTGCTCAGACGCTCATGGTGATTTTGCTGGTCATGATGTTGGGACCTTAAAAGTTATTCATCAATGATTGCCATGGCGAACGTACTAGATTATAAATGCTTGTCACCATAAGATCTCAATCATCTTTTCTCTTAACAACTAACAACAAGATACGCTATTGAGCGTTGTGGCCTTACGACTCACCGAAGAAGAATTTAGAAAATTAGGTATGTACAGATATCAGGATAATCTAGTAATGATTAAAATACTTTTCAAAGTTAGTTGGAAGAAGAAAATTCAATTTTATCTAAGGAACTTTTCTCACGAATTGTGTCTTCATTTTCCTCAGCATTAATTGTGTTTTCATTTTCCTCAATATTAATTGTGTCTTCATTTTCCTCAATATTAATTGTGTCTTCATTATCCTTAACATTAATTGTGCCTTCATTTTCCTCAACATTATCTTTGTTGTCCTTCCTAATTTGAAACACATTTTGCATAGTCGTTTTCCAATCATTGTTACTTTCTCTATATTTGAGCAATATTTCATATACACGTCTAATAGCAAGAATTTTCGTTGGTTTTACATTCAAATATTTGTGGATGGGCAATCTTGCTGTTGCAATACCAAGTTTCTCTGCTTTATTGATTGTCGCTAGCTTTGTCTTACCCATATTTCGACCAATTAAACCTCCAATGACATAAGTTTTGCTATCGTCTAGATGATCTAATTCATATGGTGAGTCACTTGTAAGGTAAATGAGCTTAGACTTGTCGGGATGCATCTCTGTCAAAGACTTCTCACTGCTATTGAAAGCATATTCCTTCCAACTTGGGAAATCCTCAACATGCATTAATAATTCATTTGTCTCCCCTGTTAAACTACAAACTGAATAAAGAACAGTATTTTGACTCTTTTTATTCATATAGTAGCAGCGTTGAAGTTGATTCACGAGTCTGGAAATAAAATGTTCGGGCATGGAGGATTCAAATGAACAATCGATACAAATCCGAAATCTACCTTCTGCTTCTTTGAGCTTGTTGTTCCATATCCTTTTGATCCTTCGTCCCTTTTTCGTTGAAGTTATAACAGGTTTTGTCGATTGAAATTCTCTCCCTTCCGCCAACAACTTCGCGCGTTTCACCTTTCTCTGTTCATACGCTTCTTTCCTGTTTCCGCTCTCGTTTGAGACGATTTTTCAGGGTTTTGGACATCACAGCAGCTGTTTCGGAACAATCCTTCTCCAACACAGCTTCATCGCCCACCTTTACGTCTGACTTTTCATCTTGGGCGTCCGCTTCTTCCTTCGCAGCTGCCGCGATATCAATGGTTGTCTTCTTTTCTATTTGTTCACACATGATTAATAATTTTTGGCTTTCTGTTTCTAGAGAGAGTACTATTAAAGGGTTATGCTACATCTTCAGGTTTTGGATGTCGATTTGGATTTCGTTTTCCAATCCGGAACCAATCCAAAAGTTCGGTGATGATGATGCGAATTTCAAAATCAGAATCTCGCAACTGAATTTGACCCTGGCGACTGCAACAAGTCCCTTTGCAGATGTAAGGAGGCGACGGTGGCGTTGCGACGAAGAGATGGGAAAAGAAAGAT
>Ga0115008_10002172_pt1 | contig 16259 bp, 17 predicted proteins | sample FraStrMetagenome_FD_87164 | JGI IMG/M metagenome (GOLD analysis project Ga0115008, IMG submission 87164) | Marine eukaryotic phytoplankton communities from Arctic Ocean - Fram Strait ARC3M Metagenome | ecosystem: Environmental > Aquatic > Marine > Oceanic | place: Fram Strait | collected...
CCCACAGGGTAATCATGTAATCATCATCCATCATTGCCATACGATTTGCTCAATGGATATGAAGGAAGTCACAAATCTTGTGACGAGGGTAGGAAGGAATAGAGCTTTCCAATAGCAAATAATAAAACTAGAGGAATTAGGAACAATTATTATTGGACTACTACAAAGCATATCCTAGATATATAACTGATTGATTTCATTACCAAGTTATTGCACATCTGCATATACACCTCAAATCGTTGGTATTTTGAAATGTCAAGTTTTAAGGTCCCAACCATGGACCAATTAGATGAAAGTGATGGCAGTGTGTATTACAAGTGCTGTCAATTTGTGGAGACATCTCTACGAGACCGAGATGAAAGCCATGGCTTCGCACATGCTTTAGCTGTATATAAGAATTCCAAAGAAATATGGTTCAAGGAAAAAGCCAATTGTAGATTTTATAGTGTCCTAGACAAAAATGGAGTCCTCACCTTGTTGAATGTCCAAAATCCAACCTTTACTCCTTGGTTCTTTATTACGGTCTCTTCAATTATGCATGATGTATGTGACCATAAATATGTCGAAGAAGAGGAGCAATCGTTGGTCCCAAGGATGAATGAATTCATATTGGGCGATCTTTGCTTCGGTTGCTTGGATGCAGCTCAGATCGTAACTGATATTATCGAAAACGTGTCGTTTTCAAAGGAAAAGAGAGGACTATTGAAGGAAATGCCTTCTGATGTAATGGAAGTGCGAAATATCGTTTCTGATGCTGATAAACTTGAAGCAATTGGCGAGGTAGGCTTGTCACGGTGTATAGCTTACCAACACGAAATATCACCAAATGATTCAAAGGAACAGGTAATTGAGAAAGTTATAGAACATTGCGACGAGAAGTTATTGAAGTTATTACCTGAATATATTCGAACCCCGGAAGGTAAAAAAATAGGTTTGCCATTCCATCAATTCATTGCTGAATGGAGGCAAAATCAGGCAGCGAGTTACTTAGCTGCTGCTTGAATACAATTCAAGAACGTATACGAAAATTCGTGCGTTGTCACTAGAACCAGATCAGCTCCTCCGGCAAGATGTTAGAGAAAAGCTAAGGGTTACTATTAAAAAATTTCTTTGTACCTACGTGTGGTAAGACAAAATCTTGAATATTTCAGAAATATCCTATTATCATGGCATGAGGAAAAGATATTTCTAAAGTTGAATACATTATCTAAACTGAGCGCAGTAATGTGAAGATCAAAACCATAGCTATTGGTTCGTACTACAATAATGCTTAGGAAGGAAATTGAAATAGTTATTTTGGTATCTTATCCTCAGGATAATCAAACGCGGACGTGATTCCAATTATTCGAAGCGCTTCTTTACTACTCATACCACGCTTTTTGGTCAAATAACTTTTACAAGCGAATATATTATCTGTCCATCGATTTGCCGCTTCTTTACAAATCTTCAGCTCTTTCTCCAAATCAGCTAATGCCTGAGGATCATTTTCCTTCAAAATAGCCAATTCACCTTCCAATTTGGCCTTTTGAGCTTTCAACTCTTCAAGTTTCGCCAACTTTTTCGGACGCTCACCGTTGTCATCCTCCCGTCCTCTCTTTGCATCCGCGAGCTTCGCAGTTGCCTCGTTCTCTTTCATCTTCAGCGATTCAATTTCCTTCAAAGTTTTCTCGTGATTTAGCTGCATCATCCGATCTTTCTTGCCGGGAAAACTCCAAAAGAAATTGCTCCCACCTATCTTTTCCTTCTCTACCAACCCATCGTCAACCAGCGATTGATTGACATCAGCCACACTATCGAATACGTTAAAAACAACATTCAATCGAATATTTATCAGTACTTACATGTATTAATATATATATCCATACACTCTCCTGTCAAAAGAAATTTATAAACATTATTTCAATACCATATAGAAATGACTCACGTATTCGCGTTTACCCCTGCCTTGGTCGCCAGTGCAATAATTTCTTTTTCGGTGTATACGGACTTCGTCTGATGATACAAAGCGAGGATCACCTTCCGCTTTTCTTCGGCTGACATACGTTTGGTACCTCCCATGATATACAACAAGAAGTTAGATGGATGGATGGACAGATGGATGGACAGATGGATGGATGGATGGATGGATGGATGGATGGATAATGTAGAACGTGATCGAATGAGTGCCCGTCGATGGAATTTTATTGTTCTTGTGTTGTGTACTCTGATATTTTTATTTCTTCTATTGCGGCGCGCCAATATCACAAATCACAATATCACCAATTCCGCAATAATGCGAACCTTAGCTAAAATATTTACATCGTGTAAAATTGTACGAGTTGGTGTTGGTGTGTTCCAAATTCCAAAAATGTTTTTTGGATGGTTTTTCATATTACGCCTGACATCCACGATTGAACGCTGGAAAGATTATGGTCTACATGTGTTTTTATGTACATGTACGAGTAAAACAGTACAAAGTACGAAACAGTCTCTCTCTCTCTCTCTTCCTCTTCCTCTTCTCTGAAAAAAATGAAAGATCGTCAGTTCTAGGGACGACACATTCACATCATGGAATCATGGCTCTCTTTCTAGAAATACAGATCTGTGGCTGCTTTTGACATATTTTTTCATATAAAAATAAAATACGACTACAATCACCTCTCTCCTGCACATCCTTCCACAATCTCAAACCATCACTCTCCTAAATTTGTTGTGTTGGTGTTTCAATCATGCCGAGTTCACGGATGATGTCAGAACTTGACGCCGCACGGGCGAAACTCGCTACGTTTGTTCTCATTATTCTGTTAGCAGTGGATGCAGTGAATCCCGTAAAAATTTTTCTTCATGTGTTTGGTCCGATGGTTCAGCCTTGGCATCTTGCCGTTTTGTCAACTGTTTTGATTATATATACGTTTATTGTTGAGATGAAAGCTTTGCTTTATTTTGCAACGAAAGTTTTCTTTCACTCGATTATTAGCATTTTCTTTCGTGAGGTAGGTGGTTGATTGGCATGGACATAACTTCCAATTTGAATATAATTTTATGTCCGTTCCAATAGGTTGATGTCATTGGTTTGGATAATATTCCCAAGAGAGGTCCAGTGATATTTACAGGAAATCATGCTAATCAGTTCATTGATGGAGTCATGGTTATGGCGACTTGTCAGCTTAATCTTTCTTACTTGATCGCAGAGAAGAGTTGGAAAAGAAAGGTTATTGGCAATATTGCCTGGGCTATGGGAGCCGTGCCTGTTAAAAGAGCTCAGGATACAGCTAAGCCTGGTACTGGAATGGTCCGTTTATCTCAGAAAGGTCCTGATGAAGACGGAAATATCTTACTTGTAGGAATAAATGGCACCGTATTCACCAGTGAGTTAGCTATTGGCGACAAAATTAGGTGTTCTGGTACATCAGTTGGATTAAAAGTAACAAAAGTAATCAATGACTCGAATGTGTTAATTGAAAACACTGAGGACATTCCTGACTCTATAAAATCTGGCTCTGCTTTCGACATTTTGAAGAAAACTAATCTAAGTGAACTTTACGAAAAGGTGAGATGCCCGTCTTCATTTGAAGTAACTACATTCTCTCGATTTTCGTTTACTCACAGAACAAAATGTGATAGGTTTTGAAAAGACTGGCTGATGGTGGTTGCATAGGAATTTTTCCAGAAGGGGGATCTCATGACAGAACTGATTTGTTACCTTTGAAGGTGGGAGTCGCACTTATCGGTAGGTTCAGTATATTCGTTACATTCGTTTTTATCCGCGCATGGTTTTTCAAGAGATTATTCTGCAGCTTATAGTGCGCTTGAAAAGGATGATCTCTTAATACCAATCATACCAGTGGGATTGAATTATTTCAGAGCGCATAGATTTAGGGGACGCGCAATCGTGGAGTACGGCCGGCCTACGTATATAGGTAAGTTGAAATGCCGTTGTCAAGATAACTAAACGCTTGAACTTAAAATTTGATGTTCGGTTTTGTAGATCCTTCAACTCTTGAGGCTTTTTCTAGAGGGGGTCAAGATAGGAGAGATGTTTGCAATGGTTTGCTCCGGTGAGTATATTTTTGTTTTCTCAACATCGTAGTAATTGATGTAACTTAAATGTTTGCGCACGTGTAGAAATATTGAAGATAGCATGAGATCAGTCCTTGTTACGACTCCTGATTATCAATCACTTCAAATGATTTACGCAGCAAGGAGATTATACCAAAGAAGGGACCCCACAACTTTTGAAAAGCAAGATCTTAACAGACGTTTTGCTGAAGGATACAAACAATTAATAAGAGCAGGAGGTGATCCTCCGAAAGCATGGCTTTACATTCAAAAACGTTTGCTGGATTACATGAATGAATTAAACAGTTTAGGAATTCGAGACTACCAAGTCAGGAGGCTCGCTTATGAGAAGCAAATTCACGATATAGATGATGATGTTGGCGACGTTGTTTTAAGAGAGATGCGGATACCTTCACATTTATTGCATTTGATATTTACCTTTTTGCTAGCCCTCGGTGAGTTTCTATAAAATTTGGGTTATTCGAGACTCTGAGAACTAACACGATAATCATGTTAACGCAAAAGTACCAATGATTATATTAAATTTACCTGTCGGATTGATTGCACGTCTTTATGCGGAACGAAGACGTGTTAAAGCTTTAGCTGCATCACGTGTGAAGATAAATGCTTATGACGTTATGCTTTCTGAAAAAGTAGTTCTTTGCATTGTTTTGGTACCATCACTTTGGTTCTTTTACGGGCTTTTGTTCTATTTTCTCACAGATTGGGATGGTCCCTCAATTGCGTTGGCCATGTAAGTTAAAACATTTACGATTTGTTTTGAGGATTCATAGTCTCAATGATTTTTCTTCAGAATATCGCTTCCTGTATTCAGCTACTATGGAATTATGGCTGCTGAAAATGGTGTGATCAACTTCCGAGATATTCGTCCCTACTTTATGAGACTGTTACCATCGTCACGTAGACGTTTAGCTGAATTGCCGCATAAGAGAACTGCATTACAGAGAGATCTGAGAGCTCTGGTCAAAAAATTCGGTCCTAGTCTTGGCGAAGTTTACTTCAAAAAAGATTTGAATTGGAAAGATTTTCAACTAAAAAAGAGAACCCAAATGGATGCATTATCAGACGATAGTGGCGCTGAAGGAGATAATCTCAAGAAAAACGAATTGAAAGAGAAGAAAATATAATGCAGGGTTGTTAAAATATGAAGCACATTTAGACCTATACGAAAATATGTGTGATGTTAGTCATGAGACGGAGATAGATTTGCATGGAGTGTCGATGACAGCAATGTTCTTTTGACTGAAAAGCCTGATTGACACACCCCCTTGACGATGTCTCAAAAGCAGTCGCACTACTTAAAATCTAATCTTGATATTTATTACCACATTATTTTTGTAAAAATGTGGAGAGAAATGTTTAGAAATCATATGTAACTGCTATATTTTTGACTCCTTCATAATCATCAATACAAAGAGTGTCAACTTCTGGTTTCTGTGCATCCGATTTATTGCTACCGTTAGGTGAATTTAGTAATGATGTAGGTTTACTTTCCGATAGCTTATCCATATTCTTTCCCATGGATGCACTTTTTCGTAGCTTACCCCATAAACTCATTGTGTTCCCATTTTTTCGTTCGTTTTCGAAAGTAACCATTATCGAACGCTCATTTGATGGCTGTTCCTCTCCACTTCTACATTTCATACGTTCAACACCATCTTCGTTCGTCTCTTCAAGTTTGGCCTTATGTTGTAATTCTCTTAATTTTTTATCTCGTCGTTCCGCTCTTTCTTGTTTGCGATTTTCGTGCTCTTGTTTTCTCGACATTTCTTCATTTAGCGTGTCTTGCCACCGCCCATGGCACACAGGCCCTAAATATGCCAAAGTACTTCGTTCTAACTTTTTCATTAGTCTTTTATAATGAAAAGCAACTGCGCTTGGGGTCGCATGTAGGTGGAAATCTAGAGCTACAAAAACACCCTGTCATATCATAAGCTACGCTCTTTTTCCAATATTGTTATGACGAATCTCACTTACCCATTCTGATGCAAAAAGTCGTTCAAGACTTAGCTCCCATTCTTGTGTGAAGAAATCCAACAGCAATGCAAATATGTTACTGCTTTTCGTTGTACGTTTTGCGAAAGACATAGTCGACAGTTTGGATTCTTCTTCTTCGTTATGTACTTGCGTGTTGACAATTGCAACATGAGGTTCGTTCAACTTATATGCAAGTAATAAACAGGCTGCAAAGCTTATCCGGCGATTGGACTTATCAACTCGGCAATCGAGGCATAACCTTTCAAAATAAACACATGCGAGGGCAACTGTGCTGACCTCGACATTGGCATTTACACAAGCAACCAAAGCTTGTTGTTTTATATTCCTTATTTTGGAAAGCGTTAATGATGGAGGCATCCGAATGACTTCAGAAGAACTAGTAACTGATAGCTTTCGTCTAGGATCCTCATCATCATCGTCCTGACTCTCACGCGATTCTTCTGATGAGTCAATAAGCGTATACACACCATCGACAATTTGAGCACCTATAAATCTTCTCCTCGTCTTGGGAGGTTCATACCCATCAAAACGTTCTCGAAATTGCTTATTAAGATCTGCTTTTAGATCAGCAGGTTGCACAAACTGAATTGTCGACGAAATAATGGGGCCGATAATTTTATCTCCAGTAATTATATGTCGATGCTTTCCCTGGACCATATCAGGATGATCAAGATATCCAGGGATGTATTCATCATCCTCATTCGAATCTGTAGATGATACTTCTTCATCTTCGTTGTCATTGTTCTTAATGTTTCGTACAAAAGGGTCGTATTTGCGGTAATTTCTATCTCTCCGTAGCAACTGAGCATATGATATACCCCTCCAGTCTCTCTTTGGCGCAATATATTGACTGCCTCCTCGCCCCTGTTGCTCAATTGCTTTCCTTCTCTTATATGCGTCTTCACGAGCTTTTTCATACTTAATCACACTAAATACAGCTATGGGATAGGATCCATCATCTGCAAAAAACATGCGACCATGGAGCAAGCCAGAAGAGTCATTGTTGTGTTTACCGATGCCGTACGCTGTTGCTTTTTCCCAATCTCGAACTGCAGCGTTTCTAGCTACTTCCTTTTGATGCGAATAAGACGAGTAGGATATCTTTGATAAGTACTTCGGAGGAACGACCATTACTGAGTCAATGCCTTCGAGGCGTCTCCCTGGGACCGACATTGACAATTGGCTTATATAGGGAATTTTACTATGATTGGTTGGTGTTGAGATATTTGTCATGTCATCATGATCTGACCGATCCTTCGCTGCGGTCAAAAACTCATCTGTTGGGTTGTCAAGCTCCTTTGCCTCTAGCTCAAGCCTAGCACGTCTTTGTGCACGTCTATTTTCAGCCGAAAAGAAACCTTTATCCTTCATAATTAATTTCTCCCACCAACGAAGCGACGACTCATGATTCGCAGAACTTTCGTTCTGACCCATATCTACATCGGCATCGCCAGGAAGAAATCCAAGCGATTGATGCTTATCATCATTTTCCTTTCTCGGTACAAAATTATCATCACCATGTCCTTCCATTTCATTTGTTTTATCCAGACCAATTTTTACAATTTCACGTTCAGCATCCAACGGGATGTTCAATAAAAAATCCAACGCAGCAATTTCCCTCGTCGTCCATTGAGTATCATTTTTTGTTCGATAAATTCGAGTACCAGTGGCTCGATTCGGAGTTAACGTCCCAATCAAAGCATTATTAATAATATTATTATTATTATTATTACTACTACTACTACTACTACTACTACTACTACTATTATGGATGTGGCTGTTATGAATGTTACTACCATTTGCATTCAGTGCCCCATTCGACAATACCCTAGTAAAATTATTTTCTCTGCTACTACCACCACCAATATAATTGACATCATCTGAAGCCCTTCGTTTGCTTTTTTGAGTCAAATTATTAGCAGTAGCATTCGGGTTTGCAAATGACGGAGATATGGATGTGGAGGATGATGACACTGCTTCTGCTGCTGTTGTTGTTGTTGTTGTTGGTTCAAGTTCACCATCAGGAATGCATCTAATGGATGATAGCATAGTATCCGATCTCGAATGTCGAAGGGGTGATGATGATGATGATGATGATATCATAATGGCTGAGTGGTTACTTTTATTTATAGGATTCCACCTATAGCCTCTTTATTTATTTATGTTTGGATAAAATTATTGGATCGGCTCGATCTTGTATGCATCGTGAATTTTATTTTGTATATTGTGTATTGTATATCATGGACCAGCCAGATGTGGATTAACTTCTGCTCTCGAGTTGTGTGTTGTGTGCCATTTTTTTCATTGATTTCATTTTGGAGAGAGACCGGTAGCCTCCACATCATGCATCGCTGCACCCACACACTCACACTGTTGAGCTTTTGGTTAAAGTTATACTTCAAGAAGTAGTTGTTATATGAAAAACGTTCACATTATTTAGTTTTTTGCTACATACATGTACGTATCTTACTTCTATAACACCACAAAATAGCTTCAAAGCGATAATCCATTACATTGCGAGGTAGATCAAAAGCATCTACTTCGTAATCGGTTCCGGAGAAGAGATGGTTGTTCGAGCTTACATCTTGACCTTGACTCTTTTTATAATTGCGAATGTCGCGAGGGCCTTCCTAACGTGTGGCTTTAATCGTAACTACAATGCAGCGTTTCGGCGAAATGATAGGTTGGATTCCAATGGTAGAGGTAGTAAGTTTTCGATGAGTATGGCGGTGACAACTCTCATGGAATCCAATGAAGTCATTTCAGGTTTTCCATCGTACAAACTAGTATCACTGTTGAAAAGTTCAGATCCATCTGTTGTCAATGATCCTGATTTGAGCAATAAAGTTGAAGAAATGATCAACGAGCTAGCTGACTTAAAGGTTCAATTTGATCCGCAGGAATGTTTAAATGGTCCTTTTTTCTGTACTATGTATCAGGGTGTAAGTCATAACTTCGATCGTCGGTCCATGTTTACAGAAATATCATAATAATTATCTATCTATATATATACATATTGTTGGCGCTCTATCAGGGCCCAACTCCACTTTGGGAGAAGTTTAGCTTGGTGAAAAGTAATAAAAAAGGTCAACAATATTGTATTGACAGTGAAGATGCGAGTCCAACAGTGTTCAACTATTCGGAGATATTCGGACAGAGTAAGACTATTATGCACTGCATTTTTTATTCATTTCAAAATTGGCACTGATTTTTTGAAATATGATAGAACTTTATCTCAGCGCATCAGGGAATTTTAGACAGGCGAATGCTTTGCAGAAAGATGACAATGATGGGGAATCAACAGGTCTTCAGACGACACCAAAGAGCCTTTTTTCTGGACTAGCTTCATTCTTTAATTCGAATAAGGTGCAAAACACTTCCAAAGCGAAGAAGGAATCGCTGTTGCTTGAATGCCCAGAAGATTATACTGTTACAGTTACAAAAGCTTCTGTCGTCGTGCTTGACAACGCTTTTGAGTTGCCAGTGCAAGGAACAGGTGCGTAGTGTAAATGACAAGTCAGTGCCATCCAATGTACAATATCCCTGATAATGAACACCTATTTCAGGTTACTTAAGAGTCCTCTACGCGGATTCTGTTTGTAGAATATTTACATCTCCAAAAGATACAACTAAAACAAAATGGGAATCGAAGGGGTTACGGGTTGTCCAAATTCGAAGCGACTTGATTGACCCTTCATTTGTATTGCCTTCAACTTCTTCGAAAAAATACAACTGTTTATTTTTCAACGATTCAGAAGGAAATTTGCAATAGTTTTTGTCAGACGATCTTTCTTTGGGGGAATATTTGAAACTTAAGTAAAGTCGAAGTATAATTTTTAAACTATTTTTTATCACTTTTTTCTCTATCATATATGACATCTGGATATGTTACGTACTCTGTACGTCTCGTACGCCAGGATATTTTCAGATGCTGGTTGATGGGTAATAATAAAACATATATACCACAATATTCTGTGACAGATAACCTCGCTGTAGCTCAGTTGGTAGAGCGGTGGACTGTAGAGTTACTGTCATCCATCGGTCATTGGTTCGATTCCAGTCGGCGAGACTTTTTGTCAAAACATGAAAATCGTTTTCGGATATTGAAGCTTCTTTTTGAAACGAATGGCGCATGAAAAAACAATGTGCATGAAAAAACAATCGAAATTCTCGTTTGATCATGTCCAATGATAATCAAGGCATGAAAAAACAATCGAAATTCTCGTTTGATCATGTCCAATGATAATCAAGGTCTACATAATCTGATTTGATTTATGATGCTAAACTTCTCTAAACAAATCCATCTCGCTGTAGCTCAGTTGGTAGAGCGGTGGACTGTAGCGTTACTGTTATCCATCGGTCATTGGTTCGATTCCAGTCGGCGAGACTTTTTGACACGACGCCATAACATGAAAAAGAAACTCTCAAGAATGTTACGGTATTGTCATTTATGGCGTGATCGCTGAGTTGATAACGAACTTATCAACAAAAGTGAAAATCACCTTTGTGAGCGTGGTCCGTGTCCAATCATTGACATGTGTATATGAATCATGCTCGATATCATCTCTCTTCTTAGAAGCAACACCTAACCAGAGTTATTCGTACAAAGCGGCGACGATCAGGAAAAATAAAATGATCAAATAGAAATGACAAGCCATTGAAATTTCTTCAAAGTAAACGAAGAGAATGAAGCAACAAGACCGAATTTCAGGATTAAATTTTTGAATTTAAAATTTCACGGCCTAGCTTTTACTTTAGAAGATTTAATAATGAAAGTTATCAGTTAGATTTCGTCTAATCTTGTTTCCTCATCGATGATAAGGGAGACAACCAGCTCAAACACACAAATTTAATTCCATAAAAATTCTGAGCCATTTCAAGGGCGGCACAGAACCGCGTTCACTGCATTTTAACCGTAAAAATAATTGTTTTTGTTATCCGCCTGGAAACATATACATATTTATTTTGTGACAACCCACAGTCCTATTCTTGCAGAAGTTCCTATATCAAGTTCACACATAAGTATAGAGGTTAACAGCAACAACAGAACAGAAATATTGGGATCCATCCAACGCCCTTGCTAAAAAAAGTTCCTCCCGGTGAAAAGAGTCAATAATATACACGTCCGGCATAGATAGACAGAAATCTCATCGTGTCAAACTATAAAACGACATAAATAGGATGTGAGAGCGCACGAACAGGAAACGTGGACTAGGTTTACATATGAAAAAAATAAAGACATTTTAAATGATATTTTTTGTAAATTCAAATTCAAACACTTTCTTCCAATAAATAAATTCGCGAACGAAAATTTCGATTTAGAAAAAAATTCTTACTGTCATCTATGAGCGCAAAAAAAATGTTTCAACGCGTTTCCCTTATCTGGTGGGGGCAACTCCGATCACACAAATAATTGCTATTTGCGCATAAACAACGACAACGACTGTAGAGTACATATTTCTCCTACCGTTGGTGTTTCAAATCAGTTGCAACATCCAAAGTCAAAATTCACTCCGTACTTTGGTAGATATAAAAACACCGATATACAATCTGCTTCGAAGTATTGAAGTCCGTTAGAGTTCACATTATAATATTATACGTTTTGTACCAAACGTGGAAAAACCTTCATTTTTGTTCCAATCTGTCCATAAATTTGGTAAAATAATTCACAACCATGAATCAAAGAGCAGTCTACCAGCTTATGCTGTGCCTGTTTATAAATTCATCCTATTTTCAGAAAAACAACGTGCATGCAACTAAATTACGAAAGAGTTATGGTCCATATAGAATAATAAGGTACAAACATGCTTCCGAGCCTGAGGACGTGACGGCAGAGTCCGTCCCTTCATCAATCCTAACACCGGCTCCAACGAGAATAAGAATGAAAGAAAGTAAGAAGTCTGCTAAATCGTCGATTCCAACTATTACTGTGTCTGTTCCATCGTTGGCGCCTTCTTTGGAGGTAGACGACGAAAGTAGTGAGCCTACGAACGTTCCCAGCATCGTTGTAACGCAGGTACCGAGTACTATGTCGTCATCTGCTCCAACGCTGTCGCCATCTTCAGTTAAAGAAAGCAGCGCTAGTCCGAGTATTAGCATTTTAAGCGGAGATCCAACAGTCGAAAGCAGCAATAGTCCGAGTATCAGCATTTCAACAGAAATTCCGACAGCTGAAAGTAGCAATAGTCCGAGTATCAGCATTTCAACAGAAATTCCGACAGCTGAAAGAAGCAACAGTCCGAGTATTAGCATTTCATCGGGAATTCCAACATTTGCGCCGTCGAAAGTTTATAATATTGTGACGAATGCACCATCTTTGTCGTCGTCCAGTTATAAACCATCGATCACGTATGAAATTCCTTCACAGTCGCAATCAGGTGCTCCCTCGTTTAATAGTAGCAATCGACCTTCGATTCGGAAATCTGCTATCCCCACATTGAGGACGTCGTTGGATCCCACTGCGAGTGTTACGGCCTCTCCAACGGGATTATTCCCAAGTTCTACCCCAACTTTTTCGAGTAATGGCGAGACCTACTATGCCCGTGGTGAACCAAAATTGACGATGGATGGTATTTTTCTGATTGAGAGCGACGAAACAATTGCGTTTCTCTCAGATCTTGTTGCGGTATTTATTAAGGATTACTTGGTCCAGACTTTGGACGGAAAATCTACGGATGTTAATAAGTTGTCAGTTACCTGCGATTTGAATAGTCAAGATCCTTCAACGCATGCTCACCATTCGAATCCAAATGGACGTCGGTTACAAGGACCGGTGACTTTTGAGTTTGATACATGGGTTTTACATTACAAAAATCCAAAAACCGGAAATTCTTTAAATGACGGTGACTTCGACATTCAAGGAGTATTTACTTCTGCAGAGATACAATCTGCGTTCATAGATGCATTGTTGGATTCAAATTTAAATGAATTCGAGACAGTCATGGGTATTAGTGCACCAATAGATGGTGATAGTTCATTGTCTTCAGATGCTTTCAGTGAAAATGTAGTTGATGAGAGTGAAAGTGATACTTCTACAGATGTATCGCTGATCGCAATTTTGAGCGTATGCTCTGGTACGCTATTACTTCTTGCACTTTTTGTATTCCGCAAGATGTCAAGCTCATCAAAAGGTAGTCAACAACTATACGTGGATGTGGAAGGTGATGAATGCCCATCTCTTGGCAACAGCCCAACAAGGACTCAGTCTGAAAAGGGATCGCCTTTCTCTCAACAATCGAAATCTACAACACATTCTTCGCCAAAAACATCCCATCGGAAACTATCAAATGAAGCCGATTTTAATATTTTAGATGAGATGGGGACTCCAGTCAAAGTTGATCAGGTTCCTCAATTTAATCCACTAGTTTCTGTTAGTTCTGAACGACCTAAGACGCCTTCTGACGAAGTTATTGAATACCCCTTTGATGAGAGAGGTGTTGAGGCAACGATCCAAAGATCAATAAACTATGAAGATAACACTAGGATTGATGAAAATATAAAATCTGCAAGTCTAGAGTGTAGCGGGGTCGACGAGGAAGATACTCTTTACAATGGGTAAGAACCACGCATTGTGTCATATGAATCAATTTATGAAATTTTGTCCTAACTATTTTTGTTATTTTGCAGAGATCCAAGTATTGTGTCGAAGTTGTCAGCCCACGGCTATTCCACCCTTATTTACGGCGATGCGGCAACTGTAGCAACTGACTTAAATACTTTGACAGATGCACGTAATATAATTCAAAAGATGGAAGTAAGCATGAAAACTGAGAGTACAATGAAAAACGTGGATGTTATGTTAACAGATAGAGAAGAATATATTGAGGTCGTCGCACCAGCAGGCATGGTAAGTTCGAATATAATTTCTCAGTCTCAATTTTTGTGCACACACAACTGATTAATTCAATACGACTTTTGAAAAGCTTGGTGTCATGACTGATTCATCACGTCCGGGTCCTCCAGTAGTTGGAGCAATACACGAGGATAGCCCTTTGGCCGATTCGCTTCAACCGGGAGATAGAATAGTTAAGATTGACGAAGTCGATACGAGCGAAATGTCGTCAGTGAATTTGAATGAGTTGGTGAGCAGTAGACGTGAATCATCAAGAACACTTGGTGTCCTAAGGACGCGTAGTATGATAACGTGCTGAAATGTTTATGTCAAATGTATTTCGAGTTTTCGCCTCCCTTCTGTGTAACGAATGACTTCTCTTTGTGAATACTTCGATTGCATTTCAAATATTATAATTTTTTCGTCATTTGGCCAATTTTGCGTAGGTTCGTTTGATTATGTATCTACTCGCGGGTTAAACTGAAATCAGAAAGAATAATGAATCAGTTGTTCAAGCAAGAAGGAAAAACCTATTGAATTAATTTCTCTTCATACTCTCCACTACTTAGGCATAAATGCTACTAGGTACTTTCTTTCCGTTCGTCTGGCGTACAGTTGCTAAATTAGTACAAAACTACTGCTGTAACTTCAAGCCACAATTTGTCGTTTCTACTTTTTGGCAATACTGAGTAAGATGGCCGATGGCCAGGACGTTAGAGTAAGTTTGTGCCATGGATTGGCATCAGAACCTGCATTTGAGTACATTATCGCATGCATAGGTTATTCGTTCTGAATTGTTACCACTTGTTCAGAGACTTTGATGAGCTTGTTTTTACTATTAACGTCGTAAGTTGTGAAGACTATTTACCAACCTAGTTTGCGAGTGGTTCATCGCCAGTATTAATGTTCTTATTATTTATTCGAAATCCTTTTTTCTTTGAAGCTCGAATCGGAACACACTAGGCAGGTTGATAAACATCGTTACTACAAGTTCCAACACCACTTAACAGTTTTCTTGTCTTACTATTTCCACTATCTGTGACTTTACATTCGTTCTGCCAGTCACTACTTATATTGTTTTCTTTATCTTCACTAAAACATTTAGAAGTGTTGCATAAAGGCAACACGACGATCATAGAAACGAACACTTTTGACCAGCAAATTTTAAAGTAAACGTCTATAAACTCAAGGAAAACAACCTTCAAAGTTCAAACATCAATATATGAGAAAACCATAATTAATCACATCGCCATTGTAAAGTAACACCTACAGCGTTCAAATTAGTGGTGAGAAGTTTCCAAACACTTTTCGCAGGACAAATATATTTCAACAAACGAGCGTATCTTTCTACTCTGTAAACAGGTACCAGTTTGAACACACACTAAGAACCTGATTTACGTTGCTCAGCCATTTTTTTTCGTAGTGTGGAACGTTTTGAAAGTTCATCTTCCGACCAAATAAGCATCGAATCATCACTATTCCCACTCAGTAAAAATCCGAAATGTTCGAAGTAATGCAAAATTTGACTCTTTTCAAGGCCATTTACAGACAATTTGGAAGCATTTGAATCATCTAACAAAACCGTCATGATCGTGGGATATACCAAAACCAGTGCAGATCTACCAAAAACTTCTGATGGTTTCATATTTTCATCCCTCATAAACTTCTTTTCTTGATCAACAGAAAATTTATTCCAGAGTGTTCGCAAAACTTCATATTCTAAACAAGCACCATTTTTCTCAGGCACAGCAAACGTGTTAATTAAATTCAGTAGAGCTCTTGCACAAAGAAGTAAATCCTTACTATCCTCAATAACCGGTGGGCTTTCTTTTGCAAAAATTTCCACTTTATTAGTGGTTCCGGAAAAATTCCTAGCCACTAACCATGATAGATATGATTTAATGGCTATACCAATCTTTGGTGTATCATTTACGAATGACTTTGCAATTGCCTCAACGGGATTATCGACTGACGCTGCTGCTGCCTCATTAGCTCTTGACAAAAAGTCTTCATCGGATGTTAACTCCATAATTGATAAGACTATTACTTGAATAATGTTTCCTCCAAGATGCTACAGTCTTTCCTGCTCAATTCAGATAATAATTACTATCGAGCACCTATGTATTTCAAAATTGTTACTTCGAATATCTACTCTTGTTATTTTTTATTTTAAGGTTTGCTCCGTTTTTTGTGAAAACAAAAAAATGAAGATTGCGTGTATTTCGAAGTACACATGTAATAATATATTAATACCGTAGACAACATCGCAATTGATCACAAAGTAACCCGGAAAGTTCGCATAAAACAACAAACTACTGAGCATTTCCCAATTTTTGACAGCAAACCAATTGCGCATTTCCCAATTTTTGAC
>Ga0115008_10002174_pt1 | contig 16253 bp, 12 predicted proteins | sample FraStrMetagenome_FD_87164 | JGI IMG/M metagenome (GOLD analysis project Ga0115008, IMG submission 87164) | Marine eukaryotic phytoplankton communities from Arctic Ocean - Fram Strait ARC3M Metagenome | ecosystem: Environmental > Aquatic > Marine > Oceanic | place: Fram Strait | collected...
GAGACATCCTGATTACGATCCTCTTGACTTTGTAGGTGCCAAAAATGACGTTATGTTATTGAAATTGAATGAATCTGTGACAGGCTACTCCCCAATTGCGCTCAATGAAGACCCAGCGATACCGGCGGTGGGTGAATTTGTTGTAGTGACAGGATGGGGTGTTGAGGAGGAAGGTGGGCAATATTCAGATGAGTTGTTATCTGGTCAAGTGCAGATTTATTCTTCTGAAATATGTGAGGAAAGTCTTCTAACGTTTCTTGGCGAAGATTTTGAAATTGAAGACGGAGAAATGTGCCTCTATGGAATCTACAGAGGTGCTTGTGATGGTGACTATGGTGGTCCTATAGTTATTCAGAATTTCAATGGTGCTCCCTTGTTGGTTGGTATGTCATCATGGGGTATGGATTGTGACAATTTTTTATTTCCAGAAGTGAATATGCGTATAAGCTTTTACTTGTACTGGATACAAGCTACGATGTGTTTTACCTTTGATGGCACGGATAGTGGTACGGAAGAGTATAATTTTTGTGACAGTCTAAGCATGCCATCCCCTTCGCCCACGAATGTTTCTACTAAATCACCAACAAAAGTTCCTACAAGATTGCCGACGAAAAAGCCCAGCAAGTTACCGACGAAGTCTCCGTCAAAATCACCTTCTAGAAGACCTAGTAAATCACCAACTAAGTCTCCTACCAAATTTCCTACGGTATCGCCTTCTAAAAATCCCACGGAATTTCCGACCAAGTCACCTACAAAATTTCCGACGGTATCGCCTTCTAAAAATCCCACGAGATTACCGACCAAGTCTCCTACAAAATTTCCGACGGTATCGCCTTCTAAAAATCCCACGAGATTACCAACCAAGTCTCCTACGAAGTTACCCACTAAGTCTCCTTCAGGATCACCATCTACTATACCTAGTTTTTCACCATCCGAGTCTCCCACTAAATCTCCAACGATGACGCCTTCCAAAAATCCTACTAAAGTACCGACCAATTTTCCTACAAAAGCACCTAATGTTTCGCCGACTTCACCTCCAACGCAATTACCTTCCAGATCACCGATCAAATCTCGAACGATGCCTCCAACGATTTTACGAACGGTGGCTCCAGTGAAAGCGCCTACCGTTTCACCGACCGTTTCACCGACCTCTGCCCCTACGGTTGTATCAGGTGTGACTCTGTCGAAGCTGCCAACCCTATCCCGAACGAGGTCTCCGACGAAAGAACCAACTGCTTTGCCTACTAAGTCACCTACGAAAGGGCCAACTACATCTCCAACGAAGACGCCTACCAAGGGGCCTACTTCTTCACCGACCAAATCACCCACAAAAGTGCCTACTGCTTCTCCAACCAAATCTCCTACGAAGGAGCCCACTGCTTCTCCAACCAAGTCACCTACAAAGGTACCAACGGCTTCTCCGACGAAAGTGCCAACTGCTTCTCCGACCAAGTCACCCACAAAAGTGCCAACTGCCTCTCCGACCAAGTCACCCACAAAAATGCCAACTGCCTCTCCGACCAGGTCACCCACAAAAGTGCCAACTGCGTCTCCGACCAAGTCGCCCACAAAAGTGCCAACAGCCTCTCCGACCAAGTCACCGACAAAAGTGCCGACTGCCTCTCCGACCAAATCACCCACAAAAGTGCCAACAGCCTCTCCGACCAAGTCACCGACAAAAGTGCCGACTGCCTCTCCGACCAAATCACCCACAAAAGAACCGACTGCCTCTCCGACCAAGTCACCCACTAAGGAACCAACTACCTCTCCTACTAGCAGCCCGACAGAACTTCCGACCTCATCGCCGACCAAGTATCCGACGAAAATGCCTACAGAATCTCCGACTAGATCACCTGTTAGGGCAGGCGAGACCGCGTCTCCAACTAAGACGCAGTCGAGAAAGCCGACCGTAATTCCAACGAAAGGTCCATCCAGAGTGCCCACTACGTCACCGACTAAGTCTCCAACAAAAGAACCCACTCTTTCTCCTACAAAGTCTCCAACTAAGGAACCCACATCAGCGCCTACGAAATCACCCACGAAGGAGCCTACGTCTTCACCTACAAAGTCTCCTACGAAGGCGCCCACTTCTTCACCCACGCAGTCTCCTACGAAGTCACCTACTTCTTCACCCACAAAGTCTCCTACAAAGTCTCCTACGAAGATGCCAACTGCTTCGCCTACAAAGTCTCCTACGAAGGTTCCCACTGCGTCGCCTACAGATTCTCCTACAAAGGAGCCAACTGCTTCGCCTACCGATTCTCCTACAAAGATGCCAACTGCTTCGCCTACCAAGTCTCCTACAAAGATGCCAACTGTTTCGCCTACCAAGTCTCCTACAAAGATGCCAACCGCTTCGCCTACCAAGTCTCCTACAAAGATGCCAACTGTTTCGCCTACCAAGTCTCCTACAAAGATGCCAACCGCTTCGCCTACAAAGGCACCTACAAAGATGCCAACCGCTTCGCCTACAAAGGCACCAACGTCCTCACCTACTAAGAATCCAACGAAGATACCAACTGTTTCCCCCACAAGCTCGTCTACTGGGAAGCCTTCTTCCTGGCCCACTGCCATGCCAACGATTTTTACATCGTTGGTACCGACTAATTTACCCACAAAGTCGCCGACAAAAGCACCAACCACATCACCTACTAAATATCCAACAAAAGCACCAACCACATCACCTACTAAATATCCGACGAAAGAGCCTACTTCTTCGCCGACGAAGTCTCCGACAAAAGTTCCAACTGCGTCACCGACCAAGTCACCGACAAAAGAGCCAACATCTTCTCCAACGAAGTCCCCAACGAAAGAGCCAACTTCTTCTCCGACGAAGTCTCCGACGAAAACCCCAACCACATCGCCGACGAAGTCACCGACAAAAAGTCCAACTGCTACCCCATCCAAGTCCCCAACAGATTTTCCTACACCGTCGCCGACAAAGTATCCGACGAAAATGCCTACAGAATCTCCGACTAGATCTCCGTTAGAAGCGGGTGAAACAGCATCCCCAACTAAGACGCAGTCGAGAAAGCCGACCGTACTTCCAACGAAAGGTCCATCCAGAGTGCCAACTACGTCACCGACTAAGTCTCCGACAAAAGAACCCACTCTTTCTCCCACAAAATCTCCAACAAAGAAACCAACATCAGCGCCTACGAAATCACCTACAAAAGCGCCAACTACATCGCCTACCAAGGCTCCTACTAGACAACCAACTGCATCGCCGACTAAGTCCCCAACGAAGGAGCCAACTTCGTCGCCGACTAGGAATCCTACAAAAGAACCAACAGCTTCTCCTACTAAGTATCCGACAAAGAAACCAACAGGAGCTCCTACTAAGTATCCGACAAAGGAACCAACCAAATCACCCAGTCAGTCTCCAACAACTACGCCCTCGACAACGCCTTCCCAACTACCAAGTGTGACTCCATCTATTAGTCCGACGAAAAATCCAACTCACTCTCCTACTGCGTGGCCTTCCAGGACGCCATCTACTAGTCCAACAGAAAACCCAACTCATTCTCCTACTGCATGGCCTTCCAGGTCGCCACTTGCGGAAGGTGAGACGGCAGAACCTACAAAATCTCCAACAAAAGTTCCAACTTCATCTCCTACTTCTTCACCTAGTGCACCTCCTACGACGGTCCCATCTTTTGCCCCGAGTCTATTTCCTACGTTGGAGCCTACCAGGTATCCAATAACTGCAAAATTTGAATCATCTCTCACAGATAATCCAACGTTGGCGCCTCTTGCCAAACCACCGAAAAGTCCAACGCGTGGTCCAGTTGCTTTCAAGTCGGAAGGAGCAACCAATCCAGTAGCTTCCTCGTCAAAAGCAAGCCCTCACTTGTCAGCAGTACTCAACACGGGTATTGCAATATTTAGTTTTTTCTACATAGTGCTTTAAATGTATGTTTGAATTAGTTGGATTGACGATATATGAAAAGTACAACCCGTTTGTCCGAAATTAGATATGCATGAGCTAAAATAAATAAAATTGATTAATAGAAGATATAACATATACCGAACAATCGTTCATGTTAACGTTGAAGTGAGGCAGTATTATCACTCGGGTAGTATTCAGTATATTTTCGACAACGCGTTGGTTTACGGAGAATATAACGTACAGTATGATCTTTACCTGCCTCGAAGCCGAACTAATCGAGCAAAACTTATCACGTAGCCTAGCTCATGGAAACGAACTTCCCAGCGACGTCTTGAACAAGCCATTAAATGCTTCATTTACTCAAATAAATGTATCCAATAATTATAGGTAAAGAATCATTTATTCGCAATGTTACTTTGTGTTTCCGTTGATGCTGATCAGTAAAATATTAGAAGTGCCGAAATAGTGTTGAAATCTTTGCGAATTCTTTTTATGAAGAGTTAGCAATACCATGTGGAGGAAGTCGATTTGAATAAATAAAAGTTTATATATTAGCCTTTATTTGACCGCGTTAGACTTCGAAACCGTCGTAGGGGCCGAGACCATACGTGTTAAGTAGGGTATCATCTGCGTTGCCTTGATTTGGATCAAATAACCAGCTCCCAAACTCGAAAAATTGATATGCCAAAGCAAAATGTCCAGGTGTTTGACCTTGATGATTTTGATGATTTGGATTTGCACCTTTTCGGACAAGGAATTTGGCAAGGCGTACGTTACCGTTTTGAGCAGCAATATGAAAAATTGTATTTCCGTGCTCATCAGACTGATTCAAGTGAAATAATTGATTGTTGTAGCGATTTGAATAAACGGTCCCAATGTTGTCCACAAATTGCACACGTATATCGTTAGTGTCGAATTTTTTGTCCTCAAGTTGGTCCAACACATTAGTTATTCTGTCTATCTTTTTATGCCTGACCCAAGAAAATAATTCATTCAAGTCAAGGACTTCTGAGAACGGCAAATTCTTTTTATTCTGAAACATAAATATTAGTTATAATTCTCATGTCAGAGAAACAAATGCGAGGCGCTTACATTTTGTTGAAGATTCGACAATTTTTTCGTTTCGTTTCGGTCATTGTCATTAAGTTCTGGAACAGCAGTCGCGCCTGAACCATCTACAATTGGGGAAGCAGGCAGCAAAGAGGACTGGCATTGATTAAGTTGGGAAATATGGTGCAAAATTTTTTTGCGATGAAGCCCGTGCTCAATTCCAAGGAAGTTCTTAAGGTCCTCATCGTTTAATACATGCAAGAAACTCCCATCCACGGACCCTTCGCGAAAGGTATCAGCATACTGACCAAGCTGCAAGCATTCACAAAGCCATTCGACAACTTCTTCGACATTCCATTCTTTTATATCATTCTTCTGAAAAGGAACTTTTCCAAATATTGTTGGTGTTTGAATATTTGATGATACGTTTTCTCCATCACTTCCAAAGTGGTTGTAAGTTGCCGTATGCTGGTTTGTTTCTGATGATTTAAGCGCCTTTACCATGTTCATCGAACTAAAGTAAGTCATACTCATACTCATGAAACCAAATTTCATCATAGCTTCGGTGGACTCCATAAGTTTTGATTTCTCTTTGTGCATGTTCTCAACATCAGTGTATACTGGGTATGTATATTCTATTTCAGCTTTTATATCCGAAGTGCACCCTTGGCTTTGGATTAGCTTCAATTGTCCTAGTTCTCTCTGTTGAACTTCCAACAAAACCACAAGCTTTCGTTCTAGTTCTTTAACTTCGTTGTCTTTTTTATGTCGAAGTTTTTCAACATTTTCGAGTTTTTCTTCTGTAACATGAAGGCGGTCACGACGGTCGCTTATTTTTGACAAAATTATATTGAAGTCTTCATTGTAACGCCTGTTAGTTGAAAAGTATGTAACAACACGATGAAATATATTTTTGATATAGAAGAGATATCCTACATCCTACATCTTACATCTTTTTTTGTTTCACTTCCTGATGGTACATCATATTCAGTGACCCTTCTCTATAAGTAGTTTCTTGAGTGTTCAGTCGATGAAGTGATGATTCGATTTCTTGGATATTTCTTTCAAATTCTTCTATTTCGTCCAGCAATTCGTCGATTATTTCTTCAAACCTATTCTTTTCTTGTTTCAGAAGATACAATTCCGATTGTAGCTTCGTTGCGTGCAACTTATGTTCTACAAGCATCTCCCTTCCAAGTTCAATTCCACTACTTTTACTCTTGACAAAAATATATTTATCTCGCTCCAACCTGGCCTTCCTTTTACCCAAATGTCCTCGATAAGTTCTCTGCAAAAGTTTCGACGAATAATCTTGCTGTCGCCTTTTAACACATGTCACGCGCGCAACTCTACTTCTCCAAAAGCACTGAATAACCATGGCAGAGATGTATCGCTTCTTTTTCATCGCGATAACAATTTTTCTTCCTAGAATACCCCTCCATAGCCTCATAATCGTTGTTTGGGACTTGTGTCTCTTCTTATGCTTAATGAACTTTTTTCGTCCCAAGAATCCCCGAAATGTTCGTTGGGTAAAATACACACCCCACATTATGCACTTGTGAGCCAAGAATGCCTTCCTTCCTTGCTGTCCTCGTGCAATACGCTGTATAGTCAAAGCTGCCTTTTGACGTTTCCTTAATTTTAATAAGTCACACGCTAAATGAACACGAAAAGCTCGCTGAATGCAAGACGACGACCGGTTTAGGATTATGAGACGTTTTTTATTTCGCTTCGCTCGCCATGTCATATATTCTTTAATCTCTATGTAATCTGTCAAAACAAATGGCTTAAATGATGCGCTCATTTCTTTCGTTTCACTTCGAAGTGATTTTTGAATCGATTTCTTTAAATTCTGATTGTTCGCTGTGTTACCGACAATCTTATTGTTACTTGATTCAATATCATATACATTTCTATTGATAGATTTCAATACAGAGTCAATAAAGCGCCCCTCTAAACTCTCCTTTTCGATGTTGTTTGTAACCCTACTCTTTTTCTTGATTAATACTTTATCTCTAAATGTACAATCATCAGAATTTCTGCGTTCTTTTTCATTCGTTTTGTTATGTTTATTATGGTTTTTCTCATTTGGAATTTCAGTGTTGAAAATTGGTTTATCAGTATTTACCTCATAGAATCCGGTCAGAAGTCGTTCCAAAAGTAATAACAAACGATATTTTTCTTCCTGAAATATCTCGTGTCCACATTTCGACCACTGAACGAGAGTGACTCGTGGGTTTTTGGCGTTCAACAATGTATGAATATTATTTATGGAAGTACTTTCCCTACCCTGTTGCAATGGTAACGAATGTAAACATTTCACCAAATCAGATTCCCTCCCATGTATGGAAAGTATGGGAACAAAGATATTCTTCAAAAATGGACGAACGTCTACATGATTAAGGGCACCGTTACATATATGGATGCGTCCTTTCAAAGGGATTGGATTAAAGATCGCAGTGTATAGATTGAAGGCTAAAGCTGACGTGGTTTTCTTCAAATACAGCTTCGAAAATAGAAAGCGTACATAAAAGTAGAGAGGTAAATCAGGCCGGGATGGTGGTGAACAGCTGAAAACGTTTTTGCAATCATGAAGGACAGATGCATAATGCGGATCAACGTATGTCAGGCCGTTTAATAGCAAATATGCTCTCGCCTGTAAATACGTGTGATCAGTATGATGCGCGTGACTCGCAAAATACATTAGAATGATTGCACCACTGCCAAATCCCATGAGATAGCATGGACGACCAAAATCGAAGTACTTTTCCTCTTTAATTTTTAGTAAAAGCTTTTCAAAACATGACGATAAAAACACATTATTCAAGAGTTTTTTGTCGCAATAGGTTGTATAAGCCTGTCCTGGATAGTTCCAAATTAGAACCTGGATGTCAGGGTAGCGCTCAATCAATGGACGAAGAAACTGTTCCGTTTTCTCTTGCGTGTCAAACAAATCGTGACAAACAATCAGGCTGAAGTAGTTTATTTCCGAAGGTGTTTCTTTCTGTTCACCAATATTATCTGACCTGCGTGGATTCAAAATTGTATAGGGAAAAGATGTTTTACCATCGTCAAGTTTTAAAATTGAAGTGAAATGATGACATCTTTTCTTTTGAATTGTGTTTTTCACCATTGGTTCAATTTTGTTTGTTTCTAACCTCCACCTCGATACTTCACTATCTTTTTGACCCCAATCTGCATTGTCTCGAAACTTTCTTATAGTCTTGCTTCTACGGCCCTCTTTGACATTTTCTCGTATACTACAATTTATTTCACCTCGATGAAGGCGTTTTTTATTTGAACTTATCGTTGTTAGAAACTTGCACAGTTCGCTTATGTCACGATGAGCCAAATCGAAAAATCGTGGGGGTTCTTCAAAAAATACTTTGTAGTCTTGAACAATTTCGGTTTTTGTTAGAATGATGACGATTGCTGATTCAACAGTGCGCCCATCATCATGTGCGTTCAGCCATTTGATAACATCACCGTTTTCTTGAATTTCGCTGAAGCGAAGCATTATCAACCATTTGCAAGTATGATTTTCCAGCCAATTTATACAAAGATTTCTTGTTTTTGCATAATGCGATAAAACTCCAATAGAAGAAAGTAATATTTGAATTTTATTGGCCACGATCTAATGAAAAAAGTTCCTCTATCTTCTTAGGATAGAAGGATTCGAATAATTTTAATTTTTTTAACAATAATTTACCTCATTGTCGCCGCATATCAGTGCACGTGATTTTTTTCTATTTCTATTCTGTTTCTTGGTTTCTTGATATTCCTCTTTGCTATTTATTTGACTACAACAACAAATTACCGATTTACCAGCCTTTTCACAAATTTGATGCGTTCGCGTCTGCCGTTGGCTCAGTGACATCAAATCATGGCCAACTTTATTGGGAACATTCGAAGGCGAAGGAGTAGAATGTTTTTGACATTTTGGTTTGCCTTCTCTACTTTCACTTTGTTTGTAATGTTGCAAATCTCTATCATAATGCATTATATTTTTTTCTGTTGAGTCAATGTCTTCTATACTCAACGAATTTATTTTCCGCACATTGTCCAGTAGACAATATATCTGTGCACAAACGCCACAGCAATCGACATATTCTTCTTTATCTTCTCCTTCTAATCGAGAATTCGGGTTTAAATCATCATCCTCGCAGTCACTATCTGCTAAAACATAATGGACTTTCGAGTCTTCAGCTTGAGATAAATGCCACAAAGATTTTCGATGCTCATCTTTAGCCAGAGTTATGCTTCGATTACAAACTTTATTATGATTATTATATCGCAAGCGCGAGGAAATATTCGTTAGATCGACCAAGTACCCATCCGTTTCGATTCGATGCAACTCTTCTTTTGTTAACAGCCTCTTCAATATGTTATCAGCAATGGATCGATCTCTATGTTTTCTTTGTTCTCTTTGGAGTATTTGGTGGATCTCTTCATGAGAGTTATTGTTACTTTTTTTCGATACAGTTTGTACCTGCTTTGAATAGGATATGTCAAATTTCGATAACACGTCCCGTACACCGCAAAAGTCACCCGCGCATCGAAAGGAAGTTCCATCATTGTTACCCCCTCGCTGCGGTTTCATTTATATTTATTTATTGACATCTCACCATATTGTTGATCAAATATACACAAGCTTAATTGTGACTATTCGTTCACGATCGTGATAGTGACCGTTATTTTGCTACAATGTTTTCTTCATCACAACCAATCTCATATTTTACTCGTCAGTCAATTTATCGAGATTTCGTCGTATCTCGAAAAAGAAGTGAAATTTCATAAATTCCTGGGCGCAAGGTTCAGAGCATTTATTACGTGAAGAAAAATATGATTTTAGTGAAGAGAAAAGAATGTTCGGATATGATTTTGTAAACGAAAACTATGAACTTTATGTTCCTTGCTTCGAGAAAGGTGGAGAAGGGTCTTTATCTGATTTTAATCATTGACTTTTACTACTATTTTATTGTTCCAATCATGTAAAAATATCAACGAAGTTTTATGACTATGACTCGACAAAAGCTAATTTTTTTGACTCCAACATGATAGCAAAAATAGATAGAAGTGAGGATTCTATATTTGAAACGAAAGTCGTTTTACGAATGTATTAGAATGAGGTTGGATTCTATAATGATTTTCCACGAGGAACGAGCTTGTTGCAACTCTTTCGTCAACAAACGTCATTGAACTCTTAATTGGAAGAGAAAAATCAATTTCAATAAAAAATTATTAATAAATTAATAAATTTATTCATTGATAACCACCCAAATCTTTTTCATCTTTTCGATAACATCCCATTTTCCCGTCCATCCCTTTGGTAGTACGACAGTATCACCAGGACCGCATCGCATGGCACTTCCATCCGCGTTAGTTACAAAGAATGTCCCTTCCAACACATGAAATGCCTCAACTGTATCTCGTGGTACGCTCTTTGGAAATGAACCAGGAGTACACGTCCGAACCCCAACTTCAGTAGGACCAACATTATAATATGTTCTACTAGCAGTAATCGGACATCCTACCGAAGCATCATGCGGAACGGAACTCGTTTCGTTCGGAGTCAAGGACTCATTTGTTACAATTGTCGCACGAATTGGATTCCCAACTTCTTCCACATGCTCATGATCATGAGTCACCCAAACTTTATGAACATCTTCCAAGACGTCCCATCTTCCACTCCACCCCTTCGGCAAAACAACGACATCACCGGGTCCAAAATGATGCGGCATACCATCCAAATCCGTCACACAACCTCTGCCAGAAAACACGTAAAAAACTTCCGTAGTATCCCTCAAACTTGGCGAAGGCCAACCACCAACCGCACACCACCAAGATCCCGTTTTCGTCTTACCATCGTTATAAGAAACCAAAGGCCGAGTGGCGTCGTGCGGTTGACCTACATCGGCATTTTTTCGAGGACCTTTGGAGGTTAATTTGGATACTTCAAAAAAATCAAAATTGGCATGCGAATATACCACGAGTTCATCGGGATTGACAATTGGATTTTGAATCAGATCTGAAAATGAGAGCTTGACATTTTGAAGATTGTCGAGGTACGAGTTTGTGCTGCTGCCGATGGTTTTTGCTGCTGCACATAACTCGACTGTGACTGGCGTTTGTTGTGAGCGATCTGGAAGAAATGCCGATCCGAAAGATTTCGTGGATGCTAGCAATAGAATTAATGTTTTAATTAGAGATGATTGTGACATTTTAATTTTGGTTTTTGGATGTTGATAGTCCACTGGACTTGTAAGGAAGATGTTTCTTTTCACAAATAGAAAAATTTTCGTTAGATAAAGAAGAAAGGAAAAGGTGATGGTTGAAGCACGGTCCGTGTTAGTACTTAGTACGTACGAAGTACGAAGTACGTGTTGGAAAAATATTTTGAAAGTTGTTCATATCTACTCTTTTAACAGACATAGGTTGCAAAGAGTACATGTACATATATGTACTGGTTACTACTGGTTAACATCTCTAATACTTCGAGTAGATCTATATATATTTTTAATAACTGTTGTTCCTGTTTTCAATCGTATAGTTTAGGGTTTTTTCTTGGTGTACAGATAAATCTTCAACGGAAGGTTCTTCAAACGTAATGATACCGGCGATGATCATGAAATATCTTTCGTGAAGATCAAGGAACATGACAATACTTCATCCGTAGTACGAAAACAAATTAATTGGAAGGTTCTCCAGCAAATAGAATTTGAAAACTAACGCTGTTTGAAACAAGCTCGATACAGTGCATACCGTGAAAAAAAACAAAAGAACAATTTAGAAATTAAAATTTGTAATCACACTTTTCTGGAAATGTGCATCCACTTTGTTGAATGATGACACGGGCGGCATAGTGACCTGCTTGAACGGCGGCCTCAACAGATCCCCCACCTACCAACACACTCAAGAATCCACCTACAAAGGCATCACCAGCACCATTAGTGTCTACCAAATCTTCCTTTGGTAATGGATCAACAGCATATTCCTTGACAACACCGTCGCAAGCAACAATAGTGCTCTCAGATCCCTGTGTAAATACCACAGTACGAGGCTTACTGGCATTAGTTTTGGGCATCTTCGCGACCTCAAGAGCGACTTGCTTCAAATCGCAAGATTCTCCTCCAAGACCATTCTTTTTCGCATAAGCTTCTGCCTCCGACTCGTTGGCGAAGACAAAGTCGGTATAGGGCATGGCAGTCGCAAGCTGTTCTCCGAAAAAATCAACAATAAACGGAGCCGAAAAATTTAGACAAAACGTCTTATTCTTCTCCACCGCATGGTCCGCAATTATCTTCAAACTTTCAACCGAAACAGTCAAGAAAAACCCAGCAATATAATAAAAATCCGCACTGGTATAAATTTCCTTCGCAAGATCCGTCTCCAAATGAGAAGGCTTAAAATTATTCGCTGCGGCAAGGTTGGCAACGAGCGATCGTTCTCCCCCATTCACAAGCACGGCACAAGTTCCAGTAGGAGTTTCCTTATCTTTCATATAATGGGCAAGAACACCATCTGCACTGGCACAATCCTCCAGCTGCTTACCAAAGGCATCCTCACCCACACAACCCTACCAACAACAATTCACAACATTTTTAAAAAATGAAACACCATCCAAACTGACTTTTTCTTCAACACACAGTTAAACATTAACAAAAAACGTACCATAAATGCAGTAGCATTCAACTTTCCCTGAGCCTTTAACATCCACTGAGCCACACGGATGCTGTTCTGCGTCGCTCCACCGGCAATGTACTGAGGATTAAAGTTATCCACCAAATCCTTGTAAATGGGCAAATGTTTCTCTTCGGCCAAAATCGCGTTGTTAAGCTTCACATCGTACTTGTCCAACATCGATTCTGGTACGTCACTGCTAATGTCCAGAAGAGGATTTCCCATACCCATTAAGACTCCTGTAAAATTGCTCATGGTTGCTTGCTTCTTTTTTTGTTAATTAATAAAGGTTTATAATATTTGGATGTTAGTTTCTATATATTTTGTGAAACTTTGGTAATGTGTTAAGGAAATCTTTTTTCACCCCTAAAAATTTTTTTTTCTCTTAAATGTGACGTGCATACCGTAGGATTCGAGTACTGGTCCTGGTGTTGCGCGCGAAAAAATGATGGGTACACAATGCCGTGCGGGTACGTGTCCAAAGGATTGATTTCTTCTAGCTCTGTCATTTGCACGTTCTCTATGGATCTAGTTTTATAGCGTTATTTTCTGTACTCCTACGAACTTTCGAAAAGTTTAGTGGCGCGCGGCAAAGGCGGGGCGCGGCAGAGATATATTCTTATATTAATACATGTATTAATTCATTTTATTATTTGATTTCACTAGGAACGTTATTCATTCCTCGACAACGAAGAAATATGTACTTATGAGGAGTAAGAAAGACTCTTTTTCAATGGCCGGTCCGTTGGGAAAAGAGAGATGTATCATCTCAACATGGGTAAAATAGGATGACTTTGTGAAAAAAGTGTATGCAATCAGAAATTAAAAATTAGAGATAGGAACGAGAATAGATTAAGTCGCATCCTTTCATGAGCTCTGTGAGGTAACATTAGAATCCGATATGGAAACACTATTCGTCAGAAAGAAGTTTAGAGGTGGACAATTTCCACTTTGAATTCTACCAGTAGCTGACGATGATGATTCGCAAGACCTTTTATCGGCTTTTCAAATGATTTGAAAAGAGCTTTTCCATTGGATCCACACATCGTTTCGTGAATAAACGCTGAAATTATTCCAAGCCATCGGCAATGCCAAAATAATCAGCTGCAAAATTTTTCATTAGGGTGCTTCCAAATTCAATTAAAGCGTACACCACAAACAACTTGATCACGGCATCCAAATTATTTTAATCCCATCATTAAAACCATTTCATCACGTAAAATACGAGAAAGCTCTGTCCGAATATTAGCAGTAAAACAGCAGTTCAATTCCACAACAAAACATTTAATCGCGTATAGTACGATGAGAATACAATGAAATTGATCAAAGGTGGGGTGAGTTGGCTTGTGATTAAGATATGCCGTTTAAAATGGTTGCAGTGTTTTGTTGATGACTCTTGCATAATATAGTAAGGATCCAACGACGGATTGGACGTAGCGATGTTGGTTCTTGTCTAAGGTTGGTGTATTGTTGGATTGTAATTTTATCATTTGTTGTTGACGTTTTCCTCCATAGTCCATAGATGATTGGATCGAAGTGATGAGGTGAATATTGTTGATGTTTACTTGGGCTGTATTGAGATTTTGTTAGCAGTGCTTTGATGTATTTTGGCATATATTCGTTGTAGTGGCAATCGAGGTTTAGTCCGCAAATAAATGTTCCGGACCAATTAGTAGTAACAGTGTAGTGGTTCTGTCTATATTATATTTTTGTTTGATGTCGTCTGGGAAGTGCTTATAATGAATCCTAATATACTCGAGACGTGACACTGGTGATGCTAAAAAGTCTTTTAAATCCAAACCGATACAACATTGTTGATCATAATTTTGGTTTCAAGGATGGAAGCTGCTGGGAAACTGACAGTATATCACCTGCTAAAGGTAAATATATGCGGTTGGGTTCCGACTTTGATAGACGATAGTCTAAAACAATATTTGCATATGCTAATACTCTTCCCTCTGGTTCATCAGATTTAGGAATGGACTCAATGGTATCGGTATGTTTCATATCATATTTATAACTTTGTGCCAATCTTCCCAACTCATTGCTGATTGCTTTGGTCCAAACTACGCTTGTTTCAGGATTTGTCATGAGATATGAGATCGTGGAACTTTAGATTCTTTTCGGTGCTGTGCTAATTCTTGAGTGTGCGTCAAGTGGCAAAGCTCAATTTATTTGCTTATTTTCGGAGATTCTTGCTCTTACAAGATCCGACATTGAGAGTTTAAAATTATACTCATATTTACACAACATGTATTAAATATATACACATACATATATATATATATATAACTTTGTGACGAAAAAGCAACGTACTCGTTACACCTTTAAATTGCTGTTAATCACTGGTAATAATCTTGACGAAGCCAAACAGCAATTGGCAGCAAACTTCAAACGTGTAGAAAAGAAGGATAAATATATTTATACGAAGTTATTATATGCATATATCATTGTAAAAAACTGGAACAACCGTATCAGCCTAGAAGAGCTTCCGCTATGAAAACCAGAAGCTATGACTGGAGTTAGTGCAGGAGGATCCTTTGCTAAATCAATTGTATTTTCCAACTCGGATGTAGGTTTTGATGATGTCATTTCAATAGTTGTCGGCGATTTAGTTGATGATACCGACGGAGTTCGAGTTGGTTTCTCTGAAGGCAATGATGTCGGAATTTTCAGAGGAGATAAAGTTGGTGGTTTAGTAGGTATTTTCGTGGGTGATTTCGATAGAATAGCTGTCGGCTTCTTCGAAGGCAATGACGTCGGAAGTTTTGTTGGAGATATAGTTGGTGATTTAGTAGGCCTTATGGTGGGTGTTGCCGATGGAGATTTTGTGGGAAACGTAGTAAGGATACGTTTCGAGGGGGTGAACGAAGGAGATTTAGTAGGTGATTTAGTCAGTAAAATAATTGGGCTTTTCGAAGGAAACGTCGTTGAAAGACTTGTCGGAGATTTTGTAGGGCTTTTAGTCGGTGACATCGTCGGAGATTTTGTAGGAGACTTAGTTGGTGACATAGTTGGGCTTTTCGTCGGCAAAACAGATGTTGCATCTACATCGTCACAAAAATCATACTTCCCTGAACCATCAAAGGCAGAACACATTGAAGATTGTATCCAGTCTAAGTAAAAACTTATACGCATATTCACTTTTGGAAATATAAAATCGTTACAATCCATACCCCATGCTGACATACCAACCAACAAGGGAGCACCATTGAAATTCTGAATAACTATAGGACCACCATAGTCACCATCACAAGCACCTCTGTATGGGGTATACGAGCACACTCCTCCATCTCCAATTTCACCATCTACGCCAAGAAATGATACAAGACTTTCCTCACATATTTCAGTAGAAATAATCTGCACCTGAGTAGATAACAACACATCTGAAAATTGCCCATTTAACTCTTCAACACCCCATCCTGTCACTACAACAAATTCATTCACCGCCGGTATCGCTGGGTCTTCATTGAGCACAACAGGGTTATAGTCTGTCACAGATTCATTCAATTTCAATAACATAACGTCATTTTTGGCACCTACAAAGTCAAGAGGATCGTAATCAGGATGTCTCTCTTCCTGAACGACACTTCGTACCATCGGCGGGTCCTGCGTTCGATCATAGACTCCAACA
>Ga0115008_10002175_pt1 | contig 16248 bp, 9 predicted proteins | sample FraStrMetagenome_FD_87164 | JGI IMG/M metagenome (GOLD analysis project Ga0115008, IMG submission 87164) | Marine eukaryotic phytoplankton communities from Arctic Ocean - Fram Strait ARC3M Metagenome | ecosystem: Environmental > Aquatic > Marine > Oceanic | place: Fram Strait | collected 2012-06-18
AGGGTGTGCAGTCCAAGGAGGAAGCGGCGGAGGTTGCCAAGAAGGGCGTCAAGGCTGTCGCGTCGTGGTGGAAGAACAGGCGGCCGAACGAGCCCACGCCGGTGGTGATGACGATGAAAGGGGACCCGAACAAGGCTGCGCAGCAGTACTACGAGCAGCAGCAGGCGGCGCAGAAGAAGGACGACGAAGGGGTGGTGGACACAGACGGGTGGGCGCAGAGCGACGCGGCGGGCAGGCTTCCAGGCGGCAAGTAGTGACACACGGGTACAGAGTGATATCGTCTCAGGCGAAGCCTGAGATACAGGCTGTTCAAAGAACTGCCCGCATATCCACCGCGATGATAAGTCTTTTCACGTCTCGATGCTCGGTTTTGAATGAATATTATCTACGTCACTAATTGAGGGTATCATCAGAGCTCGTCCTTCTTACCCTCCGCCGTCGTCTCGGGTTCCTCGATGGGTAAGTAGACACCCTCCGCGGCGAGCCAGAGGTTGTTGGAATCCTTCCCGTCCCGGGCGCAGACTTCGAACTGTCCGGCGATGGGCCGCCCGTACTTCTGCTTGTGCGAGTGCAGGTACAAACCGGTGGACGCGTGCTTCAGGCGGATCTTCTCGTCCCGCATCCAGCCCTTGGGGTTGGACGTCTCCACGATCCAGTCGTCGTCGACGTTGCCCTCGTCCGCGTTGGGTCCTTCGCCAAAGGCGCTAACTTCTTGGTTGCCCGAGATTGGCGACTGGTGGAGGTGTGAGTGCAGCCACTTGCGCGTGTTGGCGTGCATGAGCCTGATCTTGTCGCCGTTCTTGATCGGGACGCCGAGATCGCACCGCTCGCCGTGCCGCGCCTTGACCGTCCAGTAGCTGTTCGAGTCGTTGGGCTTTGGGAAGCCCGTGACGCTCTGCTGCCCGGATCCGCTGCCGTATGTGATCTCGTGCGAGTGGAGCCTGGCCTTGGTGCCGGCGTGCTGGAGCTTGAGGCTGCTCCCGCACGTGACGTAGGAGAAGTCGGGTATGTCCACCACCTGCGCATCGGCACCCGCGAGCATCGCGCAAAGCACGAGCCCGACGATCGAGTTGAACGACGCCCTGACACCCATCATCATTTTGACCCGACGGATGTTTTCTGAGTTGAACCCTGGGGGCGCGATCGGTCACCTGCGCCGTGACTGGAAACGCGTGCCTTTGCGGTTTTGTCGACGGCCCCTGCCGGTCTGTGGTCGATCCGTGAGTGGACCCTGATTCGCCGCTCCGACTCTTCCGGCGCGTCGCGCTCACACGTGTGTCGGTCGCCGCTTCCTTCGTCGACCTTCTTCTCTCTCCGCCCAGGAACCCTGATGAAATTTTCCGCCTCGAGCTCACACGACGTTTCGCGCTGGCTACGTCACTCAGAAAGGCGCGCTCCCGACAGCACCGGGGGGCTCCAATGCAGACTCTCCTGTCGCCGAGCATCATGCTTCGCACGGCGGGTGTCGCCATCGCCCGCGGCGTCGGGTACGCGCCCCCCCCGGACCCCTTACCCGCCCCCCGTCTCGCCCCGTCGAGCGGTAAGAATCGAGAGGCTCACCTCCCATCTCTGCCCAATTTTATCCAGGTTTCGCAGGACCGGCGTGCTCGCGCACCGAAGGGATGGCGTGCAGTGCGCGCGCGTGATCCGCCCCATGGCCTCCGCGGCTTCCTCCTCCACCGAGACGGCGGCGCCCAAGACGGCCGACCTCAAGGATGCCGCCGGTAAGGACATCTCCGGCACCGGCATCCGCCGCCGGTTCCTCGAGTTTTACGAGCAGAGGGGCCACGCCCGTCTCCCATCCTCCTCGCTCGTCCCGGAGGACCCAACCGTGCTGCTCACCATCGCGGGCATGCTCCAGTTCAAGCCCGTGTTCATGGGCCAAGCCGAGCGCTCCGTCCCGTGCGCCACAACGACCCAGAAGTGCGTGCGGACCAACGACATCGAGAACGTGGGCGTCACCGCGAGGCACCACACCTTCTTCGAGATGCTCGGCAACTTCTCCTTCGGCGACTACTTCAAGAAAGAAGCCATCCAGTACGCGTGGGAACTCGCCACGAAGGAGTACGGCCTCGACGAGACACGCATCTTCGTCTCCGTCTTCAGGGAGGACGACGAGGCCTTCGCCATCTGGCGCGACGTCGTCGGAGTCCCGGAGGAACGCATCAAGCGCATGGACGAGGCGGATAACTTTTGGGCCGCGGGTCCCACCGGCCCGTGTGGCCCGTGCTCCGAGCTGTACTGGGACTTCCACCCGGAGCGGGGTGCCGAGGGTGCCGACCTCGAGGACGACTCGCGCTTCATCGAGTTTTACAACCTCGTGTTCATGGAGATGAACAGGGACGCGAACGGGAAGACGGCGCCGCTCAAGAACAAGAACATCGACACCGGCATGGGCCTCGAGCGCATGGCGCAGATCCTCCAGGGCAAACCCAACAACTACGAGACCGACTTAATCCGGCCCATCATCGACAAGGCTGCATCCATGGCCAACATATCCTACGACGACGCGGACGAGGCTACCAAGCTCAAGCTCAAGGTCATCGGCGATCACACCCGCGCCGTCGCGTACCTCATCTCCGACGGGGTCCTACCCAGTAACGTCGGGCGCGGTTACATCGTCCGCCGGCTCCTCCGGCGCGTGGTTCGTGCCGGCCGGCTCCTCGGCGTCAAGACGCCCGAGGGTTCCGAGGCGTTCACCCCGTGTATCGCGGAGGTTGCTGTCGGTCTCAGCGGCGGGTGCGACGCCGAGGTGGCGAAGCGGGCGCGAAAGATTTACGACGAGTTTGAGCGCGAGGAGCTTCGGTTCGCCAAAACCTTGGGCCGCGGCGAGGAAATCCTCGCGGACATGATCAAGGCGGCTAAAACGAAGGACCCTAACGCCCCAAAGCTCTCCGGCGACGATGCCTTCACCCTCTACGACACCTACGGCTTCCCCCTGGACATCACCACCGACGTCGCCACCGAGGAGGGCGTCGCGGTGGACGTCGAGGGCTTTGAAGTCGCGCTCGAGGTTGCCAGGAACCTGAGCCGCGACGCGCGCGTCACCGTCGACGTCACCGCCGGCGACTTACTCGCCACGATCGCGGACGAGCTCGCGACGCCCACCAAGTTCACCGGGTACGGGTCCCTCGTGGAGCAGTCGGTCACGGTTCGCGCCATCGTCAACGACGGGGTCCGCGTGGAGTCGGCGGCGCCGGGGGAAACGGTCGAGGTGGTGCTCGACGCCACGCCTTTCTACGCCGAGGGCGGCGGGCAGGTTGGCGACGAGGGCGAGATTCAGCTGGCGAACGGATCGGTCCTGTCCGTGACGGACTGCCGCAAAGCCGCGGGGGGACGGCTCTTTGCGCACTCGTGCGTTGTCACCGGCGACGCGACAGTTACCGTCGGCGACGCCGTGACCGCGGCGGTCAACGCGGAATCCCGCCGCCGCGCCAAGGCGAACCACACCGCCACGCACTTACTCCAGTCCGCGCTCAAGCTGGTCATCGGCGAGGATGTCTCCCAGGCGGGTTCCCTCGTCAACACCGAGCGCTTACGCTTCGACTTCAACGCCCCATCGGGTCCCACCGCGGAGCAGCTCGTTGAGATCGAGTCCCTCGTGAACGGATGGATCGGCGACGCCACCGACCTCGTCGCGGAGGAGATGCCCATCGCGGACGCTAAGGAACGCGGCGCGACGGCGATGTTTGGCGAGAAGTACGGCAACGTGGTGAGAGTCGTGGACGTCCCGGGAGTGTCCATGGAATTATGCGGGGGAACCCACGTGGGTAACACGTCGGAGATTGGCGGGTTCAAGATTGTCTCCGAAGCCGGGATCGCCGCGGGGGTCCGCCGCATCGAGGCCGTCTCCGGCCCGGGCGTCGTCGAGCTCCTCAACCAGCGCGAGGGTGTCGTGAAGGAGCTCGCCGGGTCCCTGCGAGTGCCCCCGGAGGAAATCGCGGGACGGGTGAGTTCGCTGATGGACGACCTTCGAGCCGCGCAGAAGGAAGCCGAGGCGCTGCGCGGCGAGCTCGCGGCGGCCAAGTCCGTGGCGCTCGCATCGGACGCCGTCGTTACCCCTAACGGGTCCAGGGTGCTGGTGGCGAGGTTGGACGGCGTCGACCCCGCGGCGCTCAAGTCCGCGGCGGAGAGCCTTTTAGAGAAGCTCGCGGGCGACGCCGGCGAGGCTGGCGCCGCCGTCGTGCTCGGCAGCGGCAGTGCGGACGGTAAGGTTGGCCTGGTCGCCATCTTCGACGACGGGGTGCAGAAGGCTGGAGGTTTGAAGGCTGGCGCGGTGCTGGGCGCGGCGGCGAAGGCGTGCGGGGGTGGCGGCGGGGGTAAGCCGGGGTTCGCGCAGGCTGGCGGGCGCGACGCGACGGCGCTGGACGGTGCGTTGGACGGCGCTCGTGATACCATCGTGGAGGCACTATCCAAGTGATGAGTTTAAGTGTTATTTTATTTGAACCCAGTTGAGAACAAGTCTGAATGAGTCGATGTCGCGTTCTTTTGCGCCCCAAACTGCCCAAACTGACATCCGAAAGCTCACACCGGAAGCGGGGGCGGCGTGATGACTATGTCGTGCGCCGCCAGCATCTGCGCCAGCGCCGCCTGGTACGCCCCTTCATCACCACGCAGCGGGCAGTTCCTCGCGCACTTGTACACGTGGTCCATCGCGAACGGCTGAGCCGTCTTCGCGTGCGGGCACCCGCACAGCGGCGGCGGTTTGATCCCTTTCCTGGCGAGCGCTCGTTTCACCGTCTCCTGCAGCGCCTCCACCGCCTTCACCCTCTTGCCGGCGCGTTCCGCCTCCTTCGCCTTTCGCGCCTTGACGCGCTGCGCCTCGGCCGCCCTCGCGGTCTCCGCCTCCATCCGCGCTCGTGCCTCCGGAGTCGGCTCCGGCGCATTTTTCGACGCCGCCTCCGCCGCGAGCGCCGCGTCGCGGAGCTTGGACGCCTCCTTCGCCCGCTCCGCCCGCCTGATTCGCTCCCGCCGCTCCGCCGCCTCCCTTCGCTGACTATCCGCGTACGCCTCCTTGGTCGCGCGGACTCGCCCGGCGTTGTCGGGCTTGGTCGGGGTGCCCGCGGCGACGGCTGCTTCCTCCGGTGCTTTCGTGAATGCCGCTGGCGACGCGAGGGCGAGCAGCGCGCGGTGCGCGGTGGCGACGCCGTTAGCCTTGGCGGTCATGAGCGCCTCCAAGGGTGAGATGGTGTTGCCGTGAACGTCGTCGTTCTCCTTGGATTCCTCGAGGGATACCCCCGCGACGTCGTCGGCGAGTGCCGTGATGGTCGGCGGGTGTGACGCCGGTTGCGGGACGACGGTGCCGTCGACGGACGGTACCGACCTCGTCGCCATCTCAGCCTGCGCGCGTATCAGAGCCGCGGCGGCCTCGGCGTTGGCCTCGGGGAGCTCCCACGAGGCTCGACCGGTGGAAGTTTGAGCGGCCATCGATGACGAGGTGGTGTCGGGCGGCGTTCGGGCGAGTGCGGTGCCTTCCCCCCAAATCTGTCGCTTCGTTGCACAGAGAAGGTCCTCATGTCGGGCGATTTTGGACGGTTCGTATCGCGCTTCGAGCCAAGGAGATTTTTCTGACCACATAACCCATAGGCGACGAGTTCGAAATTCGGGGGTATCTTTTGTTGAAACAAACCGTCATGAAACATGTTATTTCAGAGCCTCGTTCCGACCGTGTATGTATCCGTAGCCCGACCGCGATGTGTAAACTCGCGACTCGAGTCCGGCGAACTCGCACCTGTGCACGGCACGCCGCACGAACCCGCGAGAGGACCAACGCATCATGCCTCAGATTCAGTACTCCGAGAAGTACTACGACGACATCTACGAGTACAGGTGAGAGATCGAGCCCGCCGCGGCGCAAACCCCACGGTCCATGTGTGTCCGGGATTTCGAGCCTGCGCTTCGAAAGTTGTTTTACCGCGCGCGCGAAAGATGGGTGTTTCCCCACGCCGCGCGCCGGCGTCCCCGTCGCGTCGATTTCGCGGTTCACGCGCGATGAACGCGATGGGGACATTCGTTTGGGTGCTGTGAAGCGTTTGGCGCCCGAAATCGGCGTTCGGATCGATCGCGACGCGCCGATACGGCGGTTCCCGCGCGCGCACCCGGATCGCTTTCGTGCAACCCACACGGACCCCTGCTTCCACACCGAAAAGTTCAGCCAACTGACCGCGAGACCCCCCGCTTCTTCCGCCTCCCCGCGCGTGACAGGCACGTCGTCCTCCCTCCCGACATCGCCAAGCTCCTACCCAAGGGTCGCCTTCTCTCCGAGGTACGTTTCCGATCCCCGAACGAAGGTCGAGGTTTCCCACGCCCGTCGTTTTCCGGCGGGGGTGCGAGGCCGAGATTCAACGATTGCCACTCTCCGTGTGCGCAGCAGAGAGCAACGTTTGGATGCGAGCGGTGGTTTTTCAAAGCCTTCCCGCCGAAGCCTTCCCGCCACCCGCGTGCGCCGTGACGATCCCCACACGCCCGATCCCTGACGATCTCATCCCCCCGTCTCCCACCAGGCTGAGTGGCGCGGTCTCGGCGTGCAGCAGTCCCGCGGCTGGGTGCACTACGCCATCCACAGGCCCGAACCGCACATCATGCTGTACAGGTGCGTGTCCCGTCCCCACGACGCGGGGCGGATTCGCGAGTTGAGTTTCGCGCGCGTGTTTTTCAAACGGATCGGACCGACGCGCTGCCGCCGTAGCGTCCCAACGGCGCCCGGCGATCGCATCGCCCCCGCGGTGACCCTGTCCCATCGCCGGGTCCCTCCGCGCGATCCACGCGCCTACACGCGCGCCCCACGCCGCGCGACTCGCGCACCGACGCGATCAACACTTTTTCTCGAGACTGACCATCCATACCCACGCGCAGGCGCACGCTGAACTACGGCCAGCCGGCTCTCACCGACGCCGCCAACAAGGCTAACCAGCAGTAAGCGCACGCGCGAGTGCACGGGTAAACCGGAGGGCGGTTTGCACCCGTCTGGGGCGTCGAGGATGCGGCGCGACGCGAGGGGAGAGTCGTCGACACAACCGGCCGCGTGAGACTTTTTTTTGTTCTCACGCGGCCGGCGTCGGGCGACCTTTCCCGTCGCGGTCGTGAAGCCGCATCGGGGGTGTCCGCGCGTGAGCGGCGAGCGTCGATGGGACGAGGCGATGTGCTCGCGCGGGGACGTATCATTTCTTGGGCACCGAACGATTCGTGTCATGAACACGTGGCGCGAGCGGTGCGCCGACTTTGCGTATTAGTCCGTTCGAGGCGGTTGGTTGAAAACACCCGAAGGCTGGCCAAGGCTTCAGCCGGAATCGAGAGGAGGAGACCACCGAGGCGACGAGGGCGGAACACGAAACTTAGCACTTGGACTAGCGACCAAGATCACATACCTGCTCGTAGCTTGTACTACCAAATTCGAGTACACCAAAAGCCACTCTCCTCTGTCCGCAGTTTGGTCACGGTCACTCGCGACGAGTTTGAAAAATAGTCTTCATACGCACATAACCCGCGGCTGTATGTATAACAACGCAATCTATGGGTCACCCTCTATGCAGGGTTCACCGCCCGCGCCGCACCTCTCCATCACGCGTACACCGATCACTGGGGAGGCTTGTAGGGCGACGCCGGGCCCGACGGCGCCGGCGACATCGGCACTGGTGATGGCAGTTGGGACGGAGCCGGGGGATTGTATTCGCCCGGTACGCCCGGCGTGGTTGCGTACTGCACGGGCGCCGCGGGTGGGGGAATGGGTGGGTGTGCCTCCATGTTGTGGTACGGGTCGTTCGCGCCGGGTTCGCCGGCGCCGCCGAAGTCGAGGTCCCACATCTTGGACCAGAGCAGGATCTGCAGGTGTCGGATGATGAAGGTGAAGCACTGCATGACGAGGAGGAATCTGGGCACGGTGGCGAACTTGTCCGTGGTGGAGGCCTCGGTGGCGCCCATGTTGTACCAGGGAACCTGCGGACGTGGATATCGTACGTGAGGTTAGCGTGCGCGGGAGATGTGGCGGTGCGTCTGTGAGGCTATCGAGGCTGAGGGCGCGTAGAACGCCGCCGAGGGTGGGACACCGTTGGACTTGGCGCCAGAATTCTGCTCAACTCACCGTAGCCTTGCTCAGGTGTGTACCCCAGAGAGAGAGCCACACGACGTCCATGATCCACATCGCCGTCACGAATGTGGTGTACATTCGTAAGAGCCGGTCGTTGCCGGCCTCCAGGGCCACGAGGGCGAAGAGGGTGAACCCGAAGGTGATCGTGTTGATGCCGCCGAACGCCCAGGACAGGGCACCGAAGACGGAGACGCCCACCTGCGCGTGCAGGAGCAACGTGGCGTACTCCTTGGCGGTCTGGTAGTCATAGATGGGCACACATGCCCCGATGGTACGCGCGATGATGTCCATGATCCTCTGCTGGTCCTCTGCGCCGCGGCAATGTCTCCCCGGTGGTTGCTGGTTCCCTTCATATAATTATGGCAGCTCTCGTTATCGGTCTGACGATGCCTCTTTTATGCCGCGATTATTCCAAATTGTGTGCGTTCGTGGTCAGAAAACGACGCTTGAGCGGGAAGCTTCAGACGACAGAAAAAACTTTTCTGTCGGTTCAACACGTCCGCAGATTAGCCGCCTGAGGGCACTCGGAGCCGCGCGTCGCTTCGATCGAGGCCTCGGAACAGGTCGAGACCGAGCTCTCCACGTCCATCGCGTCGCCGCCGCGGTGCCCGGTGGCCAGACCACGACCCCGCGCGGCCACATCCCGAATCTTCCAATGGCTTCGAGCCACAAGATGGTCGGGATGTCCCCGGCGACGCGTTTGAGGTTCGCGGACCTCAGCGCGCGGGCGTCCACGGCCCACGGCGGGCGATGTATCGTCCGCGTGGCCTCCCGCTCGCCCGCGGCCCGTCGCACCGTTTTCCTCACCCGCGCGGTGACCACCACAGGTCCCGGCGGTGATGCAGATATTTCTCACAGAGATGTGGGAACCGTGATCAAGAGGAGTCGAGCCTCCTCGGGCTCCAAGAACGGATCCGGATACCACTACGTGCCCCCCGCGATGAGCCGGGGACCCGCGCCGGGAGGCATGCAGCCCCAGAACTTCCAGGTCCTCGCCGTCCTCGCCGCGGTGACCGCCATGAACGCCACCTTCTCCGCGCTCGGCGGCCCGTCCTTCGTCGCCGCATCCCCGGGAGTCGCCGCGTTGGCGTCCGCCGCGCTGACCTACGCGACGTTCTGGGCGCACGCGCTGTGGCAGAAGCTCGGCGGCGGGTGCGTCAGCACCCCCGCCACGCTCGCATCCGCGCTGACGTACGGCTTTGGCGCCTTAATCGCCGCGTGCGCGGTGCAATGCGTCAGGACATCCAAGGCGGCGACAGCAGCGACGCTCGCGGCCACCGCCTCCGTGTGCGTCGCCAAGTACCTCGCCAAGGAGCTCGCCGAGGGCCTCACGATCACGGTGACGAAGGAGACCCCGGGGAACGAGACGATCATGGTCACCGCGAACGACGTGATGCTCGCGCCCACCCGCGAGGGCATGCAAGGGGACGCTACCGAGGCGAGCCTTCTTTCGGGTGAAAAGTCGCGGCTGGAGGTTCTGGAACGGCTGAAGGAGATGATGATTCGGGAGTTCCGGGAGGACACCGCGCGGCTGACGCAGATCGAGGACGAGAAGGCGAGCGAGGTGAGGCGCCTGGAGGGCATATACGAGCAGCGCATCAAGAGCCTGAAGGCTGAGATTGTCATCCTCCGGAACAAGAACGAGGAGCTCAGCAAGTTCGCGGGTATCGCCGCGGCGCTCCAAAACATCGAGGAACGGATGAACCAGGAGATCGCCCGCATGAAGGACACCTACGACTCGGACATCACCGCGCTCAAGACACAGATCGGCAGCCTGGAAGCGCAGATCGCGGAGACGGAGGCCAAGGCGAACGAGGAACGCGAGAGACTCACCGCCGCGCTTCGAGCCGCCAGGGGTTTATACTCGGCGCAACGGCAAATGTTCGACAGCGAGATGGCCAAATACCGCGCGGCGTTGGCGGTATCGGACCAGCACACCGAGTGGTGGAAGTCGGAGTCGGCGAGGATCGAGGAACACCTGCAGAAGCGCATCGCCGCGACGGAGGCGGCGCACGCGAAGACCCTCGAAAACGCGACCACCTCCGAACGAAGCTCCGGTCAGTCGGCGCTGAACCGCGCGATCGAGTCCCTTAAGCATCAGCATACGCTCGAGTTGGAGTCGACGACGGCAGCCGCGGCCGCCGAGCGCAAGGCTCTCCAGGTGCTCTTGGAGGATGAGCGGCAAGACGCGGCGAAGCAGCTGGAGAACGCGGTTAGGTCCGCCGAGGCTGAAGCCGAGGTGAAGGTGACGAACGAATGGCGGGAAAAGTTGGAAATGCTCGAGGCGCAGCACGCCGCTACCATCAAAGCCGTCTCCGCGGACTTCCAGGACAGCATCAAGGAGGAGAGGTCGCTCAACGACGGAAACACCGAGAACCTCCGCGTCGCTTACGAGGCCAAAATCGGCACCCTCAACTCGAACCACGCCGAGGCGCTTCAAAACGCCAAGGACGTCGCCACGGAGGCCCTCATGGCGGCCAAGAAAGCCGCCGTCGACGAACTCGCCAAGAACATGGAAGCCTCCGCGGAGGAACTCGAGGCCACCGTCGCGAAGCTCAAGGAGGAGGACGCGGCTACGCTCGCCAAATTATCAGCCGAGAGGGACGAGGTCGTCGCCGCCGTTCGCGCCGAGCTTCGAAGCGCGAGGGCGGAGCGCGGCGCGCTCTACGATCACTTCACCAGCGAGAAGGCCAAGCTCGAGGGCATCGTCCGCTCCAGGCTCACGGCGGAGATCGCCGAGGCTGAGAAAAACTTCAAAGCGCACTGGGAAGGCGAGACGGCTAAGCTGCGAGCCGCGCACGATGAAAAAATGGCAGAGTTGCAAGCGACGCAGGAGACGGCGTTGAAAGCGATGCAGGCCACGCAGGACGAAGAGATCGAGATGTTCGAGTCGCAGATCGAGAAGGACAGGAACGACGCCGTCGAATCGACCCGCGCCGCGCTCCAATCGGCCTTCGACGCGAGGTCCCTCGCCGCCGCCGGCGAGAGGCGGGCGCTCAAGGCGCTGATGGACTCGGAACGCGCCAAGGCCAGGGTTCGCATGTTCACCGCGGTGAACGACGCCGTGGCGAACGGCGTCGCCGAGCTCAACGCCGCAAAGCTGCTGTTCGCGAACGAGAGGGATGAGCTGCAACGCAACTTTGGCAAAGACATGGACATAATCAAGGCTGATTTCGCCACCAGGCTCGACGCCAAGCTCGTGGACAAGGCCAACGCGGTCGAGGAGTTATGGCGCGAGAAGCTCAACGAGGTGGAGAAGCAGTCCGCCGCGGCCATCGCGCTGGTAAAGGAGACCGCCGCGAAGAAAACCGAAGACCGCAAGAAGGAGCTCCAGAACGCCAAGGACGTCGCGGCCGAGACCTTGACGGCGGCGAAATCATCCGCCGAGAAGGACAATACCACCTCGGTCTCCGCCCTCAACGCCAGGATCGACGAGCTCAGGCGGGAACACGCCGAGGCCATGGCGTCCGCGGAGGCTGGCTACGCCCAGGCCCTCGCGGCGGCGGCGACCAAGGTGAGGGCGGAGATTCAGTCCAAGGATGAAGCGTCTGCCGCGAAGTACGCAGAGTTGAAGGCCAAGGCTGACGAATACCAAGCCGCGGTGGCCAAGGCCGAGTCTGACCTGGCCGTCGCGTCCAACGCCGCCACCGAGAAGCTCGCGGAGGTGGAGGCGAAGTACAAGGAGCAGATGCGCAGGATGTCGGACGAGAAGGACGGCGCGTTGGCCGCGAGCGTCGCGTCGGCGGGGCGGGAGGCTGACGAAATTTCCGACAGAATCACCGCCGAGCTCGAGGAGGCCAAGGCTGTTTACGCCGAGGAGAAGAGCGCTCTCGTGGCGCAGCACAAGGCGGAGCTGCGGGAGGTCATGGAAAAAGCCGCGCGGGAGATGGCGGTCGCGGCGGAGGAGATGGAGGCTCTCGATAAGAAGCGGAAAGATGCGCTCAACGCCTCGGGGTCGGAGTTTGCGGATAAACTCTTGCAAATGGAAACGGCGCTGGCGAGGACCAAGAAGGAGGCCGAGGACGCCGTCGCACGAGCTGCGGCGGCGCAGGACGAAGCCGTCGCCGAAGTCAACGCCTCCATGGCCGCCGAAGTCAACGCCTCCATGGCCGCCAAACTCCAGAAACGGGAGGAGCAGTTGCTTTCCGAGATGAAGTCCCTGCGCGAAATCCACGCCGACGAGCTCGGCTCGATCAGAGCCGCAGCCGCCATCGAGGTCGTCGAGGCGCAGGAAAAGTCGCAGGAAGAGGTCACCGCACTGAACCGCGCCGCCGAACGCATGCAGGCGGACCACGAGAAGCGCATGGCGGATGCTGCGGCATCGGCCAAGGCTTCCATCAAGGATCTCGAGCGCCGCGTCGAGGCGGCGTCGAAGGATGCCGACGAGAAAGTAGCAGCCGCCCAGGCAGAGTCAGCCGCCGCGCTCGAGCTCGCCGCCGATGCCGCCGCGAAGCAACTCGCCGACCAAAAAGCTACGCTCGAGGCTGAGATGGACGCGCTCAGGGCGGACGCCAAGGCCGAGGCTGGCCGCGCCAGGGGTGCGTACCATGATGCGCTGGAGAGCGCGAAGAAGGCTGCGGCGGAGGAGCTCAAGAAGGCTTCCGCAGCCGCCGGCGCGGATGTCGACTCCGAGGCGGTCGAGTTGGAATTCGCCCAGCTCGATCAGCGACTGCAAGCGCAGATCAAGGCGACGGACGACGCTTACGCGCAGGGTAAGGCGGAGCTCGAGAAGGCTCTCGCGGACGCAAAGGCTGAGTACAAGGGCAAGCTCGCCGCCGCGGAAAAAGCCGCCGCCGCGACGCTCGAGGGGGAGAGGGCTCGATTCGAGGCCGCCTTGGCCGAGCAGAGGTCCGCCGCCGCCACCGCGGCGAAGGCTGCGGAGTACGCCGCTAAGACCACGATCGGGGAGACGCGCGAGAAGGCTGCCGAGGAGCTCAAAGCCGTCATGGGCTCCGCGGATACCTATCGCGACAACCTCAATCAGCAGTTCGAGAACGAAGCAGAAAGGGCGCGCGCGGAATTTGAAGCCCAGATCAAGGCTTACGACCAAAAGCTTCTGGATAAGTCCCGACACCTCACCACCCGTCACGAGCAAGAGACCAAGGACCTGCTCGCGAGGCACGCGGCTGAGATGCGGGCGAAGAGTACGGCGCTCGACGCGGAGATGAAAAAATCCGCCGACGTTCGCGCCGAGATGGCGCAGATGCGGGCGACGCACGAGGCGCAGTTCGAGGCTGCGCTCGCGACGCACGCGAAGGAACTGGACCGAACCGTGCAGTACGCCAAGACCGCCCTCGCGGAGGTGTCCGAGCGCGCGGCGACGCGGGTTGCCTCGGCGCGCGACGAGTCCGACGGGGATCGAGCCGCGCTCGTCAAGAAGATTGAGGAACGCGTCGAGTCGCTGACGGATGAACGCGACGCGTTCAAGGCGCGCGCGGTGACTGACGACGCGTACTGGCTCGCGAACGAGCTCGAGAGTGTCAAACAGGCGTACGCGCTCACCGTGGACGTCGATCTGACGACTCTTGACCCCGAGGATGAGGCGCAACGGAGGCAGCTGGAAGCGGCTGGCGAGGTTGCCGCGAAGGGCTTGAACGGCATCGTCGTTCCGGTCTGGGGGTACTACGCCCTGGGGCTGGCGACCGCCCTGCTGCCCCGCATCATCGCCGGCGGTGGCATGTGAGCACGGCGCCGAAGCGGTTCTCACTCGACGCATTCATTCATATTGTACGATAGCAGAGACATTCTTTTATTCATCATCAGCATCGCCGCTAAACACTTTTATGCTCCCTCGCTCAGTCGGCGCCTTCTCTATCGGTAGCCGGCCCTCCTCTCCCCGTGTTTGTCGGGCGACGGCGATCCCGCGGCGTGCACACCCTTCGGCGGTGACACCGAGTACGCCGGCGTCACCTCCACGGTCTCCTCCGCGAGCACCACGTCGTTATCGCGGTCCACCGCCGTCACCGTCATCGAACCCTCCGCGTCGATCGACAACGTGACGCGAATCTGCGGGCGACCGGCGGGCGACTGCGGGATCCCCTCAATCTCGAACACCGTCAGCAGCGTACACTCGCTCGCCTTCCGCGACCATCCCTCCACGATCTTGAGCTCCATCTCGTCCTGACCGTTGCTCGTCGTGCTGAACATCTTCGACACGCTGATCGGTCGGTCCGCGCCGGGCTGCACCATCACCTCCACCAAATCGTTAGCCACCCAGAGTCCAATCGGCGGCGTGCGAATCTCCGTGGCGTACGCCGTGTACTTGTCCCTGGCCTCGGGGGTGGACTCGAACTTCACCGGGGAGGGCACGTACGCTTTCTTGGGCGCCGACAGTTGCTGGTACGCGCTCGGTTCCACCTTGAACATGGCTTTGTTGGTGGTGGAGTCGTCGAATTTGGCGCCGGTGTTGCGGTACGGTTTGACGGGTATGTTGGGCAGGGGCTGGACGGCGTGCGCGCGGAACTTGTCCCTGGACTCGGACACCGCCTCGAACTTGACGGGCGAGGGGACGTACGCCTTCTTTGGGCCCGATGAACTGCGAATTAGGAGTACGGGAGTAAGACGAGTTGGTCAGCGATCCGCGGCGATCGATCGCGGGAAACGTAGTGTTAGACTAACAACGAACTCGGGCCGATTGCGGGAAGATGCCTATTTTGGAAGCGGGCGCGCGCCCCACGCGGGCCGCCGGGCGGGTTCGAGGGTGCGAAGCGCGGGTTTGTGACTCACAGTGGCCCCGGGCTGTGCGGCGGGAACTCATCCTTGCTCGTGGAGTTTGGAAATCGAAGGTTGGGCCCGTAGGCGGAGCGGATCTCTCGGTGCTTGGCGGACCCGCTGGGCGTCTTGCGCACGGACTTCAGCCTCGGGGTGCTGTCGGGGAGCTCCAGCGGGGGCGGTCGCTGGAACGCGTCGTCGGATCGCTGGACGTCGTCGAAGGTGACGTGGAGATCGCGACCCCGCATGGCGCTCTCCGGAGGGGCGTTGGACATCGATGCCATGATGTCGCTTGATGCCTTGCTTAGTCCGCCGCCGCGCGATGGAACAAGTGTGTCGATCGGACTCAGTCGCGGAGCCGCTGTTGGTGGGAGCTGTGTCACGACTGCAGTGCCACGTCAGTCTCGGAAAAGTTCTCCAACCGCCGCCGACAGTCTTCACGACACAACGTGCACGTATCGACCGCCCAAACAGTACCTCAGGAAATGATCGCCGCCGCCCTCGCCCGCGCGATGCGCCCCACCGCCCTGCGCGCCTCCGGCTTCACCGGCCGCGCGGTCCAGCCCCGCGCCGCACTCATCAATCGCCCCGGATCAATCCGGGCGATGGCTACGCAGGCTTCGTCCAACCCGATCGCCGTCTTCGACACCTCCATGGGCACCTTCGAGGCTGAGATCTTCATGGACAAGATGCCGATCACCGCCTCCAACTTCGTCGACCTGTGCAACACCGGCCACTACGACGGGCTTCACTTCCACCGCGTCATCGACGGGTTCATGCTGCAGTTCGGGTGCCCCCTGAGCTCGGACCCCCAGTCGCCCCGCGCTGGAACCGGCGGCCCCAAGGGCGGCTCGTCGTTCGAGTGCGACGGCAAGACCATCACGCGCGACGCCGGCGGTAACATCCCCGACGAGCTCATCGATCAGACCTCCAACGAGCCCGGCACCCTCTCCATGGCCAACACCGGCCAGCCCAACAGCGGCGGATCCCAGTTTTTCGTCAACACCGTGCACAACTCCTTCCTGGACTGGTTCGACAAGTCCACCCCGTCGCAGCACCCGGTGTTCGGCAAGGTGGTCAGCGGCATGGACGTCGTGAATGCCATCGGGAAGACTAAGACCAACCCGCGCGACGCTCCGGTCACCCCGGTCAAGATGAACTCGCTCAAGATCAAGTGAGCGACTAGAGTCGACGAGGCGTCGACGCCGAACTTTTGGCAATGACAAAAAACCAAAAAACTTTGCAAACGACGAGAGTCTAACGTCACATGTCGTATCATTACACGCGCTCCCGCGCCTCTCTTCTTCTCTCTCTCTCTCTCCTATACCCCCGCGCGGCGGCTGCTTCTAGTCGTCGACCACGTCGTAGACGATGTCGTCCACGTCAGAGAACACGTGCGTATTGTGGTCCACCGCGTTGGTATCCGATAGTTCGAGGTTGTAAAAGTCCAT
>Ga0115008_10002178_pt1 | contig 16242 bp, 18 predicted proteins | sample FraStrMetagenome_FD_87164 | JGI IMG/M metagenome (GOLD analysis project Ga0115008, IMG submission 87164) | Marine eukaryotic phytoplankton communities from Arctic Ocean - Fram Strait ARC3M Metagenome | ecosystem: Environmental > Aquatic > Marine > Oceanic | place: Fram Strait | collected...
CCCGCAAAAGTCATCATAGTGCTGACTCTCGTTAGACCATTATCTCCCAAAACAGTCATGTAAGTTTCCTTCGGCTCTTCAGACGGTTTCAACTCAGACTCGTAACTGTAAAGTGATTACAAAATATTTTCATAAGTAAGCAAGTGCTCATTTTATTAAATCATAATTAAAGTCAGGAAGCTGAATTGATAAATATTCAGATATTTTGTATTCACACAAAGCAATAGTTCTCACAGGAGTCGACACAGGAGTCTGGAGCTGCATTGAATAAGATTGGGTAGTAAACTTCAAATGGGAGTTCCAAGATATCAGATGACAATCCAAGGGCGTAACCATCCCAGCTCAGGCTTTCAACAACACGCGAGCTAATAAATGCATTAAAATAAAGTATGACGAGAAAATTACTTACCCAAGACCAGGAACATTGATAATATTCTGGCCGTTTCTTATAACAGAATTGTATTGTGAAGCCTAAATATGTTTAATAATTTTTAATATAAGTGTCTTTACATGAGTAAGACGTCCAACCATCTTCCATTCAAGGTCCTTGAAGAGGTAGACTTCATTGATAGGAGCATTCGGACTCGTATCAGCTTGATATCCTCCAAGTGTTAGTACTCCTTCGTCAACCGCTACAATTCCTGGCTGTCTGATGCTTCGAGGATGATCAGCAACCGCTTGCCAGCCACCACCGATGTTAAGAAGCTCTACTTTGTTTGCAACACTTGTTGTTACGGATCCTACAGCGAGAAGACCAGTTCCATAAACAGCAAGCGCTCCATATCGATGACTTTTAAAGATAGAAAAAATTGTCGAAATAACTTAAATGTATAATCGAAACTTTTTCAATCCAAGCCTATTCGTTGCTACTGCCGGATTTTGTTCTGAGCTTTCACCATCAAATTCTTCACATTTTGTGTACGGACTTGCGTAAAAACACAGAAAAACTTTGGCCGTCAAGAAAGTTGATAAAATAAGAGCATACCTTCATTCTTTATTCCAGGAAGCGTAGAAATAGCACCTGTTGGTGATTGAAAACCATATTGAAGAGTCGCAGTGAGGGGTTTGATCTCACAGTCAACCAGAATGCTGATTTGAGTCGGAGCTACAAGGCCACCAAAAATATAGAGATTTCCTTTAAGCATTTCATATCCAGCGTACTGGAGGTATCCATAGTTTGCATTTCCAGCTGGTGTCTCGTAGAATCTGTTATCAGCAAGCTCTCCGTCACTAGCCACCATGGTGCTTACTCTGTTTAGCCCGCTATCACCCATAATCATGACAAAGTCTTGACACTTAATTGACTATTTTAGACTGATTGAGCTTTTTGGTTGCAAACCTTGAAACCGTTATCACAAGGACAACCATCGGGGCAAAGATCGGCGCAGGGACACCGCTCAGCTTCGTCTTGGAAATCAGAAAAGCAATTCTCATGGCAGGTTGTGTTTAAGGGACATCCCATGACACACCCGTTGAACATCGTGCTTGCTTCAGACATACAAGTTTTGTAAAATGGACTGTCGAGTTGAGGCTGGTAGCATGAGCATACTTTTCAGAAATTATAGTCAATATATTTATAAAATCGTTACCTTCATTTGGACATCCATCGCAACCGTTTGGACAATTGACGGCGCAAGGACAGTCAAGTGCACAGATAGGGAGATCATTCAAGCAAAGAAGTTCGCAGTTATGATCTCCATTACAAAGTCCCGTGCACTCGAAATAATTTTGACCACAAATTCCCTCACACTTAGCCTGTAAATCTTGATCCGGACAGTTACTTTGTCCGTGTGTCTGCGTCAGCAAAAAGGCAAGAGCCGACCTGAGCATCATCTCTTTGGGTATTTTTGAAGAATTGAGATTCGTTTATATATCTTAATTTTAATTGCAAGTATGAAGCTTGCAAATAGCGAGCCGGCGATTTTTTATCGACGCGCGTAAATTTCAAGGACAGAAATTTCGAAAAAAGGTCATTTTCATGTTCTGAAGTACGATAACCTTCTGTTCTGTTGATAGAATTAGTATAAAATATTGATTATCAGCAGTTTGAAACGGAGTTGGAATTGGAATGATATATATTTATTTCGCTTGTATATAATTGTATAAATTTTACATATGCAGGCCATAACGGTTGAGTCGTAGAGGAAGCCAGCATCGCAGACTTGGCAAATATGATTTGCATCACATGCACAGTTCTTCTCTCCAGCACCAAACTCACTTTTGTATGGATCGTATAAAATTTTAGGTTGATAAATATTTTTTTCTTTATTAAATATTTTGACCCTTTCATATCACAACCAGGCTGGCAGTTTTCTTCGCATTGCTCAGCGCTCGTCGTTGTCGTCGTAATCGATGGAGTAGTTGTCGTGGTAGTGGTTGAAGTTGTCGCATCAGTTGTTGTAAAGGACGTTGTTGGTGCAAGTGTCGTCGTCGTCGTTGTTGTTCCAGCGCAAGACGAACTAGACGAGGCAAGTTCAGAGACTTTGATTCCGTCGGCATGGTCTCCAGTGACGCAGGCGTTGTTGCCCAACGAAATTGAAGAAGACGAATCACTGATTGACCAGGATCCGTCAGCGCCCTGGCTGAGAATGAAATCTCCGTTTTGCCAGCCTTCGGCACCCTTCTTGAATCGCTGATTGTCAGAAGTGACCCATTCGCCATTCCATCTGTTAAAAAGAGGAACTTCCAAATCCCAGAAATTCGCAACGTTTCCATTCTGGCTGGGGAAGTAGTAGTAGTTTAAGCTGCTTGCACAGTTTGTGCTTCCCATGTACCAGGCACCACCTGGCATTGGCCAGATGTATCTTTCCAGTCCAACACGTTTGTAGCTTGGCATATCTGGAGTATCGAAACACCAGTCAGCTTGGTCCATTCGAATGAAAGTTCCAGCTTCAAAACCGTTGCTCGCATCTCCACCATCGAGCGAGATTGTCAGCGACTTTGGATAAGGACCTTCGGCCATCTTTGGGTAAGCCCCAGTCCAATCTTGGCTATCATTGCAACCGTTCTCTGAAACGTGGAAAATGTCTGGCTCACAAAGCGAAGCGCAGAAGGCTGCTTCCTCGTCAGATCCATCAGCGCAGTCGTTGATTCCGTCACAGGCACGATTCTCGAGGTATTGTGCGCCATCGGTGCATGTTCGAACTTTGATGAACTCGCCTCCTGGCTGCCCACAAAATCCATCGTACATTTTCGCAAGTTGGAGGACGTCAGTTGACGAAAGACGCTGTACTCGTGGCCATTGAACTGGCTCACCTGCCAAATTAGTGATTGTAGGCAGATTCGCGGCGGAGGCGTCAGCAGTCTGGAAAGAATACGCAGAATAGTGCATGACAGACTGACCGTCGTATGGGCTTGACATGTCGAACCATTCTTGGGCTGAGAGTTTCTCGAAGTTGTGCTGCTTGTCGGGCTGGACGCGATCCATGTGGATGGTCACGTGGTCGTCTCGGTCGAATCGTTCTTGTTCGTGGTTGAAACCGAGAGCATGGAGCATTTCGTGGTTAACAACGTAGCTAGCGAGGCAACTTCCGCCTGTTCCGGGACCTGAGCCAGGATTAAGGTTCAGCATCTGTCCGTTAGGAAACTGAGATGTGAACGCACCGAGGTAGCCAACGTATGAGACGCAACCTCCTGTTGGGCTATCCTGAATATCAACCCAGTGAGAGTGAGCTTGATCTACTGAATCGTCGACAAAACGGATGCATCCACCAGTATCAGCAGTAATCATGTCGAACGAATCAGCAATGTACTCTTGAGAACCGGCGAAGGATGTGTGAGCGCCGTTTGTAAATCGGTAAGGAATCAGAAGATACGGTCGATTATCAATTCCGTCAGTGTTTCCTGGCCATCGAGGGACATTGCCAGCACCTCGGTTAGAACTAGAGCTAGAGGAGCCGAGAGGTTCGGGGTGGATTTTCGCCTTTGTCATATCGACTCCGGCCTGGAGCGCTTGCGCTTTAGTCCAGATTCGGTCATTGTCCATGTAGTTCGCTGGTGGCAAAATGGGAGCCAAAAGCTCACCGATCGGACCTACACCCGGCATTTTCTCTTGCTCTTTCTTTGTCAGATATTCTGAATGAAGAAAAAATCCTCGTGGAGGATTGTCTCCTAAGTTTTAATAAGCAGCAGACATAAGGTCATCTCAGTTTCGGATAATAATCACTTTTTAATAACCACAAATGCCATATTCTACGCTTAAAGTTCAAGAACAGAAAAGAAGACGCAGATATGTTGAATTGCATTTTATTTTCCCTGTTATTAAAGGAGTAATAAATAGATTTTTGGATTGACATTATTTGGAGCAGTGAAGAACTTTTGCATACTCGTTTCTGAAGCGCTTGTTGAGGAAGCAGTAGACGATTGGATTGACCATAGAATTGAACCAGGAGACGACTGAACAGAAAGAATGATATTTAGCCTCTAATTGACAGGGTCTCCTCCATGTTTTCAGAACGAGTTCAGCAGATTCATAGCATGTGACTAGTGAGACAGCCAAATGAAATCTGTCGAAATTAATCCCGCGGATTAGACTAATCACTTGGATCGTTTGACATCTCATTTTTGATTTGAATCTTGCAGTGCTACATTAAGATAAAAAGCAATTAATTTGCAAATGAAGAGAGACCCTCGCCGAAAGCGTTCGATCCAGGAAGCAAGTTGATGATGACGCTGGGCAAGAAAAGCGCCATGTAGCACACGACAATCGTGATGCTCATTCCGAGCAATTTGAAATCAACGTTTTGGCGATTTTGAATGATTTTTGTCAATCCCCGATCGCCTTTCGGTGACACGAATCTTAAATTGGATTTGATTAAACATGCACAACGACACAAGCCTGACCTTCCATTGACAATTTCTTTGTCGTCTCCGCTGGCGCCAGGTGCGGAGAGCACCGGCCGGACGACGATCTGCTGCGGCTTTTTGACCTAGGAATTGTAAAAATCTTTTTTTGCAAAAAATATACCTCCAAAGTTGCAGCGGAGAGTGATTTATCTAATTGCTTGTGAGGAAGTCGATCAAGAACTCTGTACTTCTTTTTCTTGACCAAAAGCTCGTCATCGCTGAACGTGTCATTCTTGACATGGAAACTCTGATTCTCCTTACCGTGTCGTCGAGTCCTCGCTTGTTGACGTACCGGAATTAGATTTTAGCGACATTTTAATCACTTGAAAAGGTCACGTGTCGCATTAATCTTAAACTTGATTAGACTTGTACTTCTGTATTCAACTACACTGTACGACGTAAAACTCAAGACATGTGTCTCATCTGTGACCTTTTCCTTGCATGCCAGAGCCACGGACTTTGACAAAGATGACGGTATAAATAACTAAAAGTGGACTTAGTTGCGACGACAATCGACCTTTATGCTTGCCTGTAAACACGACAACAGGCACCATTTGAAATGTTATCCTGTTGAATTGCATGTAGCGCTTCTTAACATTCAAAATTCAAAAGAAGCTCACATGAGCAATATAAAAATAAACTTAACTCACCCAGTTGTTGTCGAAATGATCCGTATTAAAGACGCATAACGAATACCTATCAACCCACTTGTCCGTGATTTTAACTTATTCCAGCTTCTAGGATGCAGCAAAGCTTTCTGTTACTAACCAAGTCACATGTGGAGAAAAACTCAAGAGAATTTTCAATTAAAAATCAGTCCTGAAAACCATTGTTGAAGAAAAAGGGAGCCAAAAGCAGCGGTGCAAACATCCAAGTGAAAGCTATTTCAAACCATATTTTTCTACGCGAGAATATCTTGTTGTAATACATCGGGAAGCAGATTCCAACAAGCCGATTTACCGATATGGCTTTTATGAATGGTTCTTCCTTGATTTCAACAAAATTTGGAAAAGTAGAATTAGAACGAACCAAAACCTATCAGACAAACAATTGACGTGTAGCCGCAGCAATAGTAGTAATACGCTTGCAAATTGCACCACCAAGGAAACTGAGGAAACGGAAATCGCCCAAGAACATAAGACGCTACATTGACGGGCAGCATAGTGGCAGCTGTGAAGAAGTCAACCACACATAAATTTGCAATAAACACTAGAAGCGTCTGTACCGTTTGTCAAAGGGAATAGAATGCATACTATTGAACTTTGTCTGCATAGATCGATTTCTAACAATCACAAGAATCGTTAGGAAATTTCCTAAAGTGCCAATGACGATGCTTAGTGATCCGACGATGATGCCGAACCATCGCACTTCTGGTGCAAGAGTAGAACTCTGTTGGATTAAATTTCAGTTCTATTGCAGGTAATTTTGTTTACCTGTATTGCAGCCGTCTCTGACAATGTTTCATTTTGCATTTGATCTTCTAAAACTAAAATTCAATGTCAGGAGCGCGTGAAAAATAATTCTGACGGGTAGCTGACTGAATGCGGCAAATAATAGGGGAAATAATGTGTCTCCAGATTATTTTAAGCAGCACAAAGATCAATCTGAACAATTTTCTAAGGGTCGACGGATGATTTACTCTTGCGGAAAATTAACCGACCAAAATGTATATTTGAAAAGGCTTATGTCAAATTGGCTGCTACCTGCTCGCTCAGATCATCATAAATCAAGCTTATAATTGTTTGTGATTGCTGGACGAAGTTCTTGTCTCTCAAGAAAGCTTTCTCAAAAATGTTCCAAAATGGAACTTCCGAAACGTTTTCATTAATATAGAGGTCAAAACAATAGAAGTACAATAGTTATAAGCTGGAACTTGGCCTTCTTAAACAAACACTGTAATTAGCCTAATAAAAAAAAGTTCGATAACACCCGTTATAGGAAGCATCAATCAAGTCAAGTCAGCCACCCACACTGAACCTGTAGGAAGCTTATCACTTCTTTTCTCTCGCTTTTTGTAAAATGCCTTTTTCGCTGGTTTCTTTTGTACTTGATCAATTTCGCATTTCACGAATAATTTGAGGCGCTTCGTAAATCAACTGTAAAGCTGTCTTCTGCTTTTCAACAAAGGTCTCTCTGTCTCTATCTTCTTTACAGTCAGGATGATCTGCCAATTTCGCGCAAATTCGACAGTTGACGTTTGAGCTCACTCGCCTAGGGCCTAATCAAATGTGCCCATGGGAAGTGTTTGGCGCTGTTAACTGATTCTTACGCCTCAGGAACTTCTGCAAAGGGTTCGCGAATTTAACGGAATATTCTGCATCAAGTTGAACTCAAAAGCTCATTATTCTTTAAACCTAGTTCAAAATGCAATTGAGAAATCCCACTGATAAATAAATAATCCTTCTTTCGAATGAATTCAAATTTATTCTATCGACATTTTTCTCTTGAAAAGAACATGATATAAATAGGTGACCTAGAATCCATTAGAATCAATTTATAGCAAATCAATAAGCAACTAATTCTGTTCAATGTGATCATCAAAATATTTATTGACAGGTCAGCATGCTGCCCATGTCCAAATTGAACTTTATCAACCCGGCCTTGTAAAATGTTCAAAAATGGATAAATCTGCTCGTAGTACTCTCTCGTGTGCTCTCGAAAATGTCCACGGTGATGTGGTACCTAATTTAGAAGTCCATATTTCATGAGACAATGAAATAATCATTCAACTAACCTCCTCCAACTTATTCAGAACCCTCAGATCATCTCAGGTTATTAATCAGTTAATTAAAAACAGATAAAGCTTTCATACTGTCAGTTGTCGCCACAGTTTCTTCTGAAATCAGAAACTGACAGTAAAAGTACGAATGCATTTTTAATTTCAGTCATCCAGAATCTGACCATCTTTTTGACATCATCCTTTCAAGTTACTGACTGTTTTCGGGATAACAGTAACAAGAATTAAAAAATCAAGAGATTAATTTTGAGATAATACGTCAGACAAGTTATAAAGACGCGACGAATTTGATAAATTACAGCAACGGACACCACAAACTCGCAACTGAGCATTTTGATATATTGCGCAGTTCATATTAAATCTCCTGACTGTGTTCGGCAAACCCGTGATCCAGTTTGATTTGTGAGACCAAAACTAGGTTACAAGGACGCTGCATGAAAGAAAGTGTATGTCTCGCCTTGGAATACCGTTCAATAATCCTCAAAAAAATGATCTCGTTGACAGAGAATTCAAGGTCACCAAATCTTACTGCTAGAAAATTGTTGTCTTGTATAGATTTATTTTGCAGAATTTTTTAATAAATACGAATAAGCTATTAAAACAGATTGAACATTCACTTATTCTTGGGTGTGACGCTCGTCGGCTGCATAAAGTGGTCATTATCGACGCAGTTTTTGCCTCGGTAATGTCTAAAAATTTGATAAATAAAATACATAAAAATGGAAAGCGAGTATGCGAAAGGAAAACGTACCTGATATGCTCGTCGCCTTGGACTTCGGGAATGCCGTTGATTTGAACAGCGTTGAAAGCAGGAGAAGCAGAGGCGCCATGACCCATGTGAGGATCGTGCCCGAATGGATACAATCCGCAGATCTCTTCGGCGAAGACGATACCAGCGGTGATGATGACAGCGAGCTTCAGAAGCTCGTCGTTGAAAATAGTGAGCTAAAAATCAAATTTAAATCTTGCGAAGGAGATAATGAATGCGTAGTTAATTCCACCCGTTGATAAGATTCTTACCATGTAGGGATTTCGTCGCATAACAGAATCATATTTCGAGATCTCATGTCTTGTCCACGAGTGATGAAGGCCCTTTCTGGAAAGTTGAACTTGAGTGAATTCATATGGGGTGCCCTTGATGACTTTGTTCCAGAAGTTTGGGGAAGGAATTTTCTCTGGTGGAATCAAGTCCCAGTTTCCACCGCCTCTCAAAGCTTTTGTAAATCGCATGCTTTCTGAAAAACACGCGAAAGTTAAAAACAACGTGAGTGGCAGTGAATATACATAAACATTTCATGTTCTCTGAAATCTAACTGGCAGGGTGAAATACTTCGCAGAAGAGTACTGTAGCATTATCAGAGCATAATTGTATCTTCAGTTGAAAGAGCGATCGTCGTCTTCGACATAATTGTCGGCAGGTTTCCACATTCTTGCAGAACTGAAGCCAAACCTGGCCGCTGGAACACTTTTGAATTCGGATCCATTTCGAACACTCTTTCACCTTCCTCATTCGTTTGCCGTTGAAAGCGCTAGAAAATGTTAACCTGCGGAGATAACAGAGACTTACAATAACATCTTCGCTCGATTGGGCATATAGTGACATGAAGTTGAAAGTATTGTAGTCATTCGTTGAAACTTTGAAGCCGAGCACTTCGTTCACAGCATCGCGGAAATTGTTGATTTTTTCACTAGAAAATATTTAGAAATAATATAAAAATACGAATAATACCCGACACAGCTGATTATTTTGGCATTTGTTTTCTCGAGCTCGTAGATTTTTTTGTTCGATTCGTGAAGTTTCTTATTCAGTTCTTTATCAACAGGTGCTTCAACGTTATCAGCTTCTTCCGAGGAATTTTCCTCACGAGCTCGCTTTCGACGACCAAAAGATGGATTCATACGGTAACTGACAGAAGTTCAAAATATTAAAAAAAAAACTCAGAAAGTATTCTTTGTCTGAAGACAACCACTAGTTGTCAACCAGGAAAACTTATTAGATTTTAAAACTTGACCTGAGTACATTATCATGTTCTTGTACTGCTCCAAGAAGCCTCATCTTTTCAATTTCGGCTGTGAGCTCCTCATTCTTCATTTTGAGCATCTTTATCTCGTCATATAGACCAGTCAGATCAACGTCGCCCTAAATAAATGATTTTAAGTAAATTCTACGATTACAAAATTAACAGCACCTGTTTAACTGTTTCTGTAAAGCTTATGTCGGCTTTTGCCTCTTGAAGTTGACGTTTGAGTTTTGCGAGAGAATCTTGTTGTGGATTTTGATATTTTCCGGCTATTTTAGGCCAAATTCAATTAAAGCGAATAAATTTCATGAATCCGTCCCTTGACAAGAATGATGTCTCGATTTTTCAACAGATAATTCTGACTTGACTTCTCCAATTCGATTGACCAATTCTAACTCAGAAGATCTTTGGTGCACCATTTCGATCTCCAGGCGTCTTACTTTCTCAGTTTCTCGAATGTGGTCGCCTCGCAGCAGCTCATGTTCTGCAACGAGTTTGTCATATTTGGGCTGCAGGTGGTCCACCTTAGATTTCCACAATTTTTCCTTTTCGATGGCGACAGATTTGTCCTTTACTTGAGCAGAAAGCTCCTGTGTCAGTTCTTTTTCGTTAGCGAGCTCCTTTTCTAGCGTTTTTACGCGCTGAGCTTCCGCACGGCAAATTTCTCCGTGCGCCTTTTCTTGCTCAGCTTGACGTCTCATTTTCTCCGCGAGATTTTCTTTTAGCTCAAAATCTGTGTATTTGTACTCATTTGATTTCAGCTTTGCAATCTGCGCTCTTGCTTCTTCGAGCTGCTCGCGCAGGAAGTCGAGCTCTTTTTTGTTTATTTCAAGATGCTTTTCAAAATTTCCATCGGTCGACTTTAGCGTTGTTAGCTCCTGCTTCATTTTGTTGATGATTTCGTTGCGCTCTTCAAGAACTTCTTTCAGGTCAGTTACTTCTTGCTCGCGTACGTTTTTTAAATCGCGAAATTTGTGTTTTGTGTTGCTCAGCTCGCGCTGCAGTGCGCAGATATCGTCGTTTTTACTCTTAAAGATTGTTAACTCTAGCAAGGTAGGTGACCAATATACAACGTTTTAACAATTTACTGGAAAATTTGTTTGTCTGAAATCATAGAAGAGAATATTACTGATAATAATATTATATAAGTGTCTTACTTTGAGCTCATTTGCTTTCTTGAGATCAGCTTCGCGGTAAAGCTGTAGCTTGTTTCTGAGTCTTGCAGTTTCATCTCTGCATGATCTTGCATCGAGTGTGTTGTCAAAGACATTCATTATTGCAAGCGTCGATTCATCCAACGATTGTTGAGTCAGGCCAAGATTTTGTCTCTGAAGAGGCGATCGTTCTAGCGTGGCGTCCATTTTTCGATTTCAGTTTTCAAGTCTGAATTTACAGACATTTTAGGTTTGATTTTCGAACTTTATGAATTTTAGTACGAGTATTTGGAGTCAGGGCATTCGTGAATAAATAGATCTTTTATGCTTTCAAGGCTGCATTCTGATGGCACCGTCGAGTCTGATAGTTTCACCGTTCATCATTGGGTTGTCGACGATTGCACAGATCATCTGAGCAAAGTGGGAAGGATCGCCAAGTCTGAAAATAGTATTGAAATCGGAAAACACTAATTAAAGCATGCCTTTGAGGGAAAGGAACGGTTTTGGCGAGAACAGTCTGGACTTTCATCGGAAGTCCGTCGAGAATCGGGGTTCTGTAGACTCCAGGGGCGATTGTGTTGACTCGAACTCCGACGGCAGCAAGATCTCGGGCAGCTTAAATGAACATAAGTGATTGAATTCCTCTCTAGAACAACATACACTAGTTATTTTGGATCTTTATTAAAACGAGACATTGTTTTTTACATATTTTTGATAACTAATCTTTCTGATTCTATCTTATCTTTTGAGATCTATAAAAAAGTACATGACAGTAGGTCACTCTCGGGGGGTAATCATGATCATGTGGCGCCCTCTTTCTGTTGAATCTGCTCTATAAATATGCCAAAGAATCCATTTCAGATCATTATTTGTGAGAATGTTCGTTGAGGAATACGAGAGACTCGATTTCGACCATAATAACTACTTTATCGACAGCAGAGGATTTAATGTCGTCTATTGCGATGGCTCAAGCATCGGAAACAGTACAAAAAAACCCTGTTACTCTGGAGTCGGGACCTTTTGGGGTCCAGGGCGTGACACTTCCACGGAATCGCAGAGTCCGTATCCTCACGAGAATACGAGTCAAGCAGCGGAATGTCGTGCTGTACAACTAGCATCAAGGTAATATAAGATAAAAATTAATTTTTATTATATTTCAGGCATGCTGCTGACTGGTCCTTACAGGAGGTACAAGTTAGGACAGACTCTATGCATGTCGTGAACTGTCTGAATGAATACATCTACAAGTGGCGAGAGAACGACTTTACAACCTGCGAGGGGTACGAAGTCAAGCACCGAAAAATCTTCGAAGAGATCGATTACTACCTCCAGACAATGAATGTAGAGGTTGTATGGATTGAACGCGACTCAGACGAAGGAAACATCGAAGCTGATCGTCTAGGTAAGCTTACACACAAAATAAATATTCGTAAAATTATTTTAAGCTTACGAAGCCGCGCAGCATCACCAGGACATCTCCCTCGGAAACTAGGATAATATGCAACCGACCGGACGACAAACCTTTTGAAGACTCACTTTCATTATTTTGATTTCATAAAATTTGTTTTACATTTACTTCTGCCAATAAACGTATCAAAAAGACATTGATCATTTTTATCATGATTTTGATTTAAAAAAACTAGCTGACTGAAACTTACCAGGTAAAGTAAGACCGACGATTCCACCCTTTGAAGCAGCATATGCCGCCTGGCCGATTTGTCCATCGAAAGCGGCCACTGAAGCGGTATTGATGATACATCCATTTTGCATGATTTTGACGTCGGGATTCGCAGGATCAGTCAAATCGAGCTAAGAGCCAATAAGTTTCTATTTTGTAGTTAATATGAACCTGAGCATCAGCAGGATTTTGGACCATAACTTTTGTCGCTTGAGACATCATGTTGAACGATCCGTTCAAGTTGATGTTAATAACTCGCGCGAACTCGTCCAAAGAATGAAGTTGATCTTTTCTGGCGTTGTAAATTCGCTTCGCGATACCGATTCCTGCGCAGTTTACAAGAACCTGAAGATGGCCAAATTCTGAAATTTCTATGCTTTTACTTTCAAAATCAAAGTTTACCGTTAGCAGCAAGCTCAGCTGCCTTTTTCGCGTCTTCAGGATTGGTGACGTCACCAGGGCAGAAGATAGCGTTTGGTCCGAGTTCTTTGGCAACAGCCTGTCCATCAGAATTTGGAAGATCGAAAATGACGACTTTGCCTCCTCGAGCTGCGAGAGCGGAAGCAGTTGCGCGGCCGAGACCTGATGCGGCGCCGGTGACGATTGATGAGAGACCAAATGTCATTCTAATATTGTTGTATTTTAAAAATTATAATTTAAACATTTTAATCATGAGAGTAACCATGATAGGTTCTCTTATTTTTTCATTTTAAAATTTACAAATTGTCAACAAAAAACTTCATAAATCTTTATTCCATTCTTCAAAACTTCCATTTCGATTGTCTGGCAGAAATTCCGATCTGTGCTGATTCGCTCGATAGTAATTTTCTAGCGCTTTGAGTTTCTCGTATTTTGACTCTTCACAGAGCTTCTTTGCATTTTCAAAGAAACGGCAGTGTATTCTAGTTTGAGAATCGCCCATGTAACGACGACGGAAATAGTTGTTTAACCCGTTTTCGTACGAGTTGCATTCTCCAGCTTGGTCTTTGTAATGCTGGCACAACGAATCCATCTGAAAAAGTTTTCTTTGATGTTTTTTTTTGCGAAAGTAACCAAATTTGGCTATAAAAATCTCACACTCGCAAGGTAAAAGAGGCGAAGCGAACGAATTTTATGAAATAAATGTTAACTTTCATTTTCAGATTTTAACCCGTACGGCTACAACAATTGTACAGTCAGTGGAGTCCATTTATTCTTTATTTTATCAGCTTCAAATTTTCTCTTATCATCTTCAAAAATCCATCAGAATATTCTGTTTGTCAATTTTCTCTTCATTTCCAGCGCGCCCACAGGCGATGACTCAGATTTTGTCTCTTCAAAGTAAAAACTGGCCGCTCGCGGTTGTCAAAAATTATTGTTAAAATATTTATTAAAATAAATTAAAAAGAGGAGAGAAAAGAGAATTGTATCTAGAAGACTTTCATTTATTATAAAAAAATATGAAATGAAGAAAAATCAAAAGTAGAGAAGAATTGAATTTATTTCTGAAATTACAGGAAGAAAAGAGAGAAAATGCCTGTAGAAGTTTTCTCGAAACTGGACAGAGGAACTGTATATTTGTCAGGAGAGTCGATTGATGCTACAGTCACGCTTCAAAACATCATAGGTTCGCGATTTCAGTAAAACATCCATTAAATTATTTACCAAAATTCGAATAATCAATTTTTGACCACTTTATCCGCGAGGGTTAACAAGAATTTTAAGGAGAAGAAGATGATGCTACTGACGAGAGAATCGCGTGGGCTTCAATCCAATTTCATTGCGAATGTTCTGTCAACCAAACTCGCATTACTGCTCCGACAAGTTACGAGCTCCCGCCGTGTGATAAAGAAAAAAGAAGTTCCTTTCCAGTTGGCACGATGGCGCCTGTTGTGTTCAAGACTGAGCCGAATATTTTCACGATTGATTTGAGACTCAGAGCAAATGAAAAGAAGACTTTCAGCTTCAGCGAGAAGATTCCTTCTGATGCTCCTCCAAGTTATTCTGGCGGTTTTGTCAAGGAAACGGTTTTTGAAAAACGAAGGTCAACCCTTGCGAGAAATCTACCAATTTGTTGCTGTTTAAAATTACGCATCGTATATCAAAAAATGGTCAAATCTTGCCTTTTGTCAACGTGAAGCTTTTTAGCTTTGCTTTATTTTTAAATCGTTGAAAAGTATTGTTACAAAATGACAGTAGCACTTCAACGAGTTTCGTCAAAAGAAAAAGCTCCAATTCATCGAGTCCGAGTTCCTTTCAGAGTTCTCGTTCTTTACGGCCTCAGGTTCGAAATTGAGAGCATCACACGGTTGTTTACGCGTATTTTAGTGAGTATCATGGCGAATCTAATCCAGTTCCTGCAAATCCATTTATGGAAGAAGCTCGAGCTCAACAACAGGTTGATTTTGGTCTGTTTTCTTATATTCCTAAACGTCATTGTAGCCTGCTAATCTCCTCGACTTAGCCTCGGATTTGCTTAATCGAATCACGGCGAAGCGGAGTCTGAATGTGTACAGAATCGCAAACGGTCGAGGTTTGGTCGGTTCTTTCTGCATTAACAAAACGTCATACAAACTTGGAGAAGATATTGTCGCTTGTTTTGTTTTGGGATCATACAAATTTAAATTTTGATAAAATCTGTTTGAGCATTTTTGATCCTCTGTAAGATTTTACAGAAGGAGCTGTTTCCTGCCTGCAAATAGCAGTGTGCTTGCAAGCGGAAGAACAAGTTGCTGAAGAATATAAAAAACGTCTGATTCATAATCACATAACCAAGTAAGTTAAATCTGGAAATGTGAGAATAATCATTTTTGAGATAACTTTTATTTTCAATGTTTTTTCAAATAAGTTTCTTACGACAGTTGACTACTTCGTTCTGATAGAAAAGTCATTTTTTATAATCTCTTGTAAAGTTTTCATTTAGTTTAAAATTGTACGGTTATTTTTGGAGACATTACGTTTGATGTAAATGATGTCAGTTCATTTTATTATTTTCTCTATGTTGGCTTTCTCCCTTTTTCGAACCTTTATATAGCTTGGCTAGCCAGGGTCCCAGGTTTCAGGTGTTTACAGCTTAAACAGGCGTGTAATTCGATCAGTTAAAGTGTTTTTTTAGAGACAGAGTTTTTTGAGGTCAACAACATCATCTAAAATAGTGGAGCATTCATAAATAATCTTATTCTAATATTTTCTCGATTTGACTTTTGAATCTTGCCAGGGAAGACCTTCAAGAGCAGTCATAAACGCACAAATTTCAAATATTAGTGCATTGTTATAAACACATTTGTTATGCACTAAATTAAAAACTGTTTTGAGTCAAAAAAATTCAATCTATTCTCGGTCGTGTTCGATTAGAATGACCATTAAAGTTCACTTAAACGCGTTCAAATTATTTTTTTTCAGTTTCGGGCGACAAGTCGAGCCTTGTCTATTCTCAAAAAAGACTCATTTGATCTTGCCGGTCCCTCTTTTCGTCTGCCCAGGCTTTCTGACCGAGCTTGTGCATCTCAAATGGCGTCTTCACTTCGAGTTCACAACTGCCGTTGGTCAGCTTGAAGGCCAAACGCTGAGCGACGACTCTTGCAAACTGTGGCAAGGACCGTTTCAAATGAAGACGGAGCAGATGCAATGGGACCTGCCTATCAAAATTCTTCCAACTCTTCCTTCTCTGGCCGAAAGTGGAATCGCTGATGGAATCAGCAATCAGCAGTTTTAGCAATTTTTTCCTTTCTGTAAATCGTCCAGCGCCGTTGTCCTGGAAACAAGGAGCATTTTTTTTTTGCTTTCTGTTACTCATCCGATTCTCTGCCAGAAAATGAAGAATATAAA
>Ga0115008_10002181_pt1 | contig 16218 bp, 19 predicted proteins | sample FraStrMetagenome_FD_87164 | JGI IMG/M metagenome (GOLD analysis project Ga0115008, IMG submission 87164) | Marine eukaryotic phytoplankton communities from Arctic Ocean - Fram Strait ARC3M Metagenome | ecosystem: Environmental > Aquatic > Marine > Oceanic | place: Fram Strait | collected...
ATTGAAACGTCGCAGCGAGCAAAAACGAAAAATGGACGAATCTGGCTCTAGTCACTCAAGTCCAACCAGTGCTAACAAAAAGATTAATTCTTCACAATCTCAATCCCCTTCTTCACAATTTGTACAGAACACACCTTCCTCTCTTCTTCCCCTCGCCCCCGCTGTAATGGAGATGCCGGCTGCAACTGCAATGATTTCGCCGAAGAGCGACAAAACAGTTTCGAAACAGAACAAGAATGAATCATCCAGTGCTACTGTAAACCAAAACGCTGAGACGGAATCTCGTACGAGCTCTATAAAATCTGTTGACGCGAATAACAGGTCCAGCCCGACAGGAAGATTCAAAAAGCGAAGCGCTGCCATCGAAAGAATTCTCGCACTTAGTCGCAAGAAACGCTCCCGTGAACAGGTTAACATGAGATTTTAGCAAAAAGCTTCCATATATATTTTAAGAGTCCAAGTGGAGAAGATGCTCGCCCATCGTCAACTGCAACCTCAGATCCGACTCCGCGATCGGAACCATCGAAAACATCTGAATCACCAGTTGAAATGGATATTACTCCAGAACCAGATTCAACTACTCTCGAGCAGCCATCGAGCATGTTTGTTGAGCCCGGATCAAACCAGGACGTGTTAGGTCAGATCAGCCAGGTGGCATCAGACATGACGAGTAGTCCTGTTGATAAGCTTGATAAGACAAATGAATCTTTGCGTCCCAGTGAGTCTTCTTCCGGTGATAAACCTGAATCACCTGGTTCCCCAAAAGAAACATTGCCAACACAATTGAATGTGCTTGTATTCGATAAAATTATTGAGTCTAAGGATAACAAAGGGGAATCAGAGTTTTCTGATTCGAGAGCAGGGCAGGATTCTAGTGCGGATCATGAGGAAACCCTCGTGGCTCCAGAGTGTGTCGAAGAGTCAGTACGACTCGAATGAAAACTGTCGACAAACTCCTAAAATCCAACTTATCTTTGGCGTAGGTTTGTGCATTTACGAGGTTGACGATAAACGTGTTAATATTTTCTATCAGACAAACGGATACATCCTTCTCACAAGAAAAAGAAAAAAAATAAATGAAAAAAACTTCAGCCGAGACTTTTACAAGTTTACTTTAGAATGGAAGTCGAAAATGTAAGGAAAAAGCTGCGCTCATTGAAAAAGAGATTCGAAAAATTCGATGGCCTTGACGATAGACGAGCGCGTAAACGATTGGAAGACATCAGTAAAAAGGCAGTTGATGATGCTATGAACAGGTTCATAAAAGTAAGTCAGAAGAGAGAAAGCCAATCTAAATATTCTTGTAGTGTCGTCAACTAAGCAAGCAAGTCAAAAAAGCACTTACGCTCTACAAAGAAGGTGATGAAACGGCTGTTAGAAGAGAGGCTGAAAAGAGATATCGGAAAATTGAGAGGAGCTTTGAAAGCATCATCGACTTTCCACCTGGCGATGTCGAAAACGCAGTGTGTAAGTTTTCGTTTCCAGGACTGGCAGAGTTCTCAAGTTCTGAAGAGGATGAAATAATGTCGTCTTTTGTCGAGAGTATTGAAGATCGTCGAAAGATCATCAAGAAGATAAATAAAAGTGATCACAACCTCCCTAGCGAAAGTGAAGATGACACAGTCAGTGAGAGTATGTCCACGACTCTCTCCACAAAGGCTGAGACACTGGAAACAATTTCTTATGCAGGTTCAAATCTATCGAGGTAGAAAATTAAATTGATCTCGCATTCAAAACGCCGGCTTCAGTTTGACAAGGGTTTCAAAGCGATCGAAGAAACTGCCTGTTGTTCCGAATTCATCAAGAGGAAGCAGAAAACTTGGAATGCCAAGTAGTGAAATCAAGGAGGAGAGCGACGACTGCGAATCAATTTCCTATGCGCCTTCATCTGTTACAGAGTAAAAGTACTTGCTCATTATCATCTCAAATAAAAATTAAGAATAAGCCAAGTTAGTAGGCGCAAGAAAAAGATTCTGACAAAAGAAAATCAATGCGAGAAAAACTCGCTCATACAGAAGATGTTAAGCGATATAAAAATTGAAATGCCAGAAAAGATTTATCTCAATCGAAAGCCTACTCTAGAACCTACTGAAGAAGACACTGAAGAGAACGAGAATAACAAAAATCCAGAAAGTGAGGGTGAATCTACTGATCAGGACGTCATTCCTGATGCCTGGCGAGAAGGTGCTCCTATTCGTCCAAATATCACTTCTGTCAAGCAATATTGTGATTATATCGACTGCGAGACTGTTCCATACGGCGTGCTTGAAAATGTAAATTTGGAAAATATCGTCGCCGATGGACTACCTCGAATCGAGATAGAAAAAAAACGCAGTCAACAAGAAGCGTTAGATGGATGGGCGCCGGCATCTTCGAAAATATACCATCCGATTATCGCAAATTTAATAATAGCAAAAGGCAACCAAGGTGTTGACAGAGGGTCCATGTGCAAACCTATTGATGCCATCGTTGACACAAGAACTGGAGAAGGAACTTACTATTACATTTACGAGCGTCACAACAAGAGAGTTCAGTGCTTTGCTGTTCCACAGTCGTGGGAGAATGGAGAAACTGAAATGTTGGAAAGTCGAGGCATTTTCAAGTAAGAAATATCCGAAAATATAAATAAATATTTTTCAAGTGGAACAGTAACAAATGTGGTAAGCACAACAGCCTCAATCGCTCGTTGGGGAGTCAACATGTGTCAGTACACCGTTCCAAGAGTCACCAGAGGTTACAGAAGCGTTCATCAGAACGAGAATTCTTCCATAACGCCAACCACACTCGTCTTTATTCTGACTCACAATGAGGAAGAACCCGACAATAGTCACATCAAGCAATTCGAAGCGAAGGAGATGAAAAAGATTCGCGACTGGAAGCTTCCAAAAGAAATATCGAATAAAAAGAAAATATTGAGATTTTGCAAGGTAAAAAACAAATTATTTCAAAATTTATTGAAAGTTGACGGTATTTATATATCTCTGGTAGTTTATTGTGGCAACATATTTCGAACAATATGTTCATTTTCAAGTCAAATCATTTTCAAATTTTGCTTTAGTTACAATCTCCTTGCTAATCTATGGTTTTTCTCCCTTTCTTTGACGTTCCTAGTGATACTTCTAGTTTGAAAATAACTATATAGCTCGAACCATATCGCTACAATAAATTACCAGAGATATAATTCAAAATATCATTATTTTTTATAGTGGGGTGGTGTGACGATGTGTCTCGGCGATCCCTATCGACCAGAACCGCGGCTGTGTACCATTGCCATGCTTGAAACTGTTAAGAAAGATTGCCCTAAGGCCGGCCTTCCTAGCAATTGGCCACTTTGGTATTTAATTCGTTGGAAAGTGGTCGATGATGTGATGTACGGAAAACCGAAACTGATTCCTATGAGCTGGCTCAATGAAAAGATAGAAGGAAAAAATACGCGTGATGTTAACTCTGACGATGTCCAGATTTCTTACTTGACTTCTTGGGGCGATCAGCTTTACATCTCCGATGTTGGAAGACATCAGGTTTACTTGACCGATTTGGAAGGCAATTTGCGCTACCAGATAGGCTCGAAGAACTACAAGTTTTCCAATAAAGAAGGCGAATTCCACAGACCAGGGTCTATAACCGTCGACGCCAAGGGAAATTTCCTTGTTGCTGATGAACTCAATCATAGAATTTCTAGTATGCTATTTTTGTCATATCCAATTTTCAATTAATTTTTAGTCTTCACCCGCAATGGACAATATCTCGGCCTTGTCGACCACAATTTTATCAGTATGCCTTGTGGGCTCGAACTTCTCGACGATGGGCGACTGATTTTTTTCTCAAAGAACACTTGCAAGATTTACGTCACAAAATTAGGACCGGACTTCGAAGACCTCGAATATCGACGAGAAGAGTCTGAGGGTTCAAAACGCTTCTTCGGCAAGAAACCTGATAACTACGTTCGCAAAAACTACAATTACAACAGCCGAGGAACATCTCGAGGAAGAGGAAACGGGGGTTTCTCTCAGCGCGGACGAGGAAAAAGTGAGCAGGGGTTCGTTCGCGGCGGTCAAACTTCTTGCACATTTGGCAAAAGCGGCTACTCGGCTGGTGCAAGTGCAGAGCCGTCTGAACTATCAGAATTTAGTGTTGCTTCATCAACACGTTATCACGGAAAACGTGAGCCTGATTCTGGAAGTCGTGATGGGTTCACGCCTTTTTCTGAAACTGAGTCAATCGCAAGCAGAGCTTCTGTTAGCAGCTCTCGACTGAATACAGGATTCAGAGGACGAGGCAGAAGTTCTATCTCCAAAATTTAAGCAGCTGATGCCACCTTTGTGCCTTCAAATCAAAAATGATTATTCTTATCACTACCAATTGACCTTCAGCTAGATCACTACCACTGCGGCCTCAAAGAATATTCACGTGTATTATTATCGCTCAAATAAAATAATATCTCACTGGAAATATTATTCTTAGAATGAAAATTGGACTCGCTAGAGCTTTTTACATCACTCAAAGTGTTGTTCTCGCTCTGAAATGCGATCCGGTTTTCCTTCTTGCGTCTGACAGTCCTCTTTGTCGATGTTCAAGTCACTCGTGTGATGATTTAGTAGTCAAAAAACCTCCAGATGGTAGAATTCTTTCCGTAAGAACTGACCGGCGTGTGTTGAGATTTTCCAGCGATTTGATAGATTGGGATAAGATTAAAAAGATTATATTGGAAATATCTCAATATCTTATGCGAAGATTTCGATGATGATATCAACGAGCGAAGCATTTTTAGAACAGGAGTAAGGTGGAATGCTCCACAGCAAATTGTGCGAGGATTCGGCGGAGCTTTCACGGACGCTACTTTGCTACAATACGCGAATTTGAGTTCTGATCTTCAGACAGAGCTTCTTAACGGCTGGTTCAGTAGTAAGGGCAGCGAGTTTGCTCTAGTGAGATTGCCTATCGGTGGAACAGATTTCAGCACACATGCTTACACATTAAACGACGATGGACCAGGATAGGTTCAATTTCCTTATCATTTTTTTGTCATCACTATCAAAAAATGATCCATTGTAGACTTTGATCTTGAGAATTTTCTCTTATCTGAGATTGATTTGCAGTGGCGTATTCCCGTTATAAATGCAGCAAAAGATGTAAGCCCGCACAATATTGGGTATTTCGCTTCAATGTGGTCACCACCAGTTTGGCTCAAGACAAACGGAGATTTCAACGGAATCGGGAAGCTGCGTGGATCTCCTGGAGACATTTATCATCAAACACTAGCACGATACTACCGAAAATATGTGGACGAAATGAAAGAAAACGGAGTTTCGATAATTGCTATTACCAGCCAAAATGAGCCAACGATGGGCTTATTCATCAACTCAGAGTGGAATGCTCTTGGCTGGAGTCCTAAAACCCTTCGCGACTGGCTTGAACTTGACCTTATTCCAGAATTTCGAAATAGCTCCACAAAAATTTGGCTATTCGATGACAATCGAATTATTCTGCGGCAGTATATAAACTATCTCATGAGCAGCGAATCCGTGCGAAATGAAACTACAGGAATCGCTCTTCACTGGTACTGGGACAAGATCGTTCCTGCATCGATTTCTCAAAATGTCCACAAAGAGTTTCCAGACCATGAACTCATCGCATCTGAAGCCTGCACTTCGCGAGGTGTTGCCGGCCGCGAATTGGCGCTTTCGTGGAAACACGGAGAAGACTATTCGCTCGACATAATTCAAAACTTCAAAATTGGCTTCACCGCCTGGGTGGACTGGAATTTTGCGCTTGACATGTCAGGTGGCCCTAATTGGGCACGCAACCATCGCAACGCGCCCACACTTGTCGATGTCGACAAAAACGAATTCTACCGGCTTCCCATGTTCTATCATTTGGCGCATTTCAGCAAGTTTTTCACGCCAGGCACACAAATCATTCCTTCCGACTCCTCAAGCGCGCTCTTTGGCAAGCGCCCTGACGGTTATTTTACGGCAGTGGCGGTTAATTCACTGGAGATTTCCACTGATCTAGACAGGGTTATTTAAAAAATGACAGAACGCGACACATAATTACTTTTATAACCTTTTATTTGAATTTTTTGACGCCCGTGGACGTGGAATTAAGCTCAAACTCGCGCCGCGAAGTATTGTCAAGGGTCCGAAATATTTTGAAAATTCGACTATTTGCACTTTTCGCTTAATTGTGTTTTGACCCTTGATCGAAGTTTCTCTTTTGTGGCGATAGAGAAGACAAAAAATCAAGATTCTGCGGGAAAAGGAAACTTTTGTTGATACTCAGGGGTGTACTGTGACAGTCTGTTTGGTAAATACAGTTCATTTATTCCTCTTATCATCGATAACAAACACAGTTGGACGGCACCAGGCCCACTTTTAACAAGCCGTCTTTAATTTTGGGAAATAAATAAAATGAGTGAAAATTTCGGAGCTACTCCTCTTTTGGGGCGCTCCAATACAGAAAGAATTGCCCGGAAGTTGATTTTGAGGTAAGATGCTACCGGCTCTGAAATTAGATTTTCTCTCATTCACTTGTTTTATAACAAGGGTGTGGTAACAAGACTGAGAAGAAGGTAACGCTTAATTTTTTTCAGATTGAGCAAGCGAACGAAATCGGACGAGATGGATCGTAATCGCTCACCCAAATCGGTGTTTCCGGCTCATATAAATCTCAATTTACAAGCACTTCCGGGTAAAAATAAAACACCAAAGGTGCCAAAAGCGTTCGAACGCCTTTTTCTAGCCCAGAATCTGCCTGAGTCTATCCGACGAGCCCGTCGTCAGGGTAGCTTTGAAATAAGACAAGAAGAACGGGCAGCCGCGAATAATTATGGAAATCGAGTGACACTACAGAATCGAGGGATGAACAGATTGTTTCAGAAGTCTCCCCAAGAAGGGTCGAGAACAACTAATACCAGGCAGTTGAAACCGATTATTTAGCCTCACTCATCGGAGAATAAATTGAATAAAAAAATTGAAGTTGATCGATCTTCCGTTTTCAACTGGCGTAGAAGAGAGCCGAGTCGCAGCAGGAGCGACAAGTCATTTGAAGGATTTACTAGAAACGGGGTCCTTTTCATCCGCACGTGCGGGAAATAAACCACCCTCCCTATTTTTGATGAATCGTTTTAGTGACTCCAAAGAAAGATTCAATGAGCCATCTAGCCGGCCCAGTTATGACCAGAGCCAGAATCAGAGAGGCCAGACGGGTCTTGCTGATGCAGCTTTTGTCGTGAGAGATAGAAAGGCCTACCAGGAAGAATTTAGAGATGATAGCTCTACAGTATCCTCTACCCGTCCGTCAAGAATGTCGTCTCGACCAGGCTCGTCAAAAAGAACTGTCAGAGAGATGAACCAAGATAGGAAGCTTCTTGAAAGACTGGATCTTGAAAATCGGCAATTGGAGAAAGTGCCCGATCTACGCCAGGAAGAATCGCTCAAGCTCATAAATCTTCAGCAAAACAGAATAAATGACCTGACAAATTTGAAGTATCTGTGGAATTTGGTGTTTTTGGATCTTTATGACAATGAGATTTCAAATCTTTTCCATTTACAGGTTTTTGAAAAATTAAAACAGGAAATAAATTTTCGTAGCCTCTAATTAATCTGCGAGTTCTCATGCTAGGGAAGAACAAAATCGATCGTATTCATGGGCTCGAGAATCTAACCAAGCTTGACGTACTGGATATGCATTCGAATAATATCTCCGAACTGTCAGGTCTCACGCATCAGTCATCGTTGCGAGTGCTGAACTTGGCGGGGAATAAAATTTCACAGGTTCATGGTCTCCAAAAGCTCGGTAGGTGGGCCTCCTTCTCTATGAAAGTAATAATTTTCATCGCCGCTCAGAAAGCCTTGCCGAACTCAACGTTTCGCGAAATCAAGTCGTCAATGTGCAGGATTTAGAGAAATTGCCTTACTTGGCTTCAGGAATGTGGGATCTTTGTAGAAATTTCAAACTTGAAAATTTTGTGTGACCGTTATTATATCCCAAATGAAGTGTACCTGAGTTATAACAAGATTGCGAAATGGGAAGACATTTGGTGCTTAGGCGACTCTGTAAGCTTGAAAGAGCTCGCATTAGACGGAAATCCTCTCACATTTGAAAATTCGTACCGCTACACAGTTCTGGCAAGCGGAATAAAATTGAAGATGCTTGATGCCAAAAGAGTCAGTGACGAGGAACGTCGGATGGCTTCTAGCCTGCTCAAGAAAGAGCTGGAAAAGAAGCGGAGCGAAGAACTGGCGAAAAAAAGAAGTCAGCGCAGACAACTGGCGATCGATAATGTTCTTCGTTTATGGAAAAGCGAAAATCGTAAAAACGCGGCGGAAGTCGTCAGTCCCGATTTGAGCCCCTTTTCGGGTCAGGTCACCGTCCTTGATATCGGCGACAGCCATTTGATCGAGTACTGGCCAGACAGTAAAACTGTGCGCCTCTTCGGCACGGAATCAATACAACATGTCGAAAAAGTTTTAGGAAATAGGTCAACAAAAGGTCAAATCCTATTTGTAAAATACTTTGTTTAACCTACTTGAGCGACGGCTAATCTAGGAGGGCAAATTCACGCGATTCATCTTCGCTACGCTGCAGGTGCTCAATTTTTGGACAAGCTGCCGCGCCTGAGATCGAGGCTTCCCAGCCTCACCACGCTTTTTTTCGGGTAAATTAGCGACTATTTTAGTCGATATCAGAGTACAGTAAGTTTTCTGACCCAGGATAAAACTATAATTCAGTTAATAAATCAGGAGTTTTCGAAAGAGGGCGCAATTAAGTTGCCCGCTTGAGTAGTTTTAAAAGTTTCTTTCAGTGAATGCGGCCTCTCAAAAATGGCATTGTTCGATAAGCTCGTTGATGTCAACATTTCCCATCTAAACGTTGACCAGTGTAATCCAGTCACTAAACTCAAATTTTGGCGTCTTTATGTCATTCAAAAGGTGACTGACTTTTCGTGCAGGAGTTTCTTAAGTCCCTAGTCGCCGAGTATAAAGAAGATAAACGGATTGAATAAGAGTGAGGCGGAAATCCAAAAAGCCACTACGCTATTCACTTCCATCAGCTCCCAGCAGTCTATGTGTCCAACTTACCGACATGAAATAAGAGATTTGAAACTCGAAAATTCAGACCGAAACCGTTTCAGGAAGGGCACATTACTATATTTTTATAATATAAGAATATAATAAGTGGCAAAATTAAAGGTATAATCTAGGATTCTTGAGATTCCTGCTATAAATTATCCGCAACCCGCGGGGCATGTTCCATCCCAATTATGGCTTTCATTCATTTTGCGCCGCCCAAACTCGATAAGATGAAGTTCCTACCTCGCCGTGACCTTAATTTTTTCATTAAATAAACAAAAGACTGTCAGAAGACATGCAGAGATCACACCTTTTTGACTTCCTTACTATGCGTGTAATGTGCCCGCTTTTCAGCCCCTTGCTGGGAGAGTGCCAACAGCTGGACAGGCGGCGCCAGAGGTTAGCCGACGCCCTGCCTGCCGTTTTCCTGTCAGTTGTCCGCGATTGTACGTCGCAGTTGCTCGACGTAAACTGGGACGAGTACACCCACGAGACTATTCAAAGCAAGTGAAGCCTCGCAAACACAAAAGACTCGCCATTTTGCTCAATTTTCTCCATCATCACTTTTAAACCGCCACTTGCGTAGAATATTATTTTATTTTTTTACCATTCTCCAAAAATATCTATTTTTATAAAAAAAAAACAAGAGACTAGACATTCTTCCTTCAGAGAAAACAGAGATCGTAGTCGAAAACGATGCAGATAACCAGTCTGCTTGTTGGGCTGTTAGCCAGAACAAGTGCTGAAATTCTGCCGCAAAATGGAGGGTACACGCTCAAAACATCAGAAGGTTGTTATAATGAAGATGGAACAGCGAATAGATGTTCGCCAGAATTTCATAATATTGCTTACGGAAAGCAAGTAAGTTAACAAAGAAATATCATCAATCCTATTATTTTACGAGCATCCTCAAATTTGTACCATTCATCTTTGTAAATTATTCCCTCTCAAATAAAATCTTTTTCGTCGTTTCTTTTGTCACCATTTTCTATTGATAATCAATATTTAATCAAGTGAGCAACGGCTTCAATCCTTTTTAGGTTGTCGCGTCAAATACATGCGGCTTGAACGGACCGGAGACGTTTTATCGGCAAACAACGACGACTCGCAGGTCGCACTCATCTTCCCGACACCTTAGATTCACGTGCGATGATCGTTCTCCCAGAAATGGACACAATACAAGATTCCTGACAGACAACGAGCCCGAAACTACTTGGTGGCAATCGGAGACTCTTTTCCAGTCGCGCATCAATTCCCCAAACAATGTCACTCTTATTCTTGACCTAGACAAAGCCTACGAAATCACTTACATCCGCCTTCGCTTCCATTCTCCGCGTCCCGAGTCAATGATCATTGAGAAGAGAACTTGCGAGACATGTCCATGGACAAAGTTCCAGTATTATAGTAAAACTTGCGTGGAGACTTTCAACCTCGCTGCTGGTGGATATGTTCGCCCAGAAAACGAGCGCGAGGCTGTTTGCGAAAGTAAAATGTCCAAGATCACTCCAATTTCTGGCGGAGATGTCATCTTCTCAAGCTTAGAAGGGCGTCCTTCAAAGACAAATTTCGAACGATCGCCAGTGCTCCAAGAATGGGTCACTGCGACAAATATTAGAATCACTCTAGTTCGGCTGAATACTTTTGGAGACGAGATCTTCCGTGGTACGAAAGTACTCCAGTCTTACTACTACGCAGTTTCGGATTTCGCTGTTGGAGGCCGAATGAAATGTAATGGGCACGCCAAAAAAGCGCTGCAGGACGCCAGTGGAAAGCCAATTTGTGACTGTCAGCATAACACTGCCGGGCCAGACTGCGGAAAGTGTCTACCACTGTTCAACGATGCACCGTGGTCTCGCGCTACGTCCTATCATGCTGAAGAATGTAAGGAATGCGACTGCAACGGGCTTGCCGATTCATGTGTGTACGACGACGAGCTTGGCCATGGTCGCTGCGTCGACTGCCAGGACAATTCTGATGGAGCGAAATGCGAGTTGTGCAAGAAAGGTTTCTTCAAGAATGAAAACGGGCGTTGTGTTCCCTGCGGATGCAATGCTGATGGAAGCCAGTCTGAACAGTGTGATGATACTGGAAAGTGTTACTGCCACTATGGCGTTGATGGCGATAAGTGTGACCGATGCAAGGATAATTTTTACAATCTCGCTCGAGGAGGATGTACACCATGCAATTGTCACATCGAAGGATCCCTCAACAATAGGTAAATTATACCATTCGCATTATTCAATTTTTAACCGTACAAAAGGCCTTCTTGCAACGCCGTAACTGGTGATTGTTTGTGCAAGGAGAACGTGCATGGAAGACAATGCAAAGAATGTAAAAATGGCTTTATGGGATTGGCGTCAAACCTCGGCAACAACTTTCCGGACAAAAATAATCCTTCTGGATGCACAGCTTGTTTCTGCTTCGGCCACTCGAACAGCTGCTCACCTGCAAAGAACTACGTCAAGGCTTCTGTTTCCTCGAACTTTGACCACGATGGCGAAAGTTGGGTTGAAATGGATCCGTTCGCTGTCGAATACGACAATGTCCTCGGCTGTGTGAAATCTACAGAAAGTTTTAGCTTCCCAAAACAATATCTGGTCAATCAGCGACACTCTTACAATCAGCATTTGAAGTTTCAGCTTAAGGTCAAGTCACCTGTTGAAAATGGCGAGTTTATCGCCCCTGCTCGTCTAAGTCTTGTCGGAGTTGGCATATCGCGCGAGCAGACAGAGCTTTCTTGCACACTCCAAAAGACGAATACTGACGAGTACCACGTGCGCCTTCACGAAAGTGTATTTGAACCTGCTCTCGATCCTGTGACCTTCGTCTCCGTGCTCAACAACCTGACTACTATCGAGCTGAGTTTCCCTGGAGAGGGTCTTCTTGACAAGGTCGAGCTCGAAACTGCAGAAGAGGGTTATGGACCGATCACACCAGCGAACGAGGCGAACTGGGTCGAAGTTTGCCACGAACCAAAGCGCACTCCTGCTGCTGATTCATGCAGCCCCTATTTTACTTTCCAGTCGAATACCAACAATCCGTACCAAGAATGCAAGCCTTGTCAGTGCAACAACCACGCCGCTCAGCCTTGTGACACAGTAAGTGGCAAGTGCAAGTGCGAGCACAACACTTGCGGGGATTTCTGCAATATCTGCTGCTCTGGCTTCTACGGCAATCCTTACGATGGAACTAAAAACGACTGTAAGGCCTGTCCCTGTCCTGCTGGCAGCGAATGTTCTGTAACAACTTCGGTGCCACAAGGAGTCACTGACGGAATCGCTGTCGTGTGTAACCGATGTCCCCCTGGATCTCAAGGTCCTCGCTGCGAGCGTTGTCAGGAAAACTTCTTTGGCGATCCACTTGGACTTTACGGCTCGCACCGAGTTTGCCAAGATTGCCAATGCAACGGAAACATCAACCAGTTGGAAGCGGGCAACTGCGATTCTTTCACTGGAAAGTGCCTAAAGTGCATTTACAATACTGAAGGTGACCACTGCGAGCAGTGCATTGATGGTTTCTACGGCAATCCAAGCGCTCTCGTAACAGAACAAACTCATGTAAAAGGCTGCACAGCTTGTGAATGCGATAGTAATGGGTCTAAAACTTCTGTTTGCAATAAGGCCACAGGAAAATGCCAGTGTCTTCCCGGCGTTGGAGGCGACAAATGCGACCAGTGTCTTCCTCAGTACTATAACCTCGTACCAGGTGTTGGCTGTCAGCTATGCAGCTGTAATCCTATCGGTAAGAAATTTGAGAAATAATTTTGCGAAAAGGAAATAATTTAGGATCCGTGTCTGGAGAATGTGATGTTATTTCTGGTCAGTGCGAGTGCAAGCCTGGAGTAACTGGAACACGATGTGACGAGTGCCTGCCAGACCACTGGGGCCATTCTCCGGAAGGATGCGTCCCATGTAATTGCAATGAACACGGATCTCTGTCTTCCCAGTGTAATATTCATACGGGCCACTGCGAGTGCAGAGACGGCGTCATGGGAATGCGATGTGATCAGTGCGAAGAAAACTACTTCTACGATAGCACAGACTACGAATGCTCCAAGTGTCCAGCTTGCTACGATCTCGTCCAGAACCACGTCAATCGCCATCGAACCAAGCTCGGACAATTAGACAGGCTTGCTGGCGAGGTTGTCAACAATCCTCATCGATTCCTTGACGATAAAGAGTTCGAACGTAAGATTCCATCTGACTAAAAGATTTCATCATAAAATTTAAGATGCTGTGAATGGTCTCTTATCCGCAACGCGCAACTTTGATGAAGACGTCTATGAAGTTCTGGATGTATTCGAGGACTTTATGAAAGACCTGTCCGACACAAACCAGACCTTTTCGAGCGTTATGCTTCAGCTCCACCAGTTTAAGTCTCAGATGGAAACTTGCGAGCGTTCAATCTCACACTCAAAGAATCAACAGCGAGCAACTGAAGGCACGATTAGCGTTATCGAATCTATCTTCTCTGGAATTGAACGCGCTCTTACAGATGCCAAAGAACAACTCAGTGATGCTGAATCTCTTTCACGAGGTAATTTGAAATTACTTAAAAGTTATAATTATCTAAATTACAAAAAGGCCAATATAAAAGACACGAAGAGCTTCGTTCATTATTCTCGCAATCGATGGGTGCCCTTGACAAGCACAAGACTGAAAGCGAAAAGGTGCAATTCGCAGCGAAAGCCGCAATGGAAACTTCTCAGCGCGCTCGAGAGCAGATTGAAGGCTCACTGGACCTGTTGAACGACATGAAGGGTTCGCTCGATACATTTGTCTATGACGATTTGAAATTGACCCAGCAACGAATAACGGCTCTACGCGACAGCGCTAAGCTAGCGAAGAAACAAGCAACTGAAGCAAAGAACAAAGTGATGTCTTTGAACATTCCGACAGAAGATCGTATCCCAGAAATTGACAATCAAAAGATCAAGAAAATGGCAAAGGAAATTGAGATCCAAGCAGAGGTGATAATTCTATACAAATCTCTTATAATGTATATTTTAAGGACTTGAGCATGCGCCTAGATCGACTAAAGGACCGCCTTCAAGATTCAAAGGACAAGTACGAAGATGAAGCAGCTCTGGCAGAAGAAAAGCATGAAGCGGGACGAGTTTACTTGAACGAGGCTGACAAACTTCTTGCTTCCGTTCACGCTGCTCAGCAGAGAGCAAAGGGGGACAGAAACAACATTGACAAGCTATTTAAAAAGTCACAACACCTGGTCGACGTGATTAAGAACTATTTTGCTGATGTAAGTTATAAATGATCGTTTCATTTCTTACAAATTCTCTAGACCAACGGCGACAATATTTCCGACGATATCGACCTTGACGGCATCACTGTTGACAGCATCGATCGCAAGTCAGATGCACTCTCGGATCGAATCGAAAGCTACAGAACAAACGTGGCTGATATGACTACTCAGGCCCAAAACGCGTTTGAAGATGCGGCTGACACGCTAAAAACTGCCGAAGACAATTTAGAAATGGCAAACACTGTCGATTCCGAAACGACCAAACTCCAAGATAGTATTCGACTTGATCAGGAGAAGTTAAATGAAAAAGACAGATCCAGCTTTGAGAGAAAATTCAAGGACAAAAGCGACGAGGTAATTATTTTTATCAAGCCATTTACATTAAAACACTTTTACCAGGTTGAACAGAAATACGCAGAGTCAAAGCAGATCGCTTCTATGGCTGATAATGCGCGTGAGCAAGTAGATACTCTTGCTCTGAACCTGGACAGCATCGAAGCGCTCCTTGCCGAGATCAAAGACCGGAAGCTGATAGAGACAGTGGATGAAATTAGCAAGACATTTGACGATTCAAACATGCGTGATAACATCCAGAAACAACAAAATGAGTACAAGAAGCGTAAAGACAGCTTCGAGGCTCAAAAGGCCGCATCTGCAGAGCGGGTGGCAGAGTTCGAGCGCGAGCTCGCGGCTAGCCTACAGCATCTACACAAAAACCAGAAGCTGGAAAAAACGCTTGAAAGCGAGGTGGAGAGGCTCAATCAAATCCATAAAGCGCTTCCAAATTGGTGTAAGAAAAGCAGCAAGACAAACGAGAACGGCGCTTTCTCCTCTGCCTCGAGCAGCTCGAGTAATTCTGCTTCTTTGAGGGACTCGATCACCGAGCAAACCTAACATATAAGCGGCAGTTGTAAATATCGTGTAAATGAATGTTCTAATAATGGTTCTGCACTACATCCAGTTCAACACAATTCAGTAGTACTTCACCTACTTCCTCTTATTCTCTTTCTCTACTGTACTTCTTGAGCCGAAATCTTACTACTACTTGTCACTGCGAAATCATTTAAAACACACTTCTTCTGTCCAACAGCATTGTGAGCAGATTTCTCAAAAATTAAAAAAACGCCTCAAGTTTACAAAATACAGCATAAACAATTGAAAAGTGTCTTTCTTGCAATTCTCAAAGTGGATGGAATGTTCAATTTATTCTACCAAAAAAATCATGACCTCGTTTATAAAAAATATCGTTTTCCACTGACTCAGTTATAGTAGAATTCTAATTTTCCGAATATACTTTCATTTTCAACCCTAATTTACGGTCATATGTCACATATGATATGTGGTTATAATTCGGTATGTGACTTACTGAATTTTGACCACATACTACGTAATTTATTTCAGTTTTAATACTCGTTACTTTATTCTCTTTTAATTTTTGATTTGTTCTTATCTTATTCTGTTGACATTTGCTCATAATCACCTCTGTTCGACTCAAGGAAATAAAAGAAATTCTTATCTCCAATCTACTGGAAAGCTTGTCTCAAAATGGATACAGTCTTTTCAGATAATCATTGTTGTTGTCTTTCATAAAGATCAATTTTGTTGTGAAGGAAAAATGTTTTTTATTATGATTTTCAATGTTTGATATTTTTTCATGTAATCACAGATTTTTGAATGACGATCTCGAAGAAATTCTTGTTTATACCTCGGATACCCTATTTAAGGCACACTTTTTGGTGGGCGAAATCTTCAAAAAGGTGCCTTAACTCCGGAACGCACGCTTTTAATTTCACCCTGGAACGCATATGGTACAACATGGCTTACCTCGGCCTTTAACCTCTCTAGCGCTTTATTACAGTAATATAAATGACTGTTTTGATATATA
>Ga0115008_10002186_pt1 | contig 16194 bp, 23 predicted proteins | sample FraStrMetagenome_FD_87164 | JGI IMG/M metagenome (GOLD analysis project Ga0115008, IMG submission 87164) | Marine eukaryotic phytoplankton communities from Arctic Ocean - Fram Strait ARC3M Metagenome | ecosystem: Environmental > Aquatic > Marine > Oceanic | place: Fram Strait | collected...
CATCGACATGTCGTACTTGCGCGACGGGGAGGAGCCGACGAGGTGGGCCTTCTGCTCGCTCGGCCAGAGCCGGCGGGCGGACGACGCGCCGTCGGAGGAGCAGCCGCGGCCGACGCCGCTCGTCGACGGCTCCTTCTACCCTGCCTCCGAGTTTCGGCTGCAGGCGCGCGCGCCGCTGCCTCTGCCGCCCTACCTGCACCTCTCCCGCAACCACTTCAACCTCGAGTGGACGGGCGAGCGGCGGCTGAAGAACGCCGTGATGGTGCTCGAGTGGGTGCCCTCCGTCGCGAAGATTGCGCCACTTCCCACCGGCGCGGTCGCCATGACCGAGGCGCAAAAGGCGCGGCTCGCGTCGGCGCTCAAGCTGCTCGACGTCGACTCGACGGGGCTGTACGAGCGGAGCGCGCTGCGGGAGGCGCTCCGTTCCGCCGAGGACTTGCAGCTCTCCGACGCCGAGCTGGACGAGCTCGTCGAGGCGTACGGCGCCGACGGCGGCGCGAAGCCGCCCTCGGTGCTCTCGTACGACGTGCTGCATGAGGTGCTCACGTCGGGCCGCTACCGCCGCGCCGAATCGGGGCGCTACTTCGTCCTCCTCTCCCTCGCCGAGGCGGAGACGGTGCGCGCCGTGATGCACATGCGGCAGGGGCGGCCGCTCGTCGACGGGGCGGACGTCGCCCTCCGGCTGCGCTGCCTGTCCGCGCACGACGCGATCTTCGACGCGACGGAGAACTTCCCCGAGACGCCGCGCTACCAGGCGAGCGTCTCGCAGCACGTGTTTCGCTTCTTCGACTCTGCGATGCACTTCAGGCCCGCCGAGCTCAACGTGCTGCTGCGCGAGATCCCCGCCAAGCCGTCCGCGCGCCGCCTCTTCTTCACGGTGGTGGTGGCGTGCCGCCGCCGGCTGCGCAAGTCGTGGCAGCAGACGCCGCTCGCGAAGCTCTTCACGCTCGAGGACGAGTGGTCGCTGCTCAAGCTTCGCGCGCAGGTGACGCGCACGCGCGAGGCGATCCGCAAGCGCGGGCTGCTGCTGCACGACGCCTTCCTCAAGTTCGACTACAGCCGCACCGGCATGCTCTCGCTGCCCGAGGTCTACGGCGCCTTCGAGTGGCTCCGCATCCCGGTCACTCCCGAGGAGGTGCTCTTCTTCGTCCGCTCCGTCTCGGCCGACGACCACGTCTCCTACGCCGACTTCATGGAGCTGCTCTGCCCGCCCGCCGAGGAGGAGGAGGGGTGGCAGGACCTCTTCGCGGCAGAGGCGGACGAGGGGGGCGACGAGGCGGCGGCCCCGCCCGGCGGCGGCGCGCCGGTGGCCGTGAAGCGGCAGCTGAGCCGCGTGACTCCGAAGGGCGGGGGCGAGCTCGTGCGGCTGGCGCAGCAGCGGGACCGCGAGGAGGAGAGAGAGGAGGCCGAGTTCAGGCGGCAGCTGCGCCTCATCGAGGACGCACGCGCCGAGCGGGACAAGGAGATGGTCGTCTCGTCCGACTTTTCGTGGCTGCGCAAGACGCGGCTCGAAGGCAAGCCCGCCCCCCGTCACACGCCGCCCGTGGAGCGGCGCTTGCTCTTCACAGACACATTTCGTTGAAGCAGGCAAGCCCCCCTTCCTCGTCACGCGCCACGCGTGCTTCTACGACTGCACTCGAGGCCGCGAGGGGGAGGAGCGCGGGCTGCCAACCGGGCTCGAGAGCCGTGGCAAGGCGCGGTACGCGAGGCAGGGCGAGGCGCGCGTGCCGTGCCTCAAGCTGCCGAGCCTCTCCTTCCTCGTGTGCCGCGTCCCCTTCTCCAAGAATGGCGGCGGCGACCACCTCAACGCCTTCACGCTCACCATGCGCGCGCAGACACGCTCGAGGAGAGGCTACCCTGCGACACTCACCACGATCCCCGCTCTTCTTGCCCCCCAGGCACGTCAAGGTGCTCGACGAGTTTCCAGAGCACGTCTACTCGACCGCAGGCTGGGACTCCTGGTCCAAGCTGCAGGAGGGCGACGCCGAGGCGCAGCTGTGCGTGCAGGCGGCGCACGACGGCGGAGGGCTGCTCTACGCGCACGACTGCTTTGGCGACGCGGCGGCGCCGCAGCTCCGGCTCGCCGAGTGGTCCTCCGTCTCCGCCTCGGTGGACCTCAACCAGGGCGAGATGCGCGCCCGCATCAGCGGGCGGCCAGAGGGCGCCGCTCACGGGCCTGGCCGTGAACAGGCGTGATGCACACCTACATCGACGGGCAGCTCGCCGCGACGGTCAAGGGGGCGCAGCTGTCGCGCGACGGCCAGCACGCGTGCAAGCGCCGGCTAGCCCTCTTCTGGGACAAGGAGGCCGACTACAACCCCGGCGCCTTCGTGTACGTGCGCTCGGTCGCCGTGCACTCGCTCGCGCTCGACGCGGAGCAAGTGCGCAAGGAGCACGCGGTGCTGCACCAGCTGCTGGTTGAGGACGCCATCGCCTCGACGCCCTCCTTCATGCAGCAGCCGCTCACGGCGTCGCACGCCGAGGCGCCCTTCGCAAACACCAGGGCGGTGCGGCGCAAGCTGACGGCGCTCGTCCGGCGAGGCTTCGACCTCGGCACCGAGGCGTGGCGGCTGCTGCAAGCGCACGGCGAGGCGAGCCTCAAGTCCTTCCAGCAGCGGCTCGAGCCGTCCCAGGCGCCGAGCCCGCCGCCGGGCGGGGCGGCGGTGGGACGCGTCTCTTCACGCCTCGTATGCTGTCAACAGGTCGAGCTCCTTGGCAAGTGGCGAATCCGCAGCGCCGGCGGCGCCGTCGAGCCGCGCGACGAGTCGACGCCGCCCTTTGGAGAGACGCTGGCGCACGCCTGCGGCTACGCCGGCGCCACCGGCCTGCTCAGCCGGCTGCTCGCTTCGGGGGCGAGCGCCGACCTTGTGCGGCGGCGAGGCGTCGCTTCGGGCTTCACCGCGCTGCATGCCGCGGTGGCGGGCGGGCAGCTCGAGGCGTGCGCGATGCTGCTCGCGGCGGGGGCCAAGCCGAACAGCAGCTCCGCGTCCCGCCGCTCGGCGCTGTGGACGGCGTGCGTCAAGGGGCACCGCGAGGTGGCGCTCCCTCCTCGTCGGTCTGCGCCCTCGGCTGCACTTCGGCTCATCTCGGCGGTCTCGCCTCCCAGGTGGCGCTGCTCCTGGTCGAGACGGCGCCGACGCTTACGCCGCGCCGCACGGCGCCGGGTTGCCGGACGCGCTGCTGTGAAGAGCGGTCTCTCCACAACTCGAGCTGTGAACAGGCGCCGAGTCGGCAGTGGACGCCCTGCGGCGCATCGGCAGCAAGGCGGCGATGGCGCTGCACGCAGAGCTGACGACGGAGCCTGCGGCGGTGTGTGAGGTCATCCCGGGCGGCGAGGGCGACGGCGAGGAGGAGGAGGAGGAGGGCGAGGAGGAGGAGGGTGAGGAGGAGGAGGCGGAGGAGGAGGTGCTCGCGCGCAAGGTGCTCGCCGCGCAGCAGCAGAGCAGGGAGGTCTTCCTGCCGTCGGTGCACCCGCACCCGCTCGAGCCGTGCTACCGCCGCAGCAACTACTGCGATGTCCGCGGACCCGGGTGCAAGTACGCGCCAACGATGTACACGTGCACCGAGTGCGTCCCCGCGTGGGACATCTGCCAGACGTGCTTCGACAAGGCGCCGCGCGACGAGGCGGGCCCGAGCGCGGTCAAGGACAGCCTGGCCGACCTGCTGCACGAGATCTCGCTCGCGACGCACGACGAGGAGGGCGGCGACGCGGGCGAGGACGACATGGGCGACGCGATCGCTGAGGAGGACGACGAGGACGTCGACATCAACCAGCTCTTCCGCCAGGCGCAGGCGCAGCGGCACGCCGACTCGATGCAGCGTGACGAGGAGGAGACGGAGGAGGAGGAGTTCTGACCTCCCCGCCCGGACTCTCGCTCTAGCGCCCAGCTCGCCGTTCGCCAAAGCGTGGTGACGCGATCTTGTCTCGAGCCCCGCCGTGCGCCTCGTACACAGAGGCGCTCTACATAGTACGGTGTGTGCGCATGAGCAAAGCCATGGTTTCTACTCGTACTCGACCCTGTTTTGATTTCTGTTTCGTGTGGAGTTGGATGTTTGGTGTCGATTGGCACAGGGACATGTGTGCCTAGACGATATCCTCGGACAAAAAAGCATCACATCTTGCTTCATGGAGACTCAAGAGAGACTCTCTAGCGACTAGGGGCACTAGGGGCCTTTGGTAGGGGAATAAATAAATAAAAACGGACACCTTGGTAGAGGGGGGGGAGGACAGAGATATCGGATTAACACACGCTGCGAATTGTCAGAGGTCGGGTGATGCAAAGCTCAGGCCCTCCAGTTGCTTTGCGCTGATACCCATATCCATGAACTCGTCCTTGAAGATGCCGTCGAGCACAAATCTGATGTTGCCCGTGTCTGTGGCGCACCTGAGCGACGGCTTGGGCGATGGGTGAGAAGCGTAATGGAGAACTAGCCACCTCCCAATGTCGTTTGCTCACGTGGTGTGGACGTATAACGCCGACTTGTTCTTGGCGCGCTGCATGCGCTCCTTGAACTTTGCGCGGAAGAAGGCCTCGCACTTGTCCTTGTCGCAGCCGCCCGTGTAGTCGGGGAACCACCTCCTCGGGTCGATCGTCTTGATCTTCTCCTCAAAGAGGTCCCTTGGGGGCGGGGCTGCAGCCTCTCAACGCGCCGCACACCGCGCACACGCGCGCACTAAACTGTGTGCGAGGCAACGTGGGCACACGACGTGGGCACACGCACCTCTTGTTGAGGAAGAGGTAGACGGAGGTGTCTATGAAGCTCAATGATGAGACCTGTTACGGACCTGTCGTGGAACAAGTCTTCTGGGAGAAGAGGCACCGCAAAAGTGGTGACTCTGCACAATCTGCTCGAAGAGGTCCATCGCCTCCTCCAGTCGGTTCTTGCTCGCGTCCTCGGCGAGAACCTGGTTGCACCGGGAGCAACGAGCCTCGGCCAACCTCGGCCAATCTCTCGACCAATCTCGGGCTCGCACCTGATTGTACTCACTGATTGCGGCGACAAAGACAAGTGAGTTGACGTGGTCGAAGAAATGGATCCACCGCCGCCGCTCGCTGCGCTGCCCGCCGACGTCGAAGAGCTCGATCGCGCGGGCCTGCGTCGTGCCTGTCGCTGGGATGCAGAACTCCTTGCTGACTACCCCGCTCGTGCGCACGCGCGCGCGTAGCACGTCGTCGACGATCGGCACGTAGTCGGCCGCGGCGATCCGGCCGACCTGGTCCAAAAAGTACTTGGACGCATCTCCGAGCTGGAAGTCGGCACGCTTGTCGAAGGTCTGCTGGATGCCTGCAAGTGAGGGAGGGACAGAGCAGTGAAGACGAACACCTCACAGCGGCTGCAGCTCGACGTGGCCATGTCATCACGACTAGCACGCAGGTCACAGTGGCCACAAAGCAAGGGTACTCCACTCCTTCGTCGAGACATCCGTAGTGTCTGCCAGAGTCTCCCACATCTAGGTTCGGTACCCGGGTCGGCCCATAGCGCCTCGATCGCCAGTGCCAGCTCGGGGTTGAGGTTCTCACCCTCCCAAAGCTGAACCTGCTCCGCGCGGTCTTTGCAGGCGGGCGAGGCGGCGTGGGAGGGTGGCGGCGCGAGGGTAGTCGCCGTGAGCGAAGGAGCCGTGTGGCGGCGGCGGCGAGCAAAGGGGAGAAGAGAGACGCAGCAGAGCGAGGGAGGGAACGTGGAGGAAGCGGGCGGTGAAGAGCTCACCCTCGTTGGCCTCTTCGAGCTGGATGCCCATCGACGAGGCCTGCGGGTCGAGGGTCGGACCACGCTCTCATGCCACCGCACCCTCGCCATCGCATCGCACCACCCGCACACCTGGGTGATGAGGATCTGAATCGCGTCGAGGACGTTGCGGTGAATGATCCACTTAAAGGAGGCGAGCTCGTCCTTCGTGTACCCCGTCCCGTTGATGATCTGCATCTGCTTGAAGATGGTGCTCTTGCCCGACTCGCCCGCGCCAAGCAGGAGCATCTTAGTCTTACTCTCCGCGCTTTCGCGACTGGACCTAATCATCTTGTTGATGCTCTTGTTGATCGCCTTCTGAGCCTCAGCCTGCGCCATCGTCTCGGGGTCGAGCACATTTGCCGGCGCGGTGCCGCCGCACACCATTTTGGTGGTGCCGAATACGCGGCCAGAGCCGCCAATCGGAAGTTGCCGACACGCGGAAGTTGTCCGTAACCGCCAAAAAGTAAGTCCTCGCCCTAGCTTGGGGTGTCCGTTTTCTTTCTTGCTTTCATTCCCGCTCGGCCTCGATAGCATCGAAAGCGCTGTCAAAAAAACAAAGGCGGCCCTATCTCAGCGTGCCTGGGTGTCGTATGATAGAGGGGCGGTGCTTTTGTGCGAGAGGGAGGGGCCTGTGAGCTGTGTGAGCTGTGAGGGTCCGCCGCCGCCGCCCCCGCGCGCGCGTTTTCTGGAGCTTTTGTGTTCCAAACGCAACTTTTCTCGCTGCTCCGCCTCGCTAGGTCTCGCGTACTCCTCCGGGGCCTCGCTGGGACGGCTTGTCCCGTCGCATCCGCACTCCGACATTGTCACTGCGGCCGTCTATCGTCAGTTGACTCGTGGTTCTGGATCCGTGTCAGACACAAGAGTAAGCCTGCGGCGACTGCTCTCCAATGTTCAGGCGGCGGAGCAGCCGCCGGAGCCCTTGCAGCCTCAATGTGGCCGCTCCTTCCCCTTCTGATCGTGGCTCCCTTTCCAATGCTACGTCAACCATAGTCCGCCTCCGTCTGAGCGCATGGACGCCATGGTTCGGAGCCAACGGCGCAAGGACAAGGGTGAGGCTCGGCGTGGAGCCCTGCGAGCCCGACCTGGCGACGGTGGCCGAGGCGGCAAGGTGGCCAGCTCATCTTGCCGCATTTGAGGACGACGAGACGGCTCTCGCGGCGGCCACATCGGGCTGGCACGCCGCCGAGTGGGAGGCTCTCGACTGTTGTGGTAACACGATCGGCCATATCGCGGCAATGCGCGGATCATTGCGGTGCTTGAGCCTCACACTGCGAGAAATGGCGGAAAGCAGTGCCAACCTCTCGGCCCAAAACACTGCTGGCTGGAGCATGCTGGAGGAAAGTATTGATCGGTTAGAGTACAAAGCTGCGCGCGCAATCTTCGACGCCGTCGGTGCGGCGGAGAAGGCGAGCGGTGACGGCCAGCGGCGACCGCGGCGTGACCTAAAAGAGAGGGCGCTGGAGGCGCTGGCCGATATGCCAGACGTCAGCCTCAAGGTACGAGTCCCACACCGGTCTCTTTGCCTCTAGCTGCGAGAGCGTCTCCTCATATCGCCGGCTCCATCTCTTCACGCGGCGACTTGCGGCTAGTTGACAATATCACCTCCTTCAGGTGCAGTGGAAGGTCTCGTCGCCGTTGTTTGGGCTTGTGCTCCGGCAACACTTCCCCTCAGACACCTACATGGTTGCTAAGTGCGGGAACAGGTTGCGGATCGACGGTTCGCTCACCGGCCTCGACGCAGACGCAAAGTCGCTTCTGCCACGGTGGAAGCGCGGCTCCGTCTCGGTGCTGCTCGCGCCGCCACCCGCCGGGAGCAGCGCCGCCTCCAAGCCGGACCCGCGCGTGGCGCTCGTAAGCCATGACCAGAAGACCTTCAAGTGGCTGGGGCGCATCCTCAAACAGGTGCTGCTTTTGAAGTTGGTGTCACTTAGAAAAGGTATTCCACCACAGGCTGCGCTGCCTGCTTGACAGCCCGCTTTATTGTCACTCGTGCAGGCGAAGGAAGAGCTGGCCGTGCCGTGCGAACCGCGCGCCAAGCAGACGGCGACGGGGTGCCGGGGTTAAACAATCGTGAGTGGCGCCATCTTCACTTTGTGTTTGATATGCATAGGTTGAGGACGCCGAGTTTGAGCGGCTGGTGCTCCGCGGCGTTCGCGGTACGCAGAGCGCAACACGCCCCGACGCGCCGCGCTTCAGGCCGCTGCTCGACTGGCGCGGCGCGCCAAAGAGCGAACGCGTCTCGGGCGTTAGGTTGCTCGTGTGAGCGCGCTCCGACTCAATCACGTCTATGCTCTGAGGGGCGTGGCTCCATTTCGCCTCTTTCAGGACGGTGGTACACGAGGCGCAGACCCGACTGCGGACGGCGCACACCACCAAGCGAAATGTGGCCGGGCCGCACGCCTACGCCCTCTCCGGCTCCTTCTTGGGCTACGTGGCGGCGCGTGGGCGCGACTTCAGCGATGGGGTGCGGTCTGAGCTGATGCAGGTGGCGGTGGTATCGGCGCCCCTTGTCTCCCGACAGCTCGGCCGTATCTCCCCACGTCTCTGCGATGAGGTGCCGATGACGTACGATGACCTGATGAAGAGCGTCGGCATGCGGCAGCGAGGTGATGCGGAGCAAGAGGGATCGACGCTGCGTGCGAGGGTGTGCCTCACACAGCCACGCGTGTCAACCTGAACCGACTCGTCTTTTAGGAATGTTGAGCAGCAATACGGATCCAATAGGTGTGGCTGGCGCACGACTCGCCGCTCAACGTCGAGCACTTGCACGAACCGTCTGCAGCTCACCCTACCTTCTTGTGACACGTCAACCATGAAACCCATCCGATACATGTCCCACAGGCAGCTCATCCTCAACCTGCTCGCGCTCATCAATCAGCACGCTTCCGACGCTGCGCACGCCCTTGGACGCTGGCCGGAGCGCGATGCTTTCCCAATGAAGGAGCGCATCGCCCCAAGAGTCCGTCAGTCAGCCCTCTGTGCGAGAGAAAGCGGTCACGCGAGACGACCTGGCGAAACAGGTGAACGTGCCACTGCCGCTCTCTCTCTACGCGCAGCTCGTGGTGGCCGATGTCAAGCCGGCCGGCGGCGCTGCGATGCCAGCCAGCCACTTTGCTGTGCCCGACGAGTACGAGGAGATGGACTCGGCGCAGGATGTGCAGAGGCTGCTGCGGCCAGGTCGTGTGGGGGGCCGCTGATCACAAAGAAAGATGAAGTCGTGACATCACCTGTGCCTGTAACATTACTATAAACAGTGCGCGCCATTCCCCTCAATTCTTTTTTTCGACTGTGGACGCGTCCCGCGAAGATTCCGCCCGTCGTCACTGACGCGCCGCAACTAGTGTGGGGGGCAGCACTCGGCGCGGTCTCAGACGAATGTGGGTGCTCGTCTGGTTGCTTCTCCTGCAGGCGCCCGAACAAAGCCGCGCGCAATACTCTACGACTGGGCGAGAGCTCTCCCGCCGACACGCCTCACGCAACGTGACAAGCCACCGACGCACACAGATGTTTTGCTCTACGGGGTGTAAGTTTGCCGGCGATGGCGTTTGTGACGATGGGGGCGTTGGCGCTCATTACAGCTCGTGTCTGTTTGGAACCGACTGTGGAGATTGTGGTGTGCGTGGAGCACAGCCGTTGTTGCCTCTGGCGATGCCTCGCCTGACTGAGCCGTGCACGAAAACTACGACTGCGTACGCGTGCTTCACCTACACGTTTGCGACCCTCGTGATATGGAATTTCGGCGTGTACGTAGCGCTCATGGGACTCTGCATGGTCGCCCATCTGTGCTTCTCTTTCTATGGGCTAGTCACGGCCGCAAAGCTATCGTGGGTATCATTCTTCCTGCTCTTCCTCGGCCTATGCATCTCTCTTGCGCACGAATCCTCTCAAGGCGTGCAGCTTTTGCTTCTCGTCCTCCTCTTCCTCCCCTTCAACCTCTCCCTCTGTTGGTGTGTGATCATGGCGGACGAGGTAACACACACTCTGCCGCGTGTGGATCGCAGCCAATCGATTCAGCAGCAGATCGATTTCTTCACCTTGGTCCTCGGTGGATCACCATCCGCACCAGCCGCGCTAGCCGCGGCAGGAGCGCCACGGGTCAGGCAGCGGCAACTGTACGAACGGCAGGAGCAAGAACGTGTGCAAAATCAGGAGCGGCGGCGAGGCACGGAGGAGAAGGCCCTGGCGGAGGGCGTGGGAGCTCAGTCCCAGGGGCAGGCGTTGCCTCGGGTGGCACACGGGTACGAGGCGCCGCCATCTTCCAGTCGCGCGTGTGCACTTGTACGTGCACTCTCGCACGTGCCGATGGCGGCGGCGAGGGCGATTGCCCGCGTGCTATCGCGAGGGCGGATGGAGGAGCAGCAGGACGATTCAGAGACCGCCGTCGGACCCGTCGCCGTCCAGCTCCGCCAGCTGCAGTACCAATTGTAACGATACGAGATAGCGAGAGCCGTGGCGTAGCATGATTGGGGGTCTCTTCTCTCAGAATAGGAGGAGCATGCTATAGAAAGAAGGAGTCGGCTAGCGAGAAGGAGCCCGTGCGCGTGGACACACGACACTGTGATTTTTATTTGATAGCGAAGTGAGAGAAAACTGCGCTGTCCGGACTCCGCTAAACCCTGCAGGCCGTCTCCTCCCCCTCTCCCCTCGAATGTCTTGGAGACGTCGGCGAGGCGGAATTTGGGCTGAGTTCCTCGGGCCAGAAGCGCGTGAGCAGGAAGCCGAGCGCCTCCGAAGGCTGAAACTCGAAAGAGCGGGCGGCGCAGCGCGTGCGCACGGCGGTCACCTTGGCGCGCGTGATCGGGTTGAAGGCCTCCTTGGTGAACTGCTCCTTCTTGACGTACGTGCCTACTCGCATCACAGCTACAGCTCCGTGAGGAGACGCCCGGGCAGACTGGTTCTCGCTGACGTGTTGTGCCGAAGCGGAAGAAGGCGGGCTCGCGCGCCCAGTCGACGCCCTTCTCCTCCTTGAGCAGGCGCAGCGCGGCCTGCGGGTCGGACTTGTGGATCAGTTGCAGCCGAGGTGCAGCCGAGGTGCAGCCGAGGTGCAGCTGAGAGATCAGTCGAGAGGACAGCCGAGATGCAGCTGAGATGCAGCGCCCTCCTGGGCGTCGAGCTTGTGCAGCCGCGCGGGCGGAAAGTGCGCCTGCGCGAGCATCGAGATGGAGTTGCGCCTGCTCTCGGCGAGCACGGCGTGAGGCAGGTGCCGTCTGCAGCGGCGAGGTGGGGTGGTGGAGTGAGGCGGGGTGGTGGAGTGCCTGCAGTCGAGCAGGGCGCGCCACCGCATGTACTCGACCAGCCTGGCCTGAGGTGGGGTGTTGGGCAAGGTGAGGAAGGTGAGAGGCGAGGTGGGTTGAGGTCTCGGGTGAGGAAGGAGGAGCTCCTCGTCCGGCAGACTGAAGAAGAAGTGTGACGGAAGTGTCTAGGAAGTGTCTAGCCTCGTCCGGCAAGCTGAAGACGCGCGAGTCAAAGTGCGCGTCGCTCCGCGCGACCCGCGCGGCGAGCGGCGCCTAGGGGCGCGGGCGGCGCCTCTGTTCACAGCAGGGTGCCAGGTCCGAAGGGGCGGCGACTCGGCTCGACGGAGGCGCGCCTCTCCCTCGCCGTCGAAGGGCTGGCTCGCCATGTGCAGGTTGAAGCGGGCCGAGGCGAAGCCCGCGCTCACAGAGACGATCTTCTGCACCCGCCTACCGGCCATGCCGCCTGCTCGCGGCGTGCTCGGCTCCTCCCAGGGCGGGGGAGACGAGCGAGCCTCACATCTCGACTATCTCGGCGCATCTCGCCCGCTGAAGGGCAGCGAGGGCGACTCGGCGGTCGAAGGCGGAAAGAGGAGGGAGATCTCGTCAGACTCGGTGTATGCGGTGACCGCGCCGAAGCGCTCGAGCAGGTCGGTCGCGGTGGCAACCATCGCCTCGTGGATGCGCAGGTCATACGGGCGGCGGAAGCCCTTTGTGTATGTGTGGAAGCAGTGGCCGTCGAGCCGCACCACACATGGCCGCTGCAAATCGACGATCGACGAGCATGCCTCCTCCTCGTACCTGGCGCGCCGGACACACGCGAGAGCACGGTTGGGAGTGCGGTCGGCGCGTGGATCGCGGACAAAGGCTATGCGATGTGCTGTCGCGCACCGCTTCATCTCATCGCCGATCGTGATCGCGTCGTGCGCGCGGTGCCTCTTTGCGGCGGAGCCAGTGGCCATGCGGGCAGCGTGCACCCGCCAGGCCGGGAGGGCAACGGGAAGACGAATTGTAGCTTACGCCGAACTGTGTGACCAGCGACGCGCGATGGTGAGGCTGGACGAGCTGGTTTTTCCCCGCCTGGGCTCTAATTTTTTAGATTTTTTTTTCACTCGACGCCGGGCGAACGTGCCACGGCCACCTGTGCCCACGATGTCCGTCAAGTACGTCCTCATCCCCGCCGCTGACGACAGCGCCATCACCGAGCTCGAGCTTGCGATCCCGCCCACCCTCGAGGTGCGGCGTGCCGAGCGGTCATCGCTCGCCTTCGTCAGCCCGCCGCAAGTGGCGCTCTCCTCTCTGCCGTAGGAGAACATCGGCGCGCTGACCAAGGCGCTGAACGACTACTACCGCAGACAGACGGGCGAGCTCTCCGACGCGCAGCGCGATGCGCTCGTCTCGTCCGTGCGACAGCAGGTGGCGGAGAAGAACAAGGACTCCGCGCCGCCCGACGAGCGGATGCTCTCGCAGGTGTGTGGTGTGCCTCCCTGCCGACTGCCTTTCCCTCGACCGCCTGCGAGGAGCACGCAGCCAAGAGCATCCGCGTCGCTCTCTCCGCGCACAGAGCACCGGACCTCCCATCCCGAACCCATCCCGGACCCATCCAGGAGCTCGCTCGCGCAGGTGGCACTCTCCCAGACGTGCGACATCCTGCAGCTGCTGCCGCCCACCCCCAAGAGCAGCTGGGTGGGCGTCTCGATGTACGTCGACGACAAGGGCGCCGAGAGAGTAGCGTCCTGCCTCCGTCTCGGGAAGCTGTCCCGGGAGCCGCCTCGGAAGCGTGCTCTCGTAGGCGTCGCAAAGCAGCTGCCGCCGAACCGGCGCGCGAGCGAGGTGTGCCGCCAGTGCGGCCTCTCTGTCGAGGTGCTCGGGGACGCCTTCGTCGCGCGCGCGTGGGACGACCAGGAGGGCTACGAGCGGCAGCACTTCGACGCGGCGCAGCAGCCGCGTCGGGCGGTGGTCGTGGCGAGCTGTGCGCGCCTCTTCACAGCTCGCGCGCGTGAACACAGGCGCAGCTCGCCTCGGACAGCGAGTGGATGAGCGCGGCGCGCGAGGCCTACGCGGGGCGCGGCACGCCCGGCGAGGCGCAGCAGAGGCTCGCGGAGGCGCCGCTTCCGAGAAGCTTCCGAGAGCCCGCCGAGAGCCGCGTCACAATGTCTGGCATACGAGGACCGCCGAGGGTGTGGACCAGCCGAGGGGTGTGGCGTGCGGCAGATGAGCTCAGCCGAGATCTCTCCCCTCCCCAGATGAACGCCAAGCAGGCGGCTTGGAGCGAGCCCGACTTGGAGCTCGGCGAGCGGCTCGCGCGCGCGGAGGCGGACGGCGCCAGAGGCGCGGCCCGCGTCGTGGAGGCGGCCGAGACGTGAGCGAGGCTGGGGCGGTCGTCTAGGCGTGGCGTGGCAAGGGCACGGCAAGCTTCAAGGGGGGGGACGTCGCCGCCGCCGCCGCCGCATACGCAGAGGCGCTCTCGCTGCTGCAGCCCGCCCCGGCCGTGCTCGACGCGGCGGCGGCGGATCGTGTCGACGCGCTGAGGCTGCCCTGCCTGCTCAACCTGGCGGCGTGCCGCTTGCGCGAGGCGAGGCCGTTCGAGGCCATCTCCGCCTGCGACGCCGCCGTCGGCATCGACGCCGGCTCGGCGAAGGCGTGGTACCGCCGCGGCCAGGCGCGCGCCGCTCTCGGCCAGAGGCGAGGATGCGCCGAGGTCACAGCCGAGGTTGCAATCTCGTACAGGCGTGCGCAGCCCTCGGCCAGCTCGAGGCTGCGCGCAAGAATTTGCTGCAGGCGCGGGGTCGAGCCCGAGGTGCAGCCGAGAGGTCTAGCCGAGATGATAGCCGAGGTGGCGATTTCGCGTCGTTAGGCGTGCAAGTTGGCGCCCTCTTCAAGGGAGATCCGCGACGAGTACGAGAAGGTGAAAGAGGCGGCGGCGAAGCAGGCCTCCGCCCGTCCGATGGCCTTGTAGCGCGGCGGGTTGCGGGTGGGTGGGTCGCGGCTGGGGTCGTGGGCGACGTGCCGCTGCGCGGCTTTCTCCTTTCCGCGCGGGTGACGATAGAAGATCGATAAGAGCGTTGAAGGCCGAGTCAGTGAGATAGCGGTACGCGCTCGGTATACGTTTAACCGGTGTGGGTCTTTGTGCGTGCGGAAAGAGGCCTATCAAAATACTCAAATTCCTGAATTCGCCTGGATATTTTTGTGACACAATAATTGTGACGTGCACATCGCGATTGGGACCTGTTCCTTTTTACCCATCTCCTAGTAGAGAGGTGTCCGTTTTATTTATTTATTTATTTTGACCCTCCCCCTACTACGGCTCTATGTACGCCGAGCGCAACGCCTCTCCGGATTCGCGCCGCCGTCGAGATAGCTCCTTGAGTCTGCCTCTCCTCAGCAACTCCCCCTACGCTACCATGCCGCGGGCTCTCCTCTCCTCTCTCCTCTCTGACCACGCAGTCTATGGTCTATGGACTATGGCTCATGCCGCCTTGCGTGCCGACGCCTTGCCCATCACAGTACCGGAGTCAACAAGGCGGAAGACGGGGATGGCAGGCTGGGGACCCCGCTCGCGGGTCTTAGCTGAGGTCTTGCGGATGACCATTGTGAAGAAGAGGCCGGGCTTGACTCCGTCGTAGAGCACCTCGTACTCGCCCGCATGCGAGTCTAGCCTGCGACACCGCGTAGGGAGGCCGTCAGACCGTGTCACTGCGAGCGACACGAGACAGCGAGGCGGTGCGTTGAGCGGCAGCGCAAGGCAGCGAGGCAACGCGATGGCGGGCAGGGGTGGCGGCACCAACGGCGAATCTTGGGGAAGGGCTGCTTGGGCGGGCGCGATGCGGTCATGTCCCAATAGTAGCTGTGGATGAAGGTTAGGTTGGAGATGAACACCACCCACAGCTTCCTCAGCCTCGAGGTCGCGTCGAAATTCTCGTCGGCGAGGACGATTAATGAGTCAGGCTTGGCGATACGCCACTGGTGAGGGAGGTGGGTGGCGGTGAGTGGATGGCAGAATCGGGAGGTGGGAGGCAGCAATTAGATGGCACCGTCTCAGCGAGCGACTTGTCGATGTCGGTCTCGTTGATGCCACCAAAGTTATAGACGACATCGAAGGAGCCATCCTCGAAGAGCGTGTCTTCCATTGAGCCCTTGAAGCAGTACGCGTGTGGATTGCGCTCCTTGCACATCTTGAGCAGACGCTCAGAGATGTCAAGGCAGCAGACGCAGCTGCGCAGCCGGCGTGGACGCGTCACCGATAAGCCATGGGCACGCCGTGAGTGTGTATCTCGAGCGAGTCAGTCAGTCGGTGCGGGAGGTGGCCTTCTGAGGCGTCGCGGGCGTCGCCGGGCCGTGTCGCGGCAGAGTGCACGTGGGCGAGGGCTCTCGGGAGTGGTGCTCACGCATTGCGCAGAGCGGACGAGATGTCCATCGTAGAGTTGCCCGTCCCAGGTCCGATGTCGAGAACGCGGAACTCGTCATCGGTCGAGTGGGCGACAAGATCGAGCAGCGGCCCGTGCAGGTCCTGTTGGGACGGGGAATCGGGGCTGGTCAGGGTGGGGGTCGAGGAGCAGGGTCAGGTTGAGGCTGGGGACCTGCTTAAAGTTGAGACGGGTGTTGTACTTGTTGAGGACCGCGTTGTACACGAAGGGCAGGTACTCGACAGCTCCCCACTCTTCGAGCGAGTCGTCCAGGTTGGAGTAATCTTTGGAGTAGAAGATGTCGGTCGCGGCGGAGTACTCGTAGGCGCCCTTCTTGAGGAAGGAGGGGCGGGTGCTGCGGAAGGTTGCAACCTTGCGTGAGAGGAAGAGGCGCGCGTAGACGTTCATGACGAACGAGAAGGGAGCCCAGTACACGATTGCATAAAAGAGAGTGAGCGCGTCGTTGAGGATGATGCTCTTCGTGAGCCGGATGAAGAAGCCGAGGAAGGGGAGGAGAGTGCAATACGACAGCGCAATGTGAGCCGCCAGCGCAAGCATCCCCTGCTCAAGCCCGCGCGCCTTTCGACGACGCGCGGCGGTCAGCAGCTGCGCTCCCCAACGAACGCAGCCGCAGGGGATGGCCGATGCTACTCGACGTACAAGTATGTCGCATCGCATCACGTCACCCTCGCGATTCTGTCTGTTACAACATGTTACAGTGCATGTGCATGAGTTTATAGGGTTCGCAGGCTTTTGTCCCCCCCTCCCCCCACCCCACCCTTTGCGGGCGGGGTGCTAAACCGAAGTGTTGTGCGAGAGAGTTTAGA
>Ga0115008_10002187_pt1 | contig 16192 bp, 17 predicted proteins | sample FraStrMetagenome_FD_87164 | JGI IMG/M metagenome (GOLD analysis project Ga0115008, IMG submission 87164) | Marine eukaryotic phytoplankton communities from Arctic Ocean - Fram Strait ARC3M Metagenome | ecosystem: Environmental > Aquatic > Marine > Oceanic | place: Fram Strait | collected...
CCATTCAGCAAGTTCGTATTGATTAGTATGATAAAGATAGGCTAAAAAATGTGTTTTAAGAACTAACCCATTTTGACGTATATTATCACAACACATTATAGTTATAGGTGTTTTTCTGTTTCTAAGACCGCAAGCTAAATATTCAAAAAGGGGGGAACCGGGTCTATATCCACTTTCTGTAACTGTTATTGTTATCAAATGAACACTTGGTAACGTAAGCATATGTTTAGCTACAGTCCTGTTTTTGGTCCAATCTACATAATCAAGATGTGACCTAACTAGCTTGTAGGTTGAAGGCGTCTTTACGATATAATCATGTATATCCCTAAAGCCTTCATTCATCAGGTTGACTGCGACGATACCCCACCGAAGATCTCCTGTCTTTTCCATGTATTCATCTATATACATAGCCTGATGTGCTCGATGAAAGTTTCCATATCCAATATGTACTATACCTGTCTGGACGTTGTTCTTGTTGTACATCCGTTAAGATACTTAGACAAATTAAAATAAGTAAAAGTAATGGAAAATTTGATGAAAGCTATGCGGGTGATAGATCAAAATTCATCCCTAATACCAGAAGGAGACTATCTCGAGATTTGTAATTATTTAAAAGCAGCTTACAATCAAAGATCTGATCCTGAAAGTTTTTTTGATTATGAAAACTTTAGAATTTTACCTCCCAGTCAAAACGATGGTATTGTAAGCTACTTCTATAATCATTACCTGGATGTCGCTTTAGAATTTGATATAGATTTCATATACAGTCAGATACATTATTTAGAAAATGAATTGGTGAATTATAAATCAATACGTCGTATATCAAAGCCTCTAAAAAAACGTGTGCTGAAACACTATTGTCGTATCTACAACGTGGATCCAGAGGAAGGTGAACAATATTTCGAACCAAAGCTTCTCACAAAACTGTGTAGATCATATATCGAAATCGAAAATGATTTTAGATCGAGATATCGAGAAGTTATAGAGAAGAAGATACTTTGGTTGGAAGAAGCAAAAGAAAGATTTGAAGAGATATAACCAAACTACTTTAAGAAATAAATGTAATATACTAGTAGTATGCAAATCTTTGTGAAAACCCTTACTGGAAAAACTATCACCCTCGAGGTTGAGTCGTCAGACACAATCGATAACATCAAAGCCAAGATTCAAGATAAGGAAGGCATTCCACCCGATCAGCAACGACTTATTTTTGCTGGTAAACAGCTTGAAGATGGACGTACCCTCGCTGATTACAACGTTCAAAAGGAGTCTACTCTACACCTTGTTCTAAGGCTTCGGGGTGGTGCAAACGACGAAGAAAAGCCAAAGGCCAAACGTAAGCCGGGTCCGTATGTCTTGTTTTGTAAAGATGTCCGTGAAACTGTTGTTAAGGAGAATCCCGGGATTGGTTTCGGTGCCATCGGAAAGAAGATGGGTCAGATGTGGCGAGATCTTCCCGAAGACGAGAAAGACAAGTATCGTAAGTAAATATCTATATATATAACATGTTATTGTACATAGTCGGGGTGGGTGCTATATTATACACTTTACCGTATGTATGTTTGAAGATTGTTTTTAAAGAACGTAGAAGAAGGGGTATATCACCTAGAGGATCAACAATAAGCTTAAGGGAAACACCCGATAATAAACTAGATGCCTCTGGGAGTTAAGAAGCTTCGATATAATGCTCGTTTGCCTACTCGTGGTTCTGATGGTTCTGTGGGATATGATTTATATAGCTCCGAAGATGCGACTGTACCGTGCCAGGCGGGGCGAGCTTTAGTAAGTACTGGTATCGCGTTGTCTATTCCTGATGGTCTATATGGACGTGTAGCCCCACGTTCCGGTCTAGCTGTGAAGCACTGTATCAATGTCGGTGCAGGTGTTATTGATCCTGATTACACTGGTGAAGTCAAGGTCGTCCTATTCAATCATGGTACGGAAGACTTTGAAATCAAGAAGGGTGATCGTATCGCTCAACTTATTTTGGAAAGGTGTGATACACCTATTATTAAGGAAATTGGTCTCCTTGAAGAGACTTTACGTGGTTCAGGTGGATTTGGATCTACAGGGATGTAAGTTCATCTTTACAAAACCATAAATCTTCAGCTCTAGGCATGAAAAGTATTCCGTGACTCATCACCATTGATAATTTGGCTTTGTTTACACTAGTGTGAGTATGTAGTATCCACCTTTCCCAATATTCTACCCGGAAGAAATCTTCCCAATCTTCTTTTGTTGATTCGTTAATTTTCATCATACCTCTATGAATCTCACCCGGATCCCTCTCTATTCGCAGCTCCTTAGGAATGACTGCCCCTTTCCTAAGAAGTTGTGCACGCATGATCCTTGCGTTTCCGTGATCTGGGTAATATTGTACCCCCCTTTCACCGAAATCAATGGATCTTTTATTAGGTAAAGTTACTCTGTATCTATGTGTTACAGAGGGACTTGGTTGTAATACGACGTGCATATTAATGTGAGATAAGGAAATAATATTATGTATATTCATGCTCGAATATACTTCACTCGATGACACTGTCATACGAGTAGGTGAAAATGCAAAAGAAAATGACGAACTCACACTAATGAGTGCTCCAAAATATTGGTGGATGCATGTTTCCGGGTTTTCTGGTGCACATGTAGTTGTGTGTAGTGAGGTGAATACGTTATCAAAAGAGACGCGTAAAGATGCTATGGTACTTGCTATTCATCACAGTAATTCACCAGATGTGAAAATGTCTTGTGTAGATATGCTTCGTGTAGAACAAACAGTATGGATGAGACAAGCAGGTAAGTTTAAGTTACAGGGAGAGATTATAGAACGTACTATATTTATGAGACGAGAGAAGGAACGTCTTAATCGATTATTAAAAACAAAAACTACTTCTTCATAATAAGTTTACGCATACTCTTAGTGGGACAACTGTAGAGCTTCAACACTAATTCCCAATTGGTAATATCTTTTTTGTGAAAAGACTTTTTGAGTAGAGTTTTGGTGCGTTGTCGCATCCGATGAGGATCTGTTTTATGTTTCCGTGCATTACTTATAGCATTTTTTATAGTTTTCTCATTTCCTTTTTTAATGTTATCTACGAGCACATTATTTTGTACACGTAATTTTACATCTGCTTTGGTAGACGTCATATCTGTAATTTGTTTTTTAAGTTCAAAAATACATTTATTGGATCGGTCTAGATCGTGTTTAGTCGATAGCCATCTTGTTCTTAAAAAAATACAATTTTTCTCCTTTTCCAAGAGCTTTTCTTTTTGTTGTTTGATTTCATTTTTTCGTTCCCTCGATTTTTTAGTCACCTTTTGAATCTGTAGAACAAGGTTGGTCACCCCGGACCGGACCTTACTGACAGATTTAGAAGCTGAGGCTTTCTTTACCATGTTGGAAAATATGCAATACATATGGGATGTTATGACTTAGGTTGTAATTTAGTTACCAAATGCAACACCTGCAAGACCATCCTTGACGCGGAGTACGTTAAAGTTAACGGCATACATACGCTGGGTCGCATTACCACCGGAAACATTGCGAAGTGCAACCTTGGCAGTATCTATGCGGCTGAAGTTAAGGGAACCACTGGGTTGGGACTTACCGATGTTGAGGCAGAAAGGCCATGTGTAAACGGGGGCTGTCTCAAGAAGATTGTCCGGGAGGTTCTGGCAATGCATCTTAGGGACAACGCTGTGATGATAATGACTGGACATATCCTCAGAGAGGGGTGTACCATTAATGTAAAGAGTGGCATCATCGAAAGTGTACGCCGCATCCCAAGCGGAACCAACGTTGGCAGACACAAGGTGAAGAGCACTGGTGGGGTGATTGAAATAAGTCAGATCAATGTCCGATGCAGCAGAATCAACCATCTGATACTGGGTTTGGGTGATTAGGATCTCATGCTCCTTATCAGTAAAAAATTTACGCTCTTCAGTGTCGAGATAGGCATACATAGCGTAGGCCTTGGGACTAGAAGAAAAGGTACCATCACGGCACTTGATACGAATCTCCACATCATGATATTGCATAGCCACTAAAGGAAGAGATTTTGTCCAATCCTGGCTGAAGAAGAAAGGAATCACAAAACTGTCGGCGGTGCCGGCATTGTTCTTCGCATTATCTTTCATTTCAGCTGTGGATACAGTAGAAGAAGCACGAGCCTGAGTTTCATTATAAAGAACATTGTGGACACCCTGAACATATAAAGAATCAAGGCGGCACACTTGTTGACCACCGATGTAAAGAAGGAACTCGGTGGGACTGGAATCACTGGAAAACAGACCAGTGGTGTTAGCACCTGTCGCAGAGATACCTGGAGCTTCGATCCACACATAGCTCAGAAGGTCACCCTTCGACTTGATGGGAATACTGACTTCGGCACCCGATGTGAAACTACCAATGTAGTCAATACGCTCAGGCTTAATAGAAAAATTTGTGTGACGCTTATAATTTTGGCGAAAAAAACTTACTTCAGGCTGACCAGTGATGTATACATCCTGGGCACCCTTGGACACGAGGTCAATCAAAGCAGCTGACATTTACTAATAAAGTATATTAAAATTTTAGCTCCAGTTATACATAAGGAAGATGGTGGTTTTTCAAGCACTCACATGGGAAGCACGAGACGAAGAGGTACCTGGAGATGACGATGGTCCCGTAGGTGAACATTTAATAAGTATTTTTGGTAAGACAGAAGATGGAAAATCCGTCTGTGTAACCACTGCATTCGAACCTTACTTGTATATTAAGTTACCTGAGATCAAGTACGCAAAGGAGATTTATGCGAAGATAAAAGATAGTTGCACTGGATACAATGTTGTAGAATCAAAGGACATCTGGGGGTTTCAAAATAATCAAAAATTTTTATTTATGCGAGTCACGTTTTCAAACTTGGCACTACGAAGGAAGACTGATTATTTTTTGAAGAAACCAATGATTCTTTCTAATGGTCCATTTCCCCTGAGGGTCTATGAATCAAATTTGGATCCTATTCTTCGAATGATGCATAGAACGGGAATTCAATCAACTGGGTGGCTTGATACTGGTAGTGATTGCGTATATTCTGATTTGGCTCACGTTGACATTGATCTTTTCTGTAATGACTGGGAAACCCTGAAGCCTGTTAAAAGAGATGACGTGGCACCATTTGTAGTAGCATCTATCGATATCGAGTCTAACAGTTCTACAGGTAAGTTTCCTGATGCCGACATTGATGGTGATGCCTGTTTTCAGATTGCACTGTCTCTCTGTAAGATGGGATCTGATGAATCATATGATAAAACATGCTTTTGTTTTAAAAAGACCGATCCTCATCTCGAAGGTTGTAACATTTATAGTTACGACACTGAACTAGAAATGTTGGAAGCGTTCAGAACTTACATGATTAAGGAAGATATTGATGTTATGACTGGTTGGAATATATTCGGTTTCGATCTTGAGTATATATATAAACGTGCTATTAAGAACGAATGCTCGGATTCCTTCTTCAATCTAGGAAAATTGAAGAAATATGAAACCTACCAGGGACCAAAGCAAAAGACAAATGGTTCAGGAATGGTATACAAGCGTCTTTCTTCGAGTGCTCTGGGTGACAACATGCTTAAGCTTCTTCCTATGCCTGGTCGTTTTATTTTTGATCTCTTCCACGAAGTTAAAAAAGGATACAAACTTGATAGTTACAAACTAAACAACGTATCTAAACTATACCTCGGTGATCAAAAGATCGATATGCCTCCTCGTGAGATGTTTGCTCGATTTGCAGAAGGAGATCCAGTCAAGCTTCGAGAAGTTGCTGAATATTGTATCAAGGATACACTTCTTCCTCATAGACTTACTAAGAAGCTTTGTATACTTCTAAATTTGTTGGAGATGGCTAAAGCCACGTGGGTACCAATATCATTCTTGGTTGAACGTGGGCAACAGATTAAGGTATTCAGTCAGCTTACAAAGAAAGCTCGTGAGCTTGGATTTATGGTTCCTACTATTCGTTACGGTGCTTTGACTCCTGAACCCTATGAAGGTGCCACTGTTTTGGAAGCACAAGGTGGTGCATATTACACACCTATCACTGCACTTGATTTTGAAGCACTGTATCCTAGTATCATGATGGCACATAATTTATGCTACTCAACTTTTGTAATGGATGAAAAGAGGTATGGAAATACCGAAGGTATTACATACGAAAAGTTCGAACTAAACGGACGTACATACAAGTTTGCACAAGATGTACCTAGTCTTTTACCAGCAATTCTTTCAGAGCTTAAGGAATTCCGTAAACAGGCCAAGAGGGACATGGCTGCAGCCACGGGATTTATGAAAGAAATCTACAATGGTAAACAGTTGGCGTATAAAATCTCAATGAACTCGATATATGGTTTTACTGGTGCGGGTAAAGGTATTTTACCATGTGTACCAATCGCTTCCACAACCACATACAAGGGAAGAAGTATGATTGAAGAAACAAAGAATTACGTCGAGAAAAACTTCCCCGGTGCAAAGGTGCGTTATGGTGACACAGATTCTGTTATGGTAGAATTTGATGTAGGTGGAAGAACTGGTGTAGAAGCTATCGAGTATAGTTGGGAAATTGGTGAACGTGCAGCTGACGAGTGTAATGCACTCTTCAAAAAACCAAATAACCTTGAGTTGGAAAAGGTGTATCACCCATACTTCCTTTACAGTAAGAAGCGATACGCGGCTAAATTGTGGACCAAGGGGAAAGATGGTAATATGAACATGGACTATATTGATATTAAGGGTCTCCAAGTTGTTCGTAGAGATAACACAAAATTTGTGAGAGAAGTTTGTAAGGATTTGCTCGATGTTGTAATGGAGAGTAGTGATCCGGAACCAGCTAAACAGTTAGCTCTCGAGAGGGCGATTAATCTTCTTGAAGGTGATGTATCCAATAAAAACTTGTACTGTCTCAACAGCTTGGTGATTCATACAAAAACAATAACCTATCTCATGTAAAAGTGAGAGATAAGATGCGAGAAAGAAAACCAGGGTCCGAGCCACAGAGTGGAGATCGGGTTCCTTATATTCTTGTAAAGACGGATAACCCACGAGCAAAAGCTTATGAGAAGGCTGAAGATCCAGTGTTTATTGAAGAGAATAATATTCCAATAGACTATCATCATTATTTTACTAACAAGTTCTTGAATCCAATTTGTGATTTGTTAGAACCACTGGTAAAAGACCCCAAGAATGAAATATTCGGAGAGTTGATCGCCCAGCATAAACCTCCACCTAAAAAGAGAGAACCAGCATTGAGTGGTATGAAGAAGGAGCAACTCATAGAAGAGTGTAAGAAACTGAACCTTGAGACAGATGGAAAGGTGGCAGATTTGCGTCAACGTATCAAGACCACGAGAGAAGATAAAGTATCAATTGATCATCTATTTAAAAACTACGACTGATAGGAGGGTAAGATGGACAGGTTACAGGCTCTCTTCGAAGAAGAAGTAAAAAAGAGACTATTACTGGAAACTAAGAAGATTAGAGAAGAATTTAATGAAAAACTGAAAAAGGTAAAAGAGGAATACAAAGACAACTTCTTATCTAATAAACAAGACGTTAAAGATGTCATCAAGAAAGTGAACGAGGAACATCGAGAAGAATTACAAAAACAAAGATCATCTCACAACGATGATGTGCGTCGTATAAAAGATGAACACAAGGTTGTAATCAAACAAATGCGTGAAGAGTTTATCGGGGCACAGAATCAAAATCAAGAAACGATAAGGAAATTGCATATTTCGTACAGTGACTATTTACGGGTGATAAGTATGAATTACCCTCATGTACCATATAAACTTCTTCTACGCGATGCTCCCAATGAAGAAGATAATACATGTAGGGGTTTGAAGAAAAATGGTACGAGATGCAATATGATTGGAAAATATAACGGATATTGTAAACACCATCTCAATCAGTTTAAAAAGAGGGACACTGTTGAAATGATTGATGACTCATCTTCGGTTCTGTCATTCGGTTCAGAAAATAAAGGGCTTATAGATTTCAATTCTATGTTATAGAAGGGATGAGTAAATCATATATTCTGCTATCTTCTGTAAATGAGTTCTATTCTGACGACAAGAATAAAACAATCCTAATGAGTATACTAGACAAAACCAGTGGTATTTCACTTAGAAATATCGAATGGTTTATAACCAATTATGCCAAGAAACACCAGACTTCTTACACGACTACCAATGGACGTCTCTTCACTGTACATTGTGCCTATAAGAGCAGTCTAGATGGTTACAGCAAGAAGTTATTTGACCCCTTTGCACGTTCAGAAAAGTTTACATATGCTATCCCTGGTACATCTCATGAAATCCAAACAACAATTGCTCAATTGAATTTCATCAAATGGTGTATAAAAAATCGTATTATCGATTACATCTCCAAACACAAAGATACACTTTTTAGTAAACGAGTGACATAAAACCCTTATCGAATTTAAAAGTTTGATACCCGGTATAGTATATGTAAAGGGTGTATACATCAGTGAGTCCTGGGTCCAATTTCAATTCTATCTTAGTTTTCTCAGATTGAATTTCACTGAAATCTAAACTACCCGAGGGATTTACATTAATAGGGTTAATCGAAAATGAATACGTATATATATTTCTCACAGGTCTTGATAATCTCTTTTGGTATGGAACCATGTATTTGTAGTACCCATCAGTCGTACTTGAAATATTTGGTAAATCAACACCTTGAATAAAAAATTTTGCTTTTTTCATGACAGGATTAAAAAAGCTGAATGCCTCGTCGAAATCGGGGTTCTTAGAGAAGTTAAACCTATTCTGGAGATAGTGATAATCGGAGAAGTTTGCATCAGGAACTCGAAACACACTTGTGTCAAGTGTTATACTATAAGATTGTGTAAATGTATCTTCTGTATCAGATACAAAATCAGAAATAGGATCTGTGGTTAATAATATAGGGGTTTTTTCATCGTTTTTAACAATATCAAATCCTGGAATGTTTGTGTAACGTTTACCAGAGATTACTCTAGAAGAATCGGTAGTATAGTATTCAAATGTAAACTTCTCTATGAACGAGTTAGCCGGTATCTTCACAGTAATTATCTCGGACCCATCTGCAGTACTTGGAGTTAAATTGGTCCATGGGACAATGTTATATTCCGTTGAAAATGGATCACCTACTGACTCAGTTATACCATTTCCATTTAAGACGGGTGCCCCTGAAAAATTAACACGTGAAAACGTCGTTACACCTCCCTGGGTTAGGGCTGTAAAGAAAGATAAATTTTTAAGTGTAAACTGATTCACACCAGTGCCTGATGCAATTGCTCTGACGTAAATTTTATACGTATCAAACTCTTCTGGTAATGCACTGATAGAAGTATCTTCAAAACGACTATTTCGTAAAAACCAATGAATAGATTTAACACGACTATTTGGAACAAGATTTGTCTGTACAGTATCCACACCTGGTAGAGTTTCGATAGTTGGATGTTTTTTGACTAAATCTGTAATCATCGTATATTCTTTATTTTTCAGATAAAGACGTTCAACTGGGTCAATAGTGAATTCTTCAGTTATAATTTTGAAGTTATCAAGTTGAATTGTATCAACCGAGTTTGTAAAAAAGTTTTGTGGGTGGAATTCAAATTCAAATTCTATTTTTTGTTTATGAACGGCGCATAGGGGGAAGAAAGGTCTATTTGGTTCATTCGATAGATATTCATCACTTGAATATTTACGTGAAAAGAAAAATGGTAAAGGAATTATAACTTCTGAATCTAATGACGCATAAGCACGTTGTGCAGATGAAGTATCGAAACCCAACATTCGATTAAGAATGAAACGATTGGCAACCTTCTCTGATACTTCTAAATATAACTCATCATGTATAACCATCCAGTCGTCAAAAATCTTTTCAACTTCTATTTCATCTACACGCATAGTGACGGACTTGATAAGATGACGACCAACTTGATCCGAATAATTTTTATCATTAGTTAGACCTGGAAGATTAATCATAATGTACATATTACTAAGGAGGTCACCCATATTCTGTGGATTGAAGGTTACTTTGATGCGTTCATTGAATGGCCATGTTGGGGAAGTTGGTGATTTGTTGACAACTGTAGTTCTATGAAACTTTGTAAAATGAGAATGTGTCTTAGGGTTGTAATTAAAAATGGATTGATCTAGATTTTCACTATGTATGTATGACTCTTGTTTGCCAATGGCATGCAGAGACACGGCGGCTCCACTTGAAGTGGGCATCTTAATACATGTCTATATATTTTTAATGTCGGTTATCCACATGTCAATGTGGTCCGTCCTTTTCAATTTTTCTAGTTCCTGTCTGGCCTGTAAAGCTTCTTTGTGGAGAGCTTCCACTCGTTCTTCTGTGTAATCAATAGTCTTGATGTGCAAAAGATAATCATACGATCCATCAAGTTGGCGGAAAGTTTCACTCAATTCCTTCTCAAGATCCTGCTTCTTTCGTTTGAATACTATGAGTTCACCATTTACAACTTCTTTGACAAACCGTGCACGTTCGCTGCATACATCAGATCGTAGCTGGGTTTCCCATATGAGGCGATCTTTCCTCTTTTTATAGTATTCCGTTCTAAGTCCAATGAAGTCTGATAGAATATCTTCTGCAGAATTATACTTACAAATACCCTTGGATGGGTGAAAGAGATGCATGTTTGTAGTGCGAATGGTCTTTTGAAGTTTGAGATCCTTAACGGCATCTTTCCCATTATAATCTTGTATGAGGAAATCTACATTCTCAGTTGTACTGTTATTTGTGAAACCACTGATGATTTTCTTTTCAACGAGGGTATCAAGGTGTTCTTTGTAATCTTGGGTCCAACGCCCCGGGGGGAGTTCGGTCACTTTAACGGTCCTTCCGATGCTAGTCCATACACCTTGTGTCATCCATGAATCGTCATCTTGTTCAAAAACTTTTCCCTTGAAACCTCTAAACCAAGGCTTCATCTTTTTGATAGGATTACCACCAAGGAAGTTGAGGATATTGTTCTGAATATCTTTTGGGTTAAACGGGGGTACATAACAAGAAAACCCAGTTCCAATACCCTCACTTCCATTGACCAAGATCATGGGTATAGTAGGCATATAGAATTCCGGTTCAATAGAGCGACCATCATCATGCAAATAAGTAAGAACTGCGTCATCTCGAGGATCAAATACACTCCTCGCTTCAGGCATCAGACGTGTAAAGATATATCTCGTCTGGCTAGCATCCTTTCCCCCCATCAGCCGTGTCCCAAATTGACCACATGGCTCTAGTAGATTCAAATTGTTTGAGCCTGTATAGTCATTGGCTAACTTTACAATTGTATCAGCGAGGGATACTTCACCGTGATGATAGGCAGACTTTTCAGCCACAAAGGCGGCAAGTTGAGCAACTTTCATTTCGTTGCGGAGATTCTTCTGGAAACATGCGTACATAACTTTACGCTGTGATGGTTTGAGTCCATCAGCCATATGAGCAATTGATCGCTTGAGGTCAGCAAGGCTAAAGTTCACAAGGTCCTTATGAATAAAGTCGGTAATCCCCAATTGTTTAATGTTACCGTAAGGTATTTCAAGTTCATTGGCTTCTTTGGCGGTACTTTCCAGAAGCCATGTCTTACGGTCATCAGCCTTCTTCTTGTCAAATGCCAAAGTAATAGATTTATCAGACATTACATCTGTATTAAACTTGACGGTAAGATCTTCAATTTTCTTAAAGTACTCCCTAGCCTCCACAGAAGTTGAGGTACCCAAACCCTTGTAGTACTTGATACGCCAACCAGCTTGCCCATTTCCATACCATGTACGAAACGCAGAGTCTGTATAGAAGGATTTACTTTGATTACCTCTAGAAGCCTTAATAATAGGTGTGACCATCGATACAACAAACCCCAATTTGAGGAGACTGGGCCAGAAGTAGTCAATCATATTTAGGATCAAGCCCTTAATGTGCGAACCATCGTTATCAGCATCAGTCATAATCATGAGACGACCATACCGAAGCTCGGATACATCTTTGTATTCTTTTCCTTGTTGGAGACCCAATATTTTCTTTAGGTCGTTGAACTCTTGATTTCCAGTCAACTGGGCCACAGATGCATCTCGGACATTCTTACACTTCCCCCGAAGTGGAAAGACGCCGTAATGATCCCTTCCAACAACAGAGAGGCCAGCGACAGCGAGTGTCTTTGCCGAGTCACCCTCTGTCACGATGAGTGTACACTTAGAAGATTGGGCTGTCCCAGCTTTGTTTGCGTCATCAAGCTTGGGAATACCAGTGATTTTTGACTTTCGAGCTCCACCATCAGTTTTTGAAAGTTCTTTTGCTTCACGGAATTTTGAGAGTGCAGTGAGTTCATCTGCGATTCCGGTTTTCAGTACATTTTTTACAAAGGTCTTGGGAAGTTCAAATTTGCTTCCGAATGACTGAACCTTTGATGTGCATTCAGATTTTACCTGACTTGAGAAAGTAGGATTCTCCAGAATTGATCGAACAAAGATTGTGAAGGTATTTTTAACTTGTTGTGGTTTGAGTTTAATTTTTTTTGCCATGTCCTCAATGATGGCATTGGAAACAATATTTGCGACATGATCAATATGTGTACCACCCTTTGTTGTGCAGATACCATTTACAAAAGATACTTGTTGCATACCATCTTCAGATGGGCCGATACAAACAGACCAACGATCACTGGTCATTGAACACACGTTGTCAATTCCTTCATGCATTTTTGCGTAGGCTTCAAAGTTTTGTTTGGGGAGAGCCACCCCGTTGAACTTGATCTTGCAGTTGGGAGATGTACAGATGTTGGCATCCCATACACGTTTTTCCATAATTTTGTAAATACCATTTTCCATGTCTTTCATTCCAAACCTAGACCAGTCGGGTTTGAAAGAAATTGACACCGAGGCTGTAGCACCATTGAATTTTTTAATTTTTGGAACATAACAAGTGGACATATTATCAAACCATTCTTGATGATATTCTTGTTTGGTACTCGGATCCTTGATAATTACAGAGAACCATTTACTGTAGATATTCGCCAATTTGGCTCCATATCCATTTCTACCCCCCACAACTCGCTTTTGATTGGCGTCATAGTTGGTACTCGTGAGAAGATGACCAAAAACAAGTTCAGGGTTCCATACATCTTCCTTTTCATTTTTACGAATAGTAAGACCTCCCAAAGGTCCATTGTTGTCCACAGTGATCATTCCAACCGTGTCATCAATATTAACTGATATAGAAGAAACTTGCTTAGGATGCATTGAGTTTCTATCTATAGCATTAACGAGTATCTCATCAAAAATTTTCAAGAGAGCCGGTGAATATTTAGTTGTAGTCCGTTTGAATTTTTCACCATTCAGAACCCAATATGGTTCTCGAACAGCATCTACAGGACCAACATAAGAGTCGGGTCTCTTGAGAACATGCTCAATGTGGGTCAGTTTTTGAACCGACTCCATTCTTTATTTTTTACTACTCTATTCTCTAACTTAGGCTATTAAACTTCTCCACGTTCGATCAGCTTCTTACGATTTGCCATGTGAAGATCCTGAACCAATGCCTTGTTCTCTGCACCGTATGGTACAGCATAACCTTCGTCACAAAGCCATTTATTAACATTAGTCCACACACCATCTTCGTGAACCCATACTTCAGCTAGCACTCGTCCAAACTTACCACGCGAATCCGCCTCTGGACAGCGAAGTTGAATTTCGATGTCATCCTTTTCGGAAGCGACGGCCTTGAGACACCACTCCTTGAGCTTCTTTTTGGAGATAAGACCGAACTTCTTCTCTTCGAGGTCACGGGTTCTGGACTCTGGTGTGTCAATCCCTAGAAGGCGAACACGCTGCTTTGTGCATACGTCAAAACCTAAATCAATATTTACATCAATTGTGTCACCATCGATAACCCTCTCAAGGGACGAGACCCGGTACTTGAAATTACAAGCTTCAACGTTATAAGAAGACATTATATTAAACACTAGTTCTAGTTCTTTAACTAATAAGCGTCGAGACGGTCTCTTGTGTCGCTAATCAAATCGTCGATATTTTCTCGCAATGATAATTGGCGAATTAGTAATTTTTGAAGTCGATCACGTCGTGATACGTAAGATGATCTGATAACATTCAGGGTTGAACCCTGATATATAATAGACGTCCATCCTCGGTCGCTGGTTAAGGTCGGATTATGGATATTTTTGGCATGTAACGACCACTCACTCGGGGAGTGATACTGATTGTTGTTATATACGATAAAACCTTCATTTGTTAATGAAGCATATTCGGTAACTTTTTTACGATTTATTTTTATATGTAAAACATTATGACCCGGGGTTAAAAGGCCAGCGTCGATGAGCGTCTTTAGGGGTATATGTGAAGGTGCCATTTTTATATAAAATGACAAGGTAAGTTATAACTTAGGTGCATTTTTTTCTGTAAATGTTGATTGAAGCTAGAATTTACAAGACAACGCGATAACCAGGGGCATTTAACCTAGAAAGTTCGCGGGCCACCTTGACAACGCGACGAGGAGACATGGCTCCCACATTAACACGGTTTACTAACTTCATCTTGGCATTCCTCTGGAGACCCTTCATCGCCATAATACGCTTAATAGCCTCATTCTTGGTGAGGGGTTGAGCTTTCTTGGAAGGTTTTTCGTTAAGTTCCCGGAGTTTTTTGATGTTTGAATTTGATGTAACCATACCTTTCATGAAATTGGTGACCGCCTTCTTTTTGAGAGCAGCCTTCATAGAGGGTGTAACTGCCTTCTTCTTGGCGGCAGCACGCTTCTTAGCGGCCTCGGGGTACAACTTGGCCAGGGGAACGTTATTGTACAGATGTAAGTTATCAGTGCGAACACCCCTTTTGGCAGCATGGCGGAGTAGATCCCTCGCAAGGGGGGTGTTCTTGGCACGTATCTTAAGGCCATCACACATCTCTTTAATTGTGAGTTTTTCAGCTTGAACAATACCATATTTCTTGGCAACCTTCACTACTTCAGCCTTCTTGTGGAGACGGCACTTCTTGCGCCCCAGCTTGAGATCACCCGCTTTGTCCACAGATACGAGTACTGGAGACATTTTATATTATACGGAGAAAAAGTTTACTGTATTACAAGATATTTATCGTCTACTCTAGGAGCTGCCTCTGAAGCTGAGCGAGGGTGATGTTATCCTCAAGCTCTTCCAGACGTGCATTACAAGCCCTATTTTTAGACCACCCCACGTATGCGAAGCTGGTGCGGCCCCAGAACCCGAGGGCAACTCCGCCGATTGTGACCAAGCTCTCGACAACAACCACACCTCCTCGGACCTACGCGCCGCCGCCCAAACACCTCCTCGACGGGATCGACTTCAACAGGTGCGTGCCTTTCCGCCGCCACCTCCCGTGCAAGCACCTCCGCCTCAAGCTTTTGCCGGTGTTTCCGGTTCATCTGAACGTTCTGGTGAAAGACCTTCAGGTGGTCACAGAACTGCAGGTACACACCTTCAGGAATCTTATCCGAGTGTTCATCCAGTTGCATCATCATATCACAGATACGATCTTCAACGGTCATTTGAGGTTTCCCCAAGCCTTGGTTAAACATCGTTGTACGTGCCGTTTACTTTTTGATACTTCTTATATTCATTACATTTACTTAGGTTCTAAAAGTTAGGTAGGTGATCAACGCCGCCCAACTCGAAATCGGCCTTTTTCGGCGAAGCAGGTTTTTGGTGAGTCATCTCATCGACAAACTCAAACGTTTCTTTTTTTTCCTCATGGTTTTCCTTCTTGAGACGGATGGTCTCGAGCATCTTCTTTGTAGCTTCCACCTTATCAAGTTGCTGTTGGATCTCCGCAAGGGTCATGTTATCCTCGAGCTGTTCCTTAAGCTCCGCGAGAGTGATGTCGTCCTCATCCTCGTCCTCGTCCTCGTCATCTTCACATGCTTGGCAATGAGCGTCAAACATGTGACAGGTGTGTTCTCCGTTTTTGACCATCTCTTGGATGTCGGGGTCATGCATGATGTCATCGTCGTCCTCGTCCTCGTCCGAGACCGGGTCGCGAAAGTTAGGCATGCTGCCAAACTCAACCTTTTCGGTGACGGGAGGGATGACCTCAAAGTTGATTTTAGCATTGGGGAGCAGGGTCGTGAGACGATCCA
>Ga0115008_10002192_pt1 | contig 16173 bp, 9 predicted proteins | sample FraStrMetagenome_FD_87164 | JGI IMG/M metagenome (GOLD analysis project Ga0115008, IMG submission 87164) | Marine eukaryotic phytoplankton communities from Arctic Ocean - Fram Strait ARC3M Metagenome | ecosystem: Environmental > Aquatic > Marine > Oceanic | place: Fram Strait | collected 2012-06-18
AAGTATCAATACGAAAATTGAGATAGAAAATAAAGATAGAAAATAAAGAATCACAAAAATGACAGACGAACAGAACGCATCACCTTCCAAACCCGTAGACCTTGACTTTCTAGATAGTCAAGAGGCTCCTGCTGTAACATTCCACAACATCACATTTGCAAATTATACAGATATGCAAACAAGACTATTACTGCTTCCATTAAATGATGAGGAATGTTTAGGGGCCGTGGTATCTTCCTATACTGCTTCAAATGAGGGATTGACAGGTACAAAGGATCCGAACGATGCAGATAAAGGAGACATTCAACGCAAAAAAAGTCTTTTAGATTCAGATAGCGAAGAAGAGAATGATGAAAGTGTGGAATCTGTAAGCGAAGTAGAAGAAGAAGAAGAAGAAGAAGAAGAAGCAAACGTCAAAATTAAAGCATCGGAGAGTCAAGAAGAACATCAAAATGAGAATAGCGGAGAAAGCATCACATCTCATTTACATTTGCAGGGCATTTTGGATTTAGCATGTGGTCCTATTTCCACGGCAAGCTCTTCGGAAGAAAAGAAAAGTGAAGATGTAGGTGTAGATGAAGATGAAGATGAAAATGAAGATGAAAATAATGATATTCTTGCAGCAACACCCACAAATATGGAAGGATATATCTTGACAGGGATAAATGGAATAGAAATAGAACAAAATTGGACAACCTGTGAATTCTCAACTATATTAGCACATTGCCGGGAAGCTCCTACGCCCATCGTGCTTCAATTTACCCCCCCTCAAAACTCTACTGATGCATTCAAAGACTCAGATGTTGAGGCAGAATCTGCACATACTCCACCTACGAAAGCAAACCTTACCAAATCATTTTCACGTTGGTCAAGTCGAATGCGTTCTACTACATCTTCATTAGTAGATTCGGCCGCTGAAGCTGCTACGAAAGCCAAAGACAATGCTAGAACTGTCGCAGCAGAAAGACTACGAGCTTTGGAGAAAACAATGGATCAAACTACTATGGAAGAACATGCTTTCCGCAATCATCCAGAAAGGGAAGCTTTTGATTGTACCTTATTCTTACAATCGTTGGATGGTTCCTTCGTAAATGTGGCATCTACGACAAAGAAAAAGAAGCAAAAACAAATTAATATCACCAATACAAGTCTTTTGTCATGTCGACAATCCAATCAAACTCCATTATCCACATCTTATTCCTATCAATGGCTCAAAACAAAACCATTGAATAGTTCATCGTTCACTACTCATTCCTCATCTCAAAGTCTGAATGCATCTATCCATTCCACTAACTCAACACACTCTTTCAATAAAGGAGCCTCTCCTATCAAATCTTCAACGGACAATTCTGTAGAATATGATTGGATTCCCATAGCTCAAGCAACATCTGCAGTTTTTCAACCATCTGCCACCGAAATTGGATACCTACTGCAATGTCAACTCTACATGGACTCCTCCCTCCTTTACTCCTGTCAAACTGACCGAATTGTTCAGGCAGATCCTTCTTTATTCAAGGCTGCCAAGAAAACTAAAACACCGGGAGGGGCTAAATTCAATTCCTTAAAGGGAGGTGGAAATGCAATCGGTCGGTCCTTTTCTGTTCAAATTCAATCCTTAGAAGAAACCAAATGCACTCTATTTCAAGTTTCAGGGTCCACTGCAGAACCATTGCATGATCCCGAATCTTTTCCCTTATGGAATCCTTCAGCACAATCGAGTCATTCCGATCCAAAAAAGTTTCAATTGTTCTTTTTACAGCTTCAAGAGGGGCATTCCTTAGTTTCTGCTCTCATGGGCGAGAATGGAAATGATCAGGCAGGCTTGATCTTGTCAGCTCCGAATCGGATTTCGAGGGAAAGTTTGTTGTTGTCATTGGGCATTGCTAATTTTCGTGGGAAATCGAATACTTTGACTCCATCAACAATCCTATTTGATGATCTACCAAAGAAGGAATTTGATCAACCTGTAAGTGCTTCTTCGATGGAAGAGGATCATCCTGATACTGAGGAGCAGCTTACTAATGGACCCATGGACGAATCATCTCCAAAAGCTACCTCCCCTTCTCAAATTGTCAATCTTGAAAATGATATCCTTCGCATGGCTAAAAAGCTAGCTGCGAAAGACAAAGTGATTTCCGAACTCCAACGCTCCTTGAGCTCTTCTGATTCTGAAAATCATAACAAAGACGTTGAACTCAATATTATGAAATTACAACTTCAAAAATATCAATCTCAATCGAAAGACCTGGAGGACCAATTACACCTCGCTGAGAAACGGTATCAAACTCTAGAAGATCAATTAGATCGTGCCAAAAAAGATGTGCAATCGCAGCGAATGGAATATGAGGAGCGATTATCCCTAAAACAGACACAGGCACAGGACTTTGATAAATCTATGAAAGCCTTGGAGAACGAAAAAGCAGTTCTTGCTGCAGCAGTGGAAGCTCGAGACGGAAAACTGGAATCCATGGAAGAATGTAGGGTACAGATTGCCGACTTGGAAAAGGAATTGAAACAACAAAAAGATTTGCAGTTTAAAATGGACGAACTTCAAAATCAAAATAATGCTCTTGAAACGCAACTCCGTGAAAGCGAATCCAAACACGAGGAAGAATCCGATCAGCTTGACCGAGCACAAACGTATATTACCAAACTTCAATCCAAATTAGATTCCTCAGAAACTCATTATAGTACAGTAAATACCAAACTTTTGCAAACACAAACTCAGAATCAAAAACTGAAAACGGAACGAAACAAATACAAACAAAAATCTGACTCACTCTCCAAAGAAATGTCCCGTATCTGTCGTAATGGACTTCAAATTCATGATATTGAATCCATCATTGAAAATCAAGAAGCGATGCAATCCGAAATTAAAATTTTGCAAGCTGGCAAACAACAAGCACTTCGAGACTTACATGAGTGCCGAATGGACTATGGAAATATGATGAGAGCGAAGGATATTGCTGGTGGAGATTACAATATTTCACGAATTTTGGAACAACGGGCAGAATTGGAAAAGGTGGTTGAAAATTTGACGGAATATGTTCAGGCCAAGGAAATGCAGATTGAGACTATGAGAGAAGTGAATAAAAGTCTCATGACAGAATTGGCATCTTCACAAGAATCATGAATCATTACGTTGTAGATATGCATTATATAATCTATTTTTCTAATTAGTATTTTTGAAGAATATCGTCTTGATTCATTTATATTTGTGGCCTGCATCATATTGCTAGTGGATTATAAAAGCATTTATTGTAAGTTATAAATAGTTTTGCTCGGTTTTTTTAGGAATCGAAATATAAATATACAGTGACAATAGAGTATGGAAATAGTCACACCATCATGCCCGAAAAAAGATTCTTCCGTTGAATTTGCTGAGGATTTGTAAAACTATTTTTTTCGAAGAAGAAGTATCTTTTATGATGGGGTGGGAACAAGACTGTACCTACTGATGTTAGTATAGTAATATACTGTATCTTTTTAAGACCGAGTCACAGACCAGAAAAGAAAATGGGAAATGCAAAAAAAGCAAAGATCAAGCACAAAATCATAAAGGATGAAGTATATCTCAACCCGAGGAGATAAATCAAAAACTTTTAGTTTTGAAACTGCAATCACTTCTGGCTACGCTCCAGATGGAGGTCTCTTTGTCCCCATGGAATTGCCGACTAAGGTGACGCCAATTCAACTCGAATATTGGTCAAAGCTTGGATATCCAGCTCTGGCCGCTGAATGTTTACGATTATTTATTTCAGAAGATGAAATACCATTCTCACATCTACAAAAACTTTGTCAACAGTCGATGGAGCGTAATGACGATGGAAGTGGCTTTGAGAATCCTGAAAATGCTGTTGTGGTCAAACCGTTGGGTAGCTCCAATGCTGTTTTTATATCAGAACTTTTTCATGGTCCTACTTTCTGTTTCAAAGATTTAGGCATGAGGTTTGTGGTGAACGCTTTGTCTTATTTTTGTAATCTTCGTAAGCAAAAAATTACTTTAGTTGTGGCTACAACGGGAGATACGGGACCAGCAGCTGTTCAATCGGTGAATGACATTCCAGACAATGCTTATTTATCAATCTTAGTCCATTACCCCCACGGGCAAATCAGTGCATTGCAACGGAAACAATTGACAACTGTAAACTCGAAAAATGTCAAAGTTGCAGCATTTGAAGGAGGTGGAGATGATATGGACTCTCCAATAAAGAATATGCTTACAGGAAAAAGTACTTATAAAAAGGAACTTTTCAAACACCGAAAACTTTGTGGAGTCAATTCCTACAATATTGGCAGACCACTGATGCAAATGGTTCATTATGTAAGTGAATTCTTTATCATGATAACTGATTTATAGAAAGTTGGTCAATACCTTATCAGAAAGACTTCGGTATGCTTTTTTTTTTCAAACATATTCTAGATATGGACGTACCTTAGAGTTGTAGATCAAATGGGTAAAAGTCCTGGTGCTTCTGGTAAGAATACTTCATAGCAACTATATTCATTTGATATATTTCAACATATTTCTTCACTATAGCTCCTTATCTTATCATTTATGTTACATATACTTCGAATAGATGCCCAGGTAGATATGGTCATGCCCACCGGTGCCATGGGAAATATAACAGGTGGCTACCTCGCGAAGAAGATTGGGATCCCTATTGGATTCTTATGCTCTGGTGTGAATAGCAATGACATAACTCATCGAGTGATGCAGACAGGAAAGTTTTATAAAAATCCTATTATGGAGAAAACCCTTTCAGAAGCAATAAATATCCAAGTAGTAAGTTTTGTGATCTTAATTCTATTTTGACTTGCATATATCAAATCATTCCAAGAACTTAATTCGAAATCAATCATTGATATAACTCATATTTTCCTGTAAAAACTTCGTAAGCCATACAATTTTGAAAGAATTTTGTATTATCTCTGCGAATGCGATAGTAACCTTATCAGAAAATGGATGAAAACGATGGAATTAACAAATAAACTTGATCTTGACAATGAATGGCTCAAAAGACTCCAATGTGAATTTCGCAGTGCTAGGATCACGGATGAAGAAATGTGCCATACAATGAAAACTATATTTTACAAATTAGATTTCCTCGCTGACCCCCATACGGTATGTGGAACCTGAACCTAAATCTTCTGTGCTTCAATGAAATACATGTTTGTAACAACTGTCATTTGTCCTGTGATCATCAAGTCTGTTGCAATCGCAACAGCAGCTAAACTCGGCTATTCTATTTTAAGTGAAGACAAGTTATTTGACACATCCGGATGCAGTCTTGAAAGCAAGGAGAAGAAAAATGCAGTCGCTATATTGGCAACTGCATCAGCTTGTAAGTTTGAAGAATCTGTAACATTTGCAATGGGAAAAGAAGAATGGAACAAATATTTCAATTCAGAAAGTTTTCCAAATTTAGGAAAGGTAGTTTTAGAAAAGCCAGAAATAGAACCTGCATTCTATGGGTGGGAAAAAGGTAGATCCTTGGCGGAAGTACAACTGCAGTGGGAAAGAATGGCTCTTGATATAATATCTGAAAGCTTCGCTTGAACAAAGAATAGAACGATGATTGTGGATCCAGTAAAATATTGTATAACACAAGGATGTGTGAATGCTTCTTATCACTAACGAACTATAAATAATTTTGAAATGTTTTTAGTTCTGATAATTCTTATTCATACAATATTATAGTCACAATTAGAAATAGTCCATCCAGTCATTTTCTTCTTAGCGTTGAATCGATAGAGGAGTAGGTTCGTAGTGTTTATGATCGTAAAATATGAGTTTTATTCATAGACTGGTGAATTTTTTGATGATTCTTCAGTAGCCATTTGCAGTTTATGAGAAATAGATGTTATTATGATTCATATGAATTTTAACCGAAGAGAAATTGTATGTTCTTAGCAAAATTTTTTTGCTTTGGCCTATTGAGTAAAGAATCTAATGCAATCAAATTTGGCTAGACAGCAGAATAAAAAACATGTTCCCCATGAGTAATGTGTCTTTTTTTTTGTTTTTTGATATCTTTTTTATTGCGATGTTTTCAGTTGGAATTTTTCTCAAAATTTGTGACCCTTTTTGCGAGAGAAAGGGCTACGAAAGATTTGGTATATATTATACGTAATGCAGATATCATGAGCAGATCGCTTCACGTTTCTTGGCATTTGAATTTGTGATCATCATTGTATGGCGGGATAAGGTGAAAATAAGCGACGATTCCTTAGTGGAATATTCTGAAGTTCAACCCGTGCACATTTCCAAGTGTAAAGAGATGAACCAACTGTAGAAAGACTCAAAGATTACAACAATGTCAACAAAAGATCAAAAAAAAAACAGAAGTATCCTACTCAAACCACTCTATAGATACCGCTATAGTAATGCTAGAGCAGAACACTACAACAACCACACCAATGATTATCATGTGATTCAGCGAATTGTTTCTCCGTCGCACGATTGTGAAGCTTTTCACTCACCTGGATTTCTTGAAGAAAATAATGAAGAAAAAGACCCTCTTCAGAGTATTGGTTTACTAGGCGAAGTAGAAGTTACGATGGAGGAATACTGCGGACCACTTCGAAGTGGATTTGCAAATGGAGGAATCAGTGGCACAGGCAGCAACGAAGCATACGAGACGCTGTGGAGACGTGTTGCTGTGAGAGGGGCTGGTGGATCGATTCTTCATCGCACATTTGCTCTACCATCATCCACAAATGATGAATTTTCGTTGCCTTCAAATTATAATAACACATCTCTGGAATCTAAAACATTGGTACATCAAGATCCTATTATGTGCTGGACCTCGTTTGCTACTAGTAGAAATGAAATACCAAAAAATGCCAATATTGAAGAGGTCACAATAAAACCGCCTGCTTACACAAATGAAAAGAAGTTCCTATGTGTTTTAGCCTTACCCACCTTATTGCGTATTTTCGATTTGCAACCTTATTCTTCCTCTTCACAATCAAACCACAATATCACACAGCAAAAATCACAATCAGCTTCACAAGACAAATATACCTCCAATGATTCCAGCACACTTGGCACGGAAGGTGGTGAAGGTCATGTCATATCTTTACCCTTCGAAGCAACATCTATTTTTTCTATTGAAGGAAATTACCATGGAAACTATGAACGAAATATAACTCAAGGTGGCCTCTTGTTACAAAGGACTGCGACACAAGAAGATTTTTTTGTTTGGAATCAATTTCAGGTGTCTCAATCAAGATATCCTACTATTCATTACACACAATCTCAAGAAGATTCTCCAATTCCACAAAACGCAAGAAAACCAAAACATAATTTTACTGATGAAGACGAGGATGATGACGAATGTAACATATCTGGACCACCCCACCCCGTACGATTACGTAACGTCTTTAAGCCTGACCTTTCAGATTCACCTTCCAAACCTATTCATATTTCATCGTCAACACAACCCTTCTATTATGAGGATCATCCAAATGATTCATTTCCATATACACCTTCTTCTGTCACTTCGATGTTTTCTATTCGCCATCCATCCGATGATATTCGACCCATAGCTTTACTTGCACCACATATGCCTTCCATTTCAACACCTACCTTATCGTCAACTCTCCCTCCTCCGACTTCCACGTCAGGCCCAGAAAGTATCGTGAACGCCTCATCAACAACCCCACCTCCACTCTTTGCTGACGCTCATGAACAAATTTTATTTTTGGGTTGCCCAAAGTCCAACAATAACGCCTCTGACTTACCAAATATATGCGTTACATATCACTCGCAAATTAAACGTCATGCTGTATGGATTTTTAAACGAGCTCCCCCTCCACCTCCAATCGTGCCTTTATGGAAACGAACAGCTGATGCAACCAGTGAAAAGAAGATACGTCTTCAAAAAATGAAACACAACATGGATATTGTTGTGGAAGAAGGCAGAGATAAGATTGGTGATAGTCATATAAATGAACATTCAACTCATGATTTTTTTACATCAAATACGACGACTGCTTCAAATGTCAAATTATCTCCACTAAGTCATAATATACATTCCGAGGAAAAAATAGAGGAATCAACTGGTAGTAAAAAGAATCTAAACGTTTCTCCATTTTCAGATATTCATCCTGACTATGGACTCTCCTTACTGTGGACAGAACAACCTTCTTTTATGTCAAACTTTGATGACCCCTCTTATCCTCCAGGATTGGCATGTGGATCGTCGTCTGAAAATACTCAAGCATCAACGGGCACAGTGAGTCTCAGTAGAGCACAACATGTGTTCTTATCATCTGATATGAATAAATCATTAACCTATCTATGTCTAGTATGTCCAAATCCAAGTCTAACACACACGCATCAAAAGAGGTCATCTTCTGACGAAAGTGATTCCAATCCCCTTATTTTAAGATGCCTAGGTATTAATTTACTTAGTCTTGACAAAACGACAACACAAAATCATCCAGCATCTTTACAAAATTTATGCGAGGAATATGCATGTAAAGATTCTGCTAATATAATTCAGAGCATATCGCATAAAGTCGATCTTCCTTGTGTTTCAGCTCAGCCAATAACTTCATCGAATGCAATAGATATTCTCGTTTGTTCCATTTTGAAGGGGGAAAAAAGTCTCAAATTATATCGAGGAGAATATTTTATCTGTGATTGTACTCTTCCACCAGGAGGAAAATTTGCTTCAGAGAGACATTATGAAAATTACAGAAGTAAGAGCGATGAAGAAAAAGTACCAACACGAACATTTAAAATGAAAGGGAAGAATTCTTCATTTAATTCATCTAAGACAATTCGTTCTGCCTTGGGATCTTTGGATTTAAATTCTGAAGAATTCGGAAACGTGGAATCCCTAGCATACCCATCTTACAATAGAATTGATATCATTTGTGAGGCATCACGTACGAAAGAAAGAAAGCTTTCAAGTGATAATAGTCAATTATTTACGATCCGATCTTCACTTTCTCTATGTATGTTATCAAGTCCCCTAGCTGAAGCAATTTTATTAGCAATAGATTCATCTTCTTTCATTCCAAAGGAATTCTCTCTTCAACTTAGAGTCGACTGTATCCGCATTTTACAAGAGTTACCAAATTTACACTCTTCTATAGGGATGGGATACATGGATCCCGAATGGAAAGCTGTGTCTATAGCAATTCTAGCTATTATAGATGCTTTTCTTAAAAAAGAGATAGGCAAATCCTCTTTAATAAGATACAATGATGAATTCATTGATGCTAATTCAGGTGATGAAGATGAAAATGATGACTGGAACTTTCTTATAGAATCTGAATTTCATCAAATGTACTCGTTAGAAAATGCCTCTCTTTTTGCATTTGAAAAAAATCTTAGGCATTCAAAAAGTGAAAAAGACAATCGTGTGATGAAGCCTCAAGGTGTACGTATCACGCATGGTATAGAAGAGCTCACTTGCTTGTCCCAACGAACCCCCCTTACTCTTGAATTATGTTCCTCTATATTTGAGGCATTGCATTTTGTATACGAAGATTCGAAATTGAATAGAGTTTCTCGTGGAGAAAAATGGATTCAACCTTTAGGCACTCTTTTGAGAGATATTACAAGAAGGTCAAACGGTGGTATGGATGACTATTTTCAACATTATTGCCGTGATATAGGTTTTGAAGAATACAGGCTTTCTTCTGAGATAAACACCTTAGTATCTGAGTTCGAGAATCCTTTCCGCTTCTCACGGTTTAAACACACACCTTCATTTTTAGATTGGGTAGAGCATATGTTACTAGGCTATGACTTGGACGATAGCGTATATGAGGCATACTTCAATTCTACGCCCAGAGATTTGAATCCATCTTGTGTCTCAACAAGAAAAATTCACCGTCTTTATTCCATTCTCTTCGGTCCAACCAAGGTAGATTCAGAAACCATTATAAGTAGCAGTTCCAGATCAATTACAGAAAATGTGAAACATTTAAGTAGTTCTTCACCTTCTCTATCAAATACTCGCATTCGGGACGAAAGACTTGTTCTTGCAATGGTTCAAGAGGGCATGACAAATTTGTCAGAACTTATAAATGAATTACCTGTTGGAATAATTTTACCTATAATGGAGTCATTGCATAGGTGCAGAAATCATCCTCCTCGGTCTTTTTCAAATTGGCCCCCTTCAGCTTACCAGCTTATTGGGAGGTCTGATTTGGCTGAGATGGAATCCTGTAAACGAGGACTGAAAGACAAACCTGCGATATCGTCAATTGCTGCACGATTTAGAGGATCATATGGTGATGAGCAGGTATCGCCATCTTCTGGATTGCAAGCAGATAGGGAGCAAGATGGTCTTCAGCCTTTGGAAATGTTTTCATCCATGATATTTCCAAACGATAGGCGTATTCGAGAAGCTGCAAGACTCTTAAGATCGTCTCGACCAACATATCTACGAGTGGAAAGGGCCCCAGAAGTGTCTGACCATGATCACGAAGGATTGAAGCAAGAAAAGCTTCTCCTCTTATGTAGAAGAGTTCTAGCTAATGCTCTTGGAAGAGGAATGCTTACATATGGAACTTTGGAACTAGTATTAACGGATCCAATTCCAATTCCGAAATTGTGCCTAGCGGGCAGAGTCCCACCATCAAATGCTACTTTGAACTTGGATATTAGCAGTTGTCCAGATGACATGAAAATTTGGCCAGAATTTCACAATGGAGTGGCAGCAGGTCTTCGAATGAGAATGCAAGAAAGTTGTGGTCCATATGGGTCAATGAGAAAGATAACCCGTACTTGGATCCTTTACAATAAACCTAATCCACAGCAAACAAACACGTCTTCTTCTCAAGCCCATGGTAATAACAATGCAAACTCAAATGCGCCCAGCGACCGCACTGACAACTCTCATGGTGGGTTTTTATTGGCTCTTGGTCTCAGGGGGCAGCTATCGACTCTCGCTATGACAGACATATACGAATACTTAACACAAGGTGGTGTGACTACTACAGTTGGCATTTTGTTAGGCATGGCAGCAACCAAGCGTTCTACTTGTGACCCTTCAGTTTCTAAGATGCTTTGTTTACATATACCATCATTATTGCCTCCGTCGTTTTCAGTTATGGACATAGCTAGCACTGCACAAGCAGCGGCGATAGCAGGTATTGGCTTGTTGTATCAAGAATCCTCGCACAGACTAATGACGGAGTTTCTTTTAAATGAAATGGGTAAGAAGCCAACATCTGATTTCAGCACTCGTGACAGGGAAGGTTACACACTTGCATGTGGACTTGCGCTTGGAATGGTCAATCTTAGTACGAAGGAAACGAGTGAAAAACAGCAAAGTCATAGGATAGGGGCAGGACTTGCCGATTTGCATATAGAAGAAAGACTGCATCGATACATCGTAGGTGGAAATGATGATGCAGACGCAAGACTTAAAAGAGAAGATGCAGAAAGATCCAACACTGTAGGTTCTAATTCAGGCGAACCGGAAAGATGTTCTCGTATTTATGAAGGTAGCACAATCAACACAGATGTTACTGCTCCAGGAGCTACCCTTGCTCTTGGCTTGATATATCTCAAGAGTGGTAACTTTGCAGTTGCATCAAGCCTGAACTTACCAGATACGCACTTTTTATTGGATTATGTAAGACCAGATTTGCTCATGTACCGTGTCATATCAAAATCATTGATTCTATGGGACTACGTGAGTGCATCACCTGAGTGGATTGATGCTCAGATTCCTGTGGTTGTGAAGAAAAGTTTTTCCGAACTCGAAAAAAGAGCCCTGAGAGCATCCAACTTCATTGGAATGTTGAAGGACCCATCTAGGGCAGACCAACAAGGCGAAGTTGGAAAACCAATTTCAAAAGATTCTTCCGTAGATAGACAAGCAGTGCGACAAATTTATGCACACGTGGTCGCTGGTGCATGCTTTGGAATGGGTCTTCGCTTTGCGGGAACTGCAAATTCTGATGCTGCCTCAGCAATATCCGAACGAATTAGGCGCTTCAGGAAACTTCGTGATGATAACGATCCTGTCTCGGTAGCTCAGAGACCAGAGAGACCCATTTTAGAAATGTGTCTGGGATGTGCTACAATTGCTCTAGCAATGGTAATGGCAGGCACTGGTGATGTCGAGACTATGAGACTATTGAGAGAGCTTCGATGGAGATGCGATGAAGATGTTAGATATGGGAATCATATGGCATACGGAGCTACAATTGGAATGCTTTTCTTGGGCGGAGGATCGAGCACTCTAGGTAGAGAGCCAGCTGATATAGCGGCGCTATTGATGGCTTTCTTTCCTCGTTTCCCAGCCCATACATCGGACAATCAATATCACCTACAAGCACTTCGGCATTGTTACGTACTTGCGACTAGAAACCGAGAGCTTGAGGCGATTGATGTAGATACACGAGAACCTGTTTACATACCTTTTGAGGTTAGTGATCGTATGAGAGTGCAATGTTACACCTATTTTTTGATTTACCTCATATTCGTTTTTATTATATTTGAATGAAGGTGGAGTTTCGGGATGAACATGTCAAGCCAATGAAACTTACAACGCCTTGTCTCATCCCTAATCAGTTCGAGATTTTGCGTTTAAGTATAAATTCAGAAAGATATTTTCCAGTATCTATTGATGCAAATTCTTTACCTTTCAATGAAACAGACCAAAACTTGGATTCGCCTTTTTCTATCATTGTGAAAAAGAAACCTGGTGTTCTAAGTTACGCTCAAGATCCACACTCGTTCCGTTCCTTACTTATTCAGTCTGGGGTTAGTAATTCAGGGTCAGTTTTGAAAATGATACAGTCATTTACAGATGATCCAATACTCTTAGCATTTGTGAAATACATATGCGAGGGTAGGCAGGATAAGAAGCATGGCAATGATTCAAACATAATGCAACCGTATGGACTTGGAATGGGACATAAATTTGAGACATTTTGTTCGTCAGTTCTACATGAATGCCTTACAGAGGGCAAATCAGATGTGTTCCCCATATTCTTATCATTATGGTGTAGCGTTCTCTCATTGCAAGATAAATATAAAGCAAGTGCCACCCATGTTTGGGATATTCGGCTGATACATGCGTTTTATGATGGAATGGATAATGTACATTTTCTATCAAAACAACAGAAAAGACTTCTTCATCCTGATTTCATTTCGATTCTGAAAGAAAATGTAGATAGAATTTTTTTGAACAATGGATTCAATGAAACACAAGTAAAGTATCATCGGAAATTTAAAGCATCTGAATCAAGCAGGACTCATGAAAGCAAACTGTTTGGATGCTTTTTATTGTGGAATAAAATATAATTTACTTCATAATAAATAATTGTACCCCAAATTCATTTAAATAGTACCTTAAAGCTTCATCTGAAATGAATCTAGTTTCGATAAAATTTGAAATTCGGCCATTATTTTTGAGAAAGGCCAGTGCTTTCAAGAAAAGTACTATTGAAGTTCAACTATAACTTTATTCTGCTTCCTCGCACTCAGGTAGTTCCTCCTTTTTGAAGAACTTATCAATGATGTTTTCTTGAATCCATGGAACTGTAGAAAGAGCTAAGCCAATACGAAGTGGTACAGCAAATCTAGCAAAGTTTACAAATGCAAAAGCTTCAGCACCTAATTTTTGTAAATCCTCTTGGTCTGAAAAATCAGGCCAATGTCCTGTGACTTCCCTGTAACCAAAAACGCAAACAGGTACAGATATAGTCCAAAATGCCAATTCCCAAAGAGCATAACTCACAACTCCAGCAGTTCCAGCTTCTTTCACCTGTTTAAGCAATTTTTTGGTTTCTGAGAGTTCTTCTTCTTCTGGAACAACGCAATTTTCTTCTTTTTCTGCCGTAACACTTCCTTCAACAGCAACACTAGCAGTTGGTGGAGCTTCTTCTACGGCTGACGCACCATTTTCTTCCTTCCCTCCACCAAAAAAATTGTTTTCAGGCTTCTTCAATCCCAATTTCTTCAAAAAAGGAGGCATACTTAAATTTGAACCATGTTTGAAAGCGCTTCTACCAGGTGGGCAAGACAAGGGAGTTGACAATTCAGCTCGACTGCACACACTTGTAACACGTCCAGTAAATGTGGAGGGTGACCTAGTGAAGCCATAACATGGATCAGAAATTAAAACTAGAAAGATTGCTAAGGCAGTTGCGGTAATCTTGCCCATTTTTGTCGAGAGTATGTTACACAATGGTTATGGGACGAGAACCTTCCTGAGATTAAGAATGAATCATAGAGTATATTGAACTTGATGCCACGCACCTTCAACAAGGTAAGCATCCGGGTCCTCATAGCTTCTGAATGGTGCCAACATCATTACGTCATTAAAAAAACCATCTCCCTGTGACGTCAGCTCTTTATTATATGTATTTATTCACAACGCGATGGTGTAATAACACAATAATTTGAACAGAATGGCGGTAGAAGTGTAGAAATTAAGAGAGGAAACCGAACAAATATTTGACTCATAATTTATAAAAAAACCATAGTTTCTCAATTTACTTGGATCAACTTTGTCTGAACACCAGTTGAATAAATACAAGGTAAGTTCCTAATTCATAAAGTTTATCAGACCCAGGAATCTAGAACAGTTCAGATGTTGTTTGTTATCGACAAGCGAGAACGAAACAAAATACAAATCTGTGATAGGGATCACAAGCAAATTCCTCTAAGGGCTTGTCCGGGACGCCAGATACATGTTGTGGAGCAATCCTGACATGGGCAGAACTAATAGGCTTGATACACCTCTTTCTGTTGATCCTTTAGGGTTAGTAAGAATGGACACAGTTTCCAGCCACAAACAATATCAAAATAGATCCCTCATTCTTAACGGACGGAATAAATATTAAACCCTTATTAATGGATGATATAATATTTTATGTATCCCATATTCAAATCGATCCTCGTCACATTTCACAAACAGAATTGAAAATATCCTCTCTAAACGGAATATTTTAAAAATCAGAATAAAATTTATTAAATGACGATTAAAAATTAAAGATAAAATCTAAGATTAATGAAACCACATCAAAAACAATATTGATATGACAAAATAATTTTACCATGACAAAAAATGATTTGGCATTTTACAAAATCATTTCCCTGATGTGATAAAATACTGAGAGATACTGCCTTAATATTCAAGTGAAATTAAATTTGAATACCAAAATATCACCCAAATCATGATTTTACATGCAAAAATCTACCTTACGATAACAAAATATTACGTGAGTTTGATGAAATATATATCCGTAACTGCTTGGGGAATATATCATGCCTTGAGTGACGAAAAATTTAGTAATGAAGTTGTCCAAGGTAAGTTTGCTTTTTTCCTCAACCATTTTCTTGATGTTTATATTGTTCTCATGGGTGAAAGCCAAAAACTTTTCTTGGTACCTTTTGTACATATCTTTTGTTTTGGATACAGGGTAGACATCAATCAGCTCAGTACTAGGTCCTTGTTGAAACTGGATGCTATCGTCTTGGGCGGCTTTCTGGTTTGTAGACCGGAAGTCGAGTAGCATATCCTCAATCTTGAGGATCAGGTCTTTTATTCCTGGGTTCTCTGTTAAAAATCGCAAATTTTCTTTCATTGGGGTCTTGTCCTTAGCATTGTTTACTTCTTGTTGATCCTCTTCTGGTGGAGTACAAACAGGGATAGGTGCCAATGGTGCTGGTGGAGGTTTCTCAGCAATGGGAGGGGTTGGTGTTGGAGCCCGCTTTTCAGGCACAGGTGCAGGTGCAGGTTTCTCAGCAATGGTGGTACCATCAACTCCTGGAGGGGTTGGTGTTGGATCCAGCTTTTCAGGCACATGCACAGGTGCAGGTTTCTCAGCAATGATGGTGACAGCATCAACTCATGGAGGGGGTAGTGCGATAGTAGGAGCGGGGGGGTGGGGGCCCTTGCAGTTGCAGTTTGTTCAGAACTGCAAGCAAATAGTTCTGGCTTAGTACATCTCCTCCTCCTTCTCCTTGTTTCCTTGCCACTTCTTCCATGTTATCCATAGCTGATTTCATCAGTGATGATATCTGACAAATCTGGTACTAGTAGCGGCACTGGGGTGGTAATAGCTTTCTTGGCAGAAGCTTTCTTCCTTGGTGCCTTGGTCTTCTTCTACTTGGTGGCAGTTGCATTCTTCCTTGCTGGCTTCCTTGCTGGCTTCCTTGCTGGCTTCCTTGCTGGCTTCCTTGCTGGC
>Ga0115008_10002193_pt1 | contig 16172 bp, 14 predicted proteins | sample FraStrMetagenome_FD_87164 | JGI IMG/M metagenome (GOLD analysis project Ga0115008, IMG submission 87164) | Marine eukaryotic phytoplankton communities from Arctic Ocean - Fram Strait ARC3M Metagenome | ecosystem: Environmental > Aquatic > Marine > Oceanic | place: Fram Strait | collected...
ATGCCGTTGAAATTGATCGTAAAACTGTTCCCGCAATCGACGGTGAATACTCTGAATGGGAGCTCATTGCTGATTGCGACGGTCCTGAGCTCAAATATGGCAACAATCAGATTTGGCAGTGCGCTGGAAAGCGAGTCTACCGACGAAACCACTTTTGCTACGACGAGGGTGTCCACACAACTGACAAGTACGGCAATGCTCTCTCGTTCACAATGACCGAGCCATGCGGAGTCGACGCTGATCCTCAGTGGACCGCGTGGTCCATGAACGATGATGAATGTAACGCCGTCTGCGCTAACGCCGGTGTTGTCCGAGACCGACAGCTCTACGACTTCTGCAAAAAGACTTACGTCCCATGCGATGTCAATGATACTCGATGCCGACAAAATTGCGGCCGAGTCGGTGACTGGCACTTGTGGTCCGCCTGGAGCACCTGCTCGGACAGCATGTGCGGTGGATTTGAGACTCGATACCGAAAGCACGAATGCGGACTTTGGGAAAACGGCGCCCTCGCGATGGAGCAAACTATGAACCGAGATTGCGCAGGAACCGCACTCGGATGGTCCCAATGGACCCAGTTCGACGCTGTCTGTGCTAATACTTACCCCACCGCTTGCACAGATCAGTACATCAGCCGATCCCGAACTTCTGTGTGTGGTGTTTTGAGCCCTCTTACCAACAAACTAGAATATTCCGAGACCGAAAGAATTCTTTGCAACAAGCCACCAATGACTTACATCACTCAAGAGGGACCATGCAGTGCTGACTGCCATGATACCATCAATAACGTTTTTTCCTTCAAAACCATTAATACTTTTGACGCTTGCGGTACTCTCGTCAACCAGCAAAACGAGCAATGCAACAAAAGCCCATGCTGCTACGAACTTCAGTGGAGCAACTGGTCATCATGCAATTGCGCTGGACAAGCCACCCGATCAAGAAAATACTTCAATGGCTGCATGGCTGATGATGTTCAAACCCAGCCCTGCCAGGCGCCAACCCTTCCATTGAGGAACTGGTCTGCATGGAGCACATGTTCCGGCAATTGCCCATCCCCACAGATGCGATTCCGATGCCCAGTCTGCGCCGCAGAAAACAGTGACTCTACTTGCAAAAATACCATGACTGGATTTGACCAGGGTGCTATGTATGAATCAATCGACTGCCCACAAGTTACTGCCTACAAGTGTGATCAGTGCGTTGGCATGTGCGGACGAGGACAAAAAAAGTGCTACCAAGAAGACCAGTGCACTCTTAGCATCATTCCAGGAACTGAACAACTGGTTGACTGCAGCTCCGAGATTGTCATGCCACCAGATAACACTCCCGTCGAAGGTGCCTGCATGCACATTGCCGGTAACCCACTCTGCCCTGGACAAAAGAATATCCACAAGCCAGTCCACCAGTGCTACCCAGAAGCTAGCTGGAACGTTCCATGCGGACCTACTCAAGCTCCAGCTGATACCGTCGGCCAGTGGTCTGCCTGTAACCCTACAACTTGCGAACAAACTCGAACAATCAGCAACGTTTGCACCGGTCTTAATCAGGTCGAAACGCAGCCTTGCGATATGCCACGAAGCTGGGGTCCATACGGAGAATGCATGTCTGACGACCCTAACGCTCCGCGATACTGGTACAACAACGAAATGCTCCCATGCTCTGGCTACCGAAAATCGGTTCTTCCACCAGTCTGCCCCGGCCAGATTGCTCAGGAGCAATACGTCGCTTGCGGCCTCGAGCTCGAGCTTGATTCTCTTGATAATCTCAACTCTCAGACTTGCCTCGACAATGTCGCCCACTACAACGACTGTTCACGAGACGGACAAATGAACTGCATATTCCCCGAGGCCAAGACCCTCTCCTGCAAGAACAAGATTTTCAAGGAGACTGTTTCGATTGTGCGAACTCCAATCTGCCCCAAGTGGACTGCTGTTCAGTGCTCAATTATTGTCAAGTTGGACCCCAAGAATTGCGATCCATGCGAAGACTTGGTCGAAAACGTATACGGCAAATGGAGCGCCTGCTCTGAAGAATGCAAGCTTGGATACGAGTTTGTAGAACTCTTCCAAGAATGCCCCAACAATTACTTGCCAGAACCAGCTTTCCTTTTGTCATATCAGCCACAGCCAAGGCAAGAATTCAGGCCGTGCGGCCCAACGCCACAGGTTATTGTCACCGAAGGACAGTGTCTTAATAAGAACGGCTACTGCGCCGCTTGCTCCAACACTGGCGCCGGCACCAAGACTGTCACTCACACCCAGATCGTCCCTAACAAGCCCCAGTGCGGCGAACAGGTCATCAAGGTTGAAGAAGTTCCATGCCAGCTTCCTCTTTGCCCACAATGGCAAGAGCAGCCCTTCCCAGCCTGCGCAATGTGCGACACTTCAGTCTCGCGAACTCGACAGTGCAGCAAACCCCTTGGCGCCGAAATGTGCGACTGTATCGATACGCCATTTGATGACGTCAAGTTGTGCCCTGCTACAACTAACTGGTCAGAGTGGACCTCATTTGATCTCTGCTCCCGATCATGCGGCGGCGGTGAGAAGACCCGAACTCGTTACAACCTTTGCAAAAGCGAAGTGATTGAGACCAACACTGTTGTCTGCAACACCGACCCTGGAGAATTCGTCGATACCGGCAGTCGAACTTCATGCTCAAGCAACCGATGCGTTCAGGGAATCAACAGCCCAATCCTCACCCACACCTGCGAGCGCGACGCCTACAACAACCCCATCAACATTCAAGGACAGCCATCTCTGTGCTTTGAACCCGTCCAGCCAGTCACAACTAAGACTGCCGTCGGAGGATGCATGGCTGCAATTGGCGTTCCCGCTGGTCCTTGCACACAAGGTCTCCAGCAGTTCATCATCAAGAACGAATGCGCTGATCTCGCCAATTACGACCCAACCTTTGCTGACCAGTCCGTCTACGAACCCTGCGACGTTCCACCAGTTGCTCCAACTCAATGGACTCCATACACCGCTTGCACCAAGCAATGCATCAACGCCGGAGAGGCCGCTGAAGTCCAGACTTCCCAGCGAATTGATGAATGCGGTAATGTCGAAATCCGTCAGCAGCTTTGCAACGTCCCCTCTTGCGCAACTTGGAAGAATTGGATTGTTGATGCCAAATGCTCTTGCTTGAACCCAGGCGCCGCCGTTGTGGAACGACAATGTCTCGATGGATACGGTCAGCCAGCTGTCGGATGCATTGGTGATTCTAAATTCCAGGTCCCATGCGGTCCTAACACTTCAGCCGCGGCCGTCAACCCAACTACTTTCGCTCTTCCACTTCTCACACCGGCTCAACTGGCTGAGATTAGCGCTCTCCAGCTCGATCTCGGATCATGGACTCAGATTGCTGGCCAATGGTCTGCATACAGCGGATGTGCCAAGACCTGCGACGTAACTGGCGTTTGCGGCCAAGAAGCTCGATACATCGAGTCATTCTGCCAGGATACCGATGGAAACCGAATTTCCATCGATAGACAAACTGATATTCGTGCATGCCCATGCGTGACAGGTGACTGGCAGATCGTTGCCGACACTTGCTCTTCTCAAGATCCAATGACCTGCTCTGGCGTTCGAACCGTCACCAAGCGACACACTTGCACTGGTGATGAAGTCTTAGAACAGGCCGGTTCTTGCGGTACTCCCGGTACCTGGGGACAGTGGTCCGCCTACACCCAGTGCCGAACCAGGTGCCAGGAAGCTGTCACTCCAACTCGATCGCGAACACGATCATGGACTTGCGCCGCTGAGCGTCAAAACGGCATGTTCGCTGACGAGACCGAAATCGTTGCCTGCCCATCGCTCATTTGCTCTTACTTCGGAGCCTGGTCTTCGTGGTCTGCTTGCACCGTCTCGTGCGGAATGGGACAGAAGACCCGAACTCGATACTGCCACGGTGGTGCAGTCGGAACTGGACTTTGCATTGGTGACGCAAACAAGGTCCTTGGAGACGAAACTGTTGCCTGCGATATGGTAAGATTTACTTTTTAACAAACAGTTATTAATGCTCTTTCAAGGGTGATTGCTGCGAATGGGACTGGTCCGGCTGGACTGGATGTTGCCGAGGAAATGACTTCAAAAACAAGCGACTTCGACTCAGAGGAAACAACTGCGGACAAGACGTCGAGGAAATTGAGAAGGCATGCGAGCTTGACTTCACTAACCCAAGGTAAGAATAACAATCATTTTTACAAATTCTTACAATTCCACTTAAGTGCTACCTACGCTTCCTGCTCGATCATCCGACAGACAGGTATCAACATGGTCAAGCAAGGTGGATCCCTTACATGGATGGATAATGTTGATACTGCTGCGTCAATCATGAACGTCATCAACCCCGATAACATCCAAAACGTCATCTACCAGGATTTCAAGGCCGAGGAGAACCCATTGACTCACGAACTCATCAGTGAAGCTGGAGTTATTGCTGCCCCAGCACAGGTCCAGCCACAGGTCATCAACCAGACTATCATGCCCGGTCAGTTTATGCCAATGTTCCAATCGCCATTCACACAGAACATGCAAATGCAACAGCAGCAACCAGTCCTGGTCCAGCAAGTGGTCACTAGCCAGCAACAAATGGTCCAGCCACAGATGGTCCAGCAACAGATGGTCCAGCAGCAAATGGTCCAGCCACAAATGGTCCAGCAAGAAATGGTCCAGTCACAGATGTTCCAGCAGCCAATGGTCCACCAACAAGCACCAGCTCCAGTTGCTGTTGAAGAAACCAGCCCAAATACCAGCCCATTTGGAAGCCCATTCGATTTCCTCTTTAACAAAAACTAAGATGTTAATTTCACACTAGTCACATGATTAACCCGCAGCTCGCTTTTGCTTGATTGCTTTATCTCCTGCCTTTAAAAATGTATCATAACAAACCTGCTCCCAGACCCAGTCTTATGGCATATGGACAATATGCGCTAACAACTCAACTTGTTTTCTGTGTACCTGAAAAGTTTTCAGTGAAAACTAATAAAGACATGGAAAAATCAAAATAACTTGTTTGATTTCTTTTAATAAAATACTAAAATTACTATTTTTATCAATTTTTTTTTTCAAGCTAAAATATTTTATACAGTAGCTTTTTAACAATGAGTTCTCAAGCATGAGCTACAGAAATATTTCCAACTTCGAGGGTCGGACAGTGAGAGTAATCGAGATCCAATCGGCTATGATTATAAGAACAATTGTAATCGATTCTTTTCTCGACAATATTGGCAGCTGGATTTGGGTTGAGATAAGAGCAAGTCCAGTCCACAGGTTCTGTTGGATCTTGTGAACGGCGAACTTTTCGTTTTTTCCGCTGATGGTGAAATTTCGGAGTCTTGAGGCTTGGAATAATGTCTTGACCATTCAGTAGAGTTATGACGAAGGCGAGAACGGAAAGAGATACCAGAGCTTTTTAGGTTTTTTTTATGATAAGTGAAACAGAAATTAAAAACTAAATTACTTAAATTCATCATAAAAAACCTTTCCTATGCATTCAATAAAGAGCAATAAAAATAATATCGTCGAGGTTTGGCTCTTAAAAAGCGCGCAGTCAGAGCAGGTCAAAAGCATAAGACATCCGTAACCATCTGCAATAGATCCAAATGAGCTAAAGATGATCATGAACACGGTGCCAATGAAGAGGATGAATTTTAGGCTGTTTTTCGATTTTGTCTTGTCACTGTAAAAAAGAAATCATAAATATAAATTCGGGAGCATAAAAATTTTTACCTTGCAAGAAGAATACAAATTGCAGAGCATAAAAATCCACCCGCACCACACCAAATTCCATGGCCGATTAGAGGAAACGGTGTCTTTCGGCAGCTTCCTATACCGGATACACATCCCGAGGCGAGTGTTGTAAGGGTGAAGATCAGGACATGGAGGGCGATCGATATTGAAGAAATTATCACGAAGCAGATTGTCGCCTTTTTAAGTTTTCTCTGAGTTAGAATCATTGTCGTTTCAAGAAAGACTTTTGAAAAGTATCGAAAAATTTTGAATTTAAATAAGCTCGCTCGTTGCCAAGTTCGATTTTTTGACGTTTTTGTAAATTTTCTGTTGTCAAGTTTTTGTGATTTCTGTGGTGTGAATGTGGCTTTCACCCTTGATCGGTTTATATTGGGGCATCTGACTGAGCTGAATGGCGCCCAGCTGAGGGTTATCGCGACATCACCGCTGCATTTTTCGTCAAATCGCTGCACATTGGCACAAAGCAAACCGGAAAATTCGAAACGGTCCCCTTCCGCGAAGCCTTTCAACTTACATGGGAACCGAGGAGGAAAAGGTCAAGGGTAGTTTCAATCAGCGGAACATTTTGTCCATTGAATAGAGAAAATATGGGAATTTTATTTCATAATTTATTTAAGAGTAAGACTTTGATAATCTTCATCATCTTTTCTTGCCCAGGATCGCACTTCTATCTTTCCAAAAATGAGAAAAACTACAATAAAAATAGCATAAATCCCAGTTGGAAGGAGAAAGACAATATTCCAGCTTTGTGGATCGCCTAAAAATGAGCATGAGATTTATATTTTTAGATACTTCTTACCTTGATTTTTACCTTCGAGAAGATACATCATAAGTGAGGTACTAGCGTAGCCAGCGAAATTGCCAAATGAACCGACAAATCCAGTCACAAGTGAGCCGTAGTTGGCAGAGAGTTCCGCCGCGATCGGTACAACACCAGCAACTAAAATAATAATTTTTTTGCAAAATTTAAATGTCATACTTGCACTGGAACTTGTGAAGATAGTAAACACTCCAAAGAGTGAAATAGCTACAACATAATTGCATCCGGTATATTTTATAAGGGCAACAGAAGGTACAAGTATCATCCCATAAACTGCAATAAGCGATTTTCGGACATGAGTAGTTGTGAATTTTTTTCTCATTTTATCCGCTTAATTTTGTAAAAATCCTAGTTTCAATATTTTATTACCGAAAACAGCAGTGACTACATTTACGACGAGACAACCAACCGCTATTGATCCAAAAAACATCGTGATTGTTGTAATTGGCAATCCAAAAGCTCTTTTCAAATAAGTCGGGGTGTTTGTCATGCAGCTCAACAGAATCAGACTAACTGAAAATGATCCAAAAACGGCGAGATAAACTTGAGGATCTGTGAGAATCGCTTTCAGTGGAATCTCTTTAAGATTTGTCGTCACCGTAGACGGTGGTCTTGATGCTTTGATCAGCAGTTTTTCATCCTTTGTCATTGCAGATGCGATCTTGAGCTTCTTCCATGAAAATAATCCGAAGTCGCTTCTCTCCGTTTCTGGTTTGGGATCAACTAGGATAACCCAAAGTAGACCAACGAGAATCTGAAAAGCTCCAGCAAGGTAAAAGCTGTACTCCCAGCCGAGCAGGCGCATAACAAATCCAGTTCCAACTGATCCAAAAATATTTCCAAGCGTCACACCGCCAGTTTGAATGGCGATGTTCGTTGTTATTTCGCCTGGAATACCCCACCAGTACCAAGAGCCTTGAAACGCAGGAACGTACGGACCGGCAAACATACCCTGGAAAATTCGGAGTATCAGGCCGAGACGGAAAGACCGCTTGATGATGTAAGGAAATACTAATGTAGTTGATGCGCCGCCGAAACATAGAAGCTTGATGAGAGGATAAAATCCATATTTTTGAACTGCAAAAGAAGATAAAACGGCAGAAACAGAATAGCCGATAAAATATGCTCCTAGAATATTCCCGTACATCTGATTTGTCCACGTGAACTCAGTGCTGCCCAATTCTTTACTTTCTTCAGAAATCGACGAATTAACTGCACATATCGATTTTTCATCTTCTTCGGGAGGTTGAGACATGACCGTGATTGTAAATGGAAGCGCAAGCTGCGATATATAATGAAAAATTGTAACCAAAGACGTCAAAAAAGTGAATTCAAATCTTTTCTTGCCCCCGCTCATTTTCAATTTCTCTTTTCCTGCCGAGTTTATTTCGCGAATAACAAATGTATTATTTCGTATTGATTCTATTTATGTCCCAAAAGGAAACGCGCAAGTGTTTAAAGTTTCTATGAGAAAGCCTTTGACAAATATATATCGTCTCTACAATAAAAGTGGCTATGCCAGTATTCTGATAAAATACCTCTCCACCCAGACAGCGCTATCTGGCCGTTTGCATGTATGAATAAATTGAAAGAGAATTTATTTCAGAAGTTGCAAATTGGTAGAATAAGTCAGTGCAGCCAATAATTGCTCAATTTACTCCCTTTCTCGATGTTCAATCGATCGAAAAACGAATAAAATCGTCAAAAAATGTAAATAAAATCTTCGAAAAAATGAATTTGTATTCTGAAGCTCTTGATCGCTTCCGAAAATAAATGTTAAAAGAGAAGGTTTGATCGATGAACAATAGAGGCGGGGGTAAACGGATTCTTTCAAGATAAATCAACTTCAATAATATTCTTCTTCGTCGCTCTCTGCCGACTCATAGTCCTCCATAACGAGCGCAAGAGCCTCGCGCAGTCGTTGTTTGCTCTCTTCTTCTTCTTTTTCCTCCTCCGTCATGTCAGGCTTGCTTTCGACTATCGTTAGCTCTGGTTCTGAGTCTGGTTCTTCTTTTACTTCAGCTTCCTCTTTTACGGTAATCTCTTGCTCTTTATTAGCTTTAGCTTCTTTCAAATTGACCAAGATTGGTGCCTTTTCAGCCTCTTTGACGTCTTGTTTATCGGCTTCTGGTCCTTTTCAAGGTTTTTTCATGACACAAAAGGGAAGTAAAGAGGAAAAATAAACCTTTCCTTCAAAGAAATTCCATTGAGCACCATAACTTGTCGTCACTTCACGCTGTTCATTCTTATTGAAGGTCTGCTGGTACGGATGATAACGAGCTGCTTCGGGGCCTTTTTTCTGTGAAGCTCGGCTCTGGCCACTCTTTTTGACAGGTGATGTGTGACCAAGCAAAGACTGGAAACCTTTTTAATCGTTTTAGCTGGGTGATGTCTATAGAAAAAGATACCTGGATGAAGTGTGCTAGCTTTGACAGGCTGTTTGTGGATCTCGACGCGCGATGAAGACTTGTGTGCGTGTTTGGAAGTGTGACTATTATTACTTTGACTTCCAGGAGCTTTAAGAATAAACGGAGCAGACTTTGGCATGTCGTATGGATTTGGATTGTCGCGGTTGACAAGCTGGTCCAAAACTGGATGTGATGCCACTGCTCGTTGCTCACCTGCACTTAAAAGGGATAAGACAAATCGGTCATGAAATGGTGTACCTTTTCGGAGCAGTTTCTTTTTCTTTTCGCGGTCTTTTTGGAGCTTTTGGAGCTTTATGAGCAGGCATCGGAACTGGCGCTCCTTTTATGTAATCCAAATGTATTGTTGACTTCTGATTGTAATACTGAATAACAGTAAGATGGAGGCTTATGGTTATGCTTGATTTTTACCTGTGCAGTTTCATTTGTTGCGATGATAAACTCTGGAAACTCGAGCAAAATCTTGCCTTTAAGATTTTCTATCACCGTTTTTTCTTTATCGAGTTGATAGTAGAGCTCCTGACCGACAATTCGCTTCATAAAGACTTCGTAGCTGTATTTCTTCTTGTCCATTTCAAGAGGCTTTTCCATTGTTTCGTCATTTTGAAGGTGAAATCGAGGAATACCGATTGAAGAAGCTGTTTCATCTGATTCTATCGTTTCTGGCTCTTCTTCTGATGGTTCTTCCTTCACTTCAATTTTTACCTGAAAGATAAGGGGTCCCTTATTGTGCTTAAGGTGTATCGGCGGCTCACCTCACTTGCATTAAATTCTGAAGCTGCATCGGAGTCCGTATTGTCGAGAACTCCCTGTACGACGCGGCCTAAGTTCCAAATCTCATATATGTCAGTCTCATCCTTAGTGATCTTTCTACTCGAAAGATGCAGCGTCCACCGTATATGGAATTTGAAACATTTTTTGGCCCTTAATTTTTGTTTCGTGATTGATTTTTCTGTGGTGCTTTCAGCAACGTACTTTCCTGGCCCTTGGCGGAGGCCGTATTCGGAGTAGACAGTTCGATTGATGCTCGAGCGGGAGAAGCCTGCTGGTTGCTGCCAGATTACGAAGCCCTTTGCGATCGCCTTAAGTACAGTAAACACCTGTAAGACCCTGAAGAATACAAACATATCGCGTTAGCGCCTCTCTTCCTTCATAATAAGGCGATGATTTTTGCGCGTCCGGTGAATAATCGCGCAAAATTCGCTCCCAAGCAAAAGTCTTTCGACCCGCGTCTTCGAGAAAACGGTAATCTCGAAGTAGAAGTCTGTTGTTCATCGTTTTCTTGAAGACAAATTCGGTCGGGTCACGCTTCCCTGAGCAGTTGAGCTCTTTCTTATGTTGCTGGACGCACTGCAGAGAACAGGTCTGAATGATTTTTTCTAGAAAATTCAAGTAAATTGCAAGCTTACTCTGTTCTGACATCCTGGACACTTGTATCTCGGGTTTTTGCTGAAGCAAACGTAGCATCTGAGAACATCCTTTTCTTTAGGAGGATTTATCTCAGATGCCTCTTGTTCTACAGCAATTTCCGCCGACATACTTCCAGCTTTCTCCGGAAATGACAAAATTCCGATACACAGATCGGATACCGATTTCTAAGTTTTGAATTTTATAAATTTTAATAATTATTATAAAAGAAAGGATATAATTATAGAAAGGAAAATAATTAAATCGTTTATTTTTCGGTTTGTTGTGATTGAAGATAAATGAAGGATGAACACTACATGAATAGCTTAAATAATGACAGTGGATTTCAATGGAATTAGGCAGCCTGAAGGAATTGGGAAATGATCGCTTTAGAAGTTTCTTTGAAGAAGTCAATGTCTTTCGAATCATCGACCCAGTCAGTTTCGCGAAGCGCTTGGGTCACTGAAGCTGGGATATCACGAGTGATAGACAGGATCTCGTAGTTCTGAAGAAGCTTTTCTGCGGTCTGGTATCGAATAAAAGGTTTCTTATTCGCCAAAAGCTGCTTGAACCGAGCAAACGCTCTTTCATAAAAGACGTCCATCCTCGCCATCCCATTCAAGCAGCTGATCGCATTGATTGCATTCTGGCTGTCTTTAGCTTTTGTGTATTTGATGCAAAGCTCAAATATTTCCTCGAGTTTCTTGCTCTCCTCTACATCCTCGAAATACTCCCGAGCAAGGAATTCTTCTAAGACTTTGAGCATCGGTTTTCCTAAAAGCGCTGGCTTTTCATCCCACAAAGAACAGATATGATCCAGCACAGTCTCAAGCTGCTCTTCCTCACACTCGTCCATAAAAGTATTTGCTGCTTTGAACGCGTTTTGTGAAAGCGACTGCGTCAGATCACCAGCGGACACTATAAGCCCTTGTAGAATTTGACGTTGGAATGATTTAAGTTTAAGAAGTTTTGAATAAGCTGGGAACATATTCTCTGCGCCCCATTTTGATATCCAGATTTGTTTGAAGCTCTCGCGACTGTCGTCTTTAATTTTGAAAAGATCAAATAGACATTCCATGTCTGGATGAAGGTTTTTATGCACTCGAATAGCGATGAGCGTTCTTGCTGCTTCTTCTCTGACTCTGAGTATTTTCTCAGCTCCTTGCTGCAAAGTTTTGCCAACAAGAAGCAGAACAGTTTCTATCTTTAGCTGGGGAAGAACCCCACAAAGCTGTTGAATACCCTTCAGAGCTGCAAGACGGACGTGACTCCCGATATCACCTCGTTGGTTGCGAGTATAATCGTCGAGGGAAATTACGATTGTTTCTCCTATTGTATCAAGTGTGTTCTGATTTGCGGTTATTGAAAGAAGAGAGTCAAGAGAGTATTGCATGAGCTCAGCTCGAAGGTCGACGAAGTAGTGACGAGTTGGGTTGGTTTTTGTGTCTTTGAAAGTGTTAAAAATCAAATAAGGGTCGAGTAAAAGCTTACCTAGTCGTACACCTTCAGTAACAAGATGAAATAGCTCGAAAATCTGAGATTTCTTGACAACCTTGTATGATTTGATCAGATAGCAAGCGCATATTCTTGCGCTTTCAAGAATTGTTGCCTTCTTTGAAGTGATTTGACCGATCAGGCCTTCGCATATTTCACTAAAAATGTTTTAAGAGATTATATTTGCGACCTCTTACAGTTGTTTCTCTTCTGGAAGGGCACAAATCAAAATCTCAATCGCTGGCGTAATGCTCTGGCAAAGACCTCTCAATCCTAGCTCAACAAGCGCGTCAGGAAGCTGTCCCATTTTCATGACGCTCGCTTGAATCGAGTCAATCCATTCGACAAAATTGTCGAAATTCTGTGTTTTCTTCGCTTCCGCTGCGTAAACTTTCAACAAATCAAGGATTGATGGACGAAGAATGTAGCTAAAGCTCGCTGGATTTGAAAAATGACGAGAGTTTATAAGTTCGTCGAGGATCTTTTGCACCTTGAGCTTGACTGATTCGTCTTCGAGGGCAATGAAGAAGTCGTAGGTAGTTGATAGAGTCATGACCGCGCCATGAAGGATAAAATCGTTGTTCTTCGTCAATCCTTGCTCGAGAAGGGCAGGTAGATGCTTTCGGAAGAGCTTTAAGCAATCACCCTTATCAAGTGTTGTTGCAATACTTTTTGCAGCTGCTTGTCTCACTTCCAGCTCCCAGTGAACAGCTCTATTCGTCGCAAGATATTCAATAATACCAGCACGGTACTCGGGAAAGTCGATGGCAATCTGGGCGCCAACTTGTGCTGCAGAACTGAGCTGCGCAATCGTTTGAAAGTTGAGAAGTTGGTTCAAATCGAGAGCATTTGGGATGAACTCCAGAGGAAGCCGACCGATGTTTTCCTGAAGAGCTGCTTGAGCTGCCTTTCTGCATGAGACTTCTTTGTCAAAGCAGGCTGTTGTGATGAGTGTCTAAGAGCATAATTTATCTTTTGGCGAGCTGAGGAAGCTGAGTTTATTAACGTTGATCTAAAGGCTGAGCTAGAGCGGAAGCAGAGGAGAAGCTGAAGATGAGCATGAAAAACTTTAGTTCAAGCTCAAGCTTAATAGAGAACTTTATTTGAGCTAAAACTGAAAATGATCTAGTTATTAAGCTGTAGCTGAGCAAGAGCTAAAGCTGGACTAGAGCTTAAGCTGAGCCAGAGCAGAGCTAGCGCTGAGCTAGAGATTGAGCTTCAGAGCTTTTAGAACTAACCTTGACAGAATCCTCGATATAATCCTTCAAATGCGCGGGATGAAATCCTCTAGCAAAAGTCCAGGAAGCATAGCATGCAGCGTCTCTAACATTTGATCCGACTGAACCCTCACCTCGTCGTTTATCGTAGCAAAGCCCTTCTTTAATCTTGGTTATACTTATCGCAATGTGCTCTTGCGTGATCATATTCCGTCTTGAAAACTCAGCAAGAGCAGAGCAGCCGCCATGCCATGAATTCTCAGCGTTGTTATCGTCTAACATGTTCAGAATTTCGCCTAGAAGAATTGACGCATTATCAGCATCGAGTCGTTCTGTCACACGGCCGAGGTGTTTTGCAGCGTTCCAGCGTACCATTGTCGAGGAATCAGAAAGACAGTTGATTAGAAGAGATAGGACAGCTTCAACAGTTTCAGAAATTTCAACATCTTCTTCTTCATCCGCTTCTGGTTCAAGGTCTGGAACTTCATCGATGGTTTGTCTCTGAACACCGAGAATGCGGCTTCCACGATTGTATTTCCACTTTGCCTGTCTCGCCTTCAGCTCCGTTAGCGCTATTCTTCCTGCAAGTTTCGACAAAAACCGCTGTACAGTCGAGTCTTTCAGCTTTTCATCATAAATTTCTTCGTATAAATCCGCCACTTTTTGCACAACTTCAAATACCTGCTCGTTTAGTTCCCGCAGTTTTTCTTTCGGTCCAACTTTGTAAAGATAACACAGAAATTTCAGCGAGCCAACGACGGCATAAACTCTTTTTACAGCATATTCGCTGTTGTCAATAGAAGAGGAGACTTGCTCGATGATTTCGGTGATGTGTCCGTCTGTAAGAGAGCTATCAGATCGACTGTAGTATCGCGCGAGACACATACAAGCCATGTCGCCAGTTGTTCCAGTGTGGGTGATGAATTCCTTGCAAATATCGATGACTTTTGCGCGAAAATGAGGATTGATCTTTTCAAAAGAAAACGGAATGCGCATGAGCGACGAAAGCCAGGCGACAATCATCAAATAAGAATCGTGTATTCCTTTTCGCGTGAAATCGGGAGAATCTTCACGTGAAAATTCGCCAGCTGCGACGAACTCGTTGAAGGTTTTCTCGAATTTCTTGATCGCGTCAAAATATGACAGAATGAGGCGGAGATGAATGACTTCGTGCGGGAAGTACTTGTCGACTTTCTTGCATTTACGAGTGTGCATCATGTAGACAACATATCGGGCTAAAAAGTAGTCTTCTTTAAAAAGATTGATTTTCGAATTTTATTTGGTAAAAACACATTTTGATTAACCTCAAAGTTTCGGGCTATTTTTTTTTTCAAAAAGTCAGTTAATATTTAGGCTAGTTTTATAACCTATCTTCGACTAGTATTTCTGGCAGCTTTATGGCAATTTATTTTCGGCATTTTGGCCAATACTACAAAAAGCTTATATTTTGATTATTTCTGACTAGTAGATGAGGCTTATTTTTGCGTACTTTGTTAATAACAATTGTTACCTTGTAGTAGATATCCATCAATATTAACAAATTCACCACTTTCAGTCATTTTAAAACTCATCAGATTCGCGAACAGCTTTTCAAACAAGCTTGGCAGAATAGGATCAAGTAAAACCGGGTTTTCTTGAAACTTAAAAAGCCCCGATCGGAACCACCACTGTCTGTAGAACTCCTCTCGGTTAGCATTTTTTATTTCTGGCTGCCGAGCGTCAAGACTGACAGCTTCGACGAGCTCCGTAAGACATTTGTTGGTGAATTGCACTGCCGGATTTGCATTGAAGCTTTTTGTTTCAAAATCTTTTGACTGATCGTAGTTGACTGGTAGATTTTCAGCCCCCATATCGAGCGATTCGAGCTCTGAAAGACAAAAAGAAATTAACTCGTTGCAGTTATAGTGACCGTTTTGTGGATAATTAGGCTCAAAATGGCGCAGCGAAGCGAAGCTTAAAGCGCATATAAATGCTTTGCGTCATTCCTAGAACCATATACTTATTGGTCAATTACACCGCAAAGATTAGACATTTGAAGAATTAAACGTTTCTGTGAATTGATCCAACGTATTACAAGGGATTGTGAAAGTACTGTTTTGTGAACTTTTCAAGAATATAAATTAAAAGCAGCAAATCATAAATTCCTAATTCGCAATTTTTGTGATGACTTTCTTGCGCGTAAGAAGGTCTCTTCGGAAGACAAAATATTCAAAAGTAGAAATAAAAGTCGTCGAAAACGTCAGGTAGCAGAACGGGGCCGTCAGGAAGGCGTAGCTTGATAAAAAGCCAGACGATTGGGTCAGGAGCCAGACGGGGAGTAAAAATTGAAGTACAGTGTTTGTCTGAAATAGAAATTTAAAAGCTTTTTCTTTGCTATTTTTTGGCCAAAAATAATGAATGGTTATTGATCGATTCCTATTTTTTGGACTTTCTCGCGAGTTGTCAAATGACAATTGTTTATTAAACCTAAATGATATTTGGCCAATATTTGATGTTATTTTTGGCCAATATATCTGACCTTTTGGCCTAAAACTTTATATAAGCTTACTTTTGAAATCCAAGTCGGATTGAGTTTGACCGAAACAAGGCCAAAATCGAAATATCTCTTCAGCGTTTTAGGCGCAGGTAGCGTTTGGTAACGAATTATTGAAGTACCAAGAACCAGCGCGACATCTCGACCGATAATCGTGCCAAAAAGCCAAAGTGGAATATCTCCAGCGACGGCAAAAGCGGAGTAAACCGCAAGCATTGTTATTTTATCAGCTAAAATAGAGCTAGAAAAGAACTTGGAAAAGTCAGCTGACCAAGAGGATCAAGAGCAGTTCCAAGAGTGCTAGCTTGCGAAGGCCACGTTCTAGCGATCTTCCCATCGAGAAAATCCGAGATCATGGAGATCACATTGAGATACAGAGCAGCTTCGTAGTGACCGTGAGTAATACAGTAACCTGTTATAGGCGCTATAAAAAAGATATGAGACCTGGGGTGGGCGCCCTACTCAAAAAATAAAAGCAACAACTGTCGCTTTTTTTTGACGCCCTACTTTTTTGTCGCTCTTTTG
>Ga0115008_10002195_pt1 | contig 16159 bp, 16 predicted proteins | sample FraStrMetagenome_FD_87164 | JGI IMG/M metagenome (GOLD analysis project Ga0115008, IMG submission 87164) | Marine eukaryotic phytoplankton communities from Arctic Ocean - Fram Strait ARC3M Metagenome | ecosystem: Environmental > Aquatic > Marine > Oceanic | place: Fram Strait | collected...
AGCAAGGTTTGCCAGATTCGACCCGGCTCCAGTTGCTATGTTTGCTGTGCTTCCGGTAGCCGCAAGCCCTTGGCCTGACAATGCGCCAAGGTTGGATATCTGCTGCTGTAGCCCTTGTGAGGCTAGGCCCTGCCCGAAGCGCTGTAACTCCTTTTGGACGTTACCGCCTCCGAGACCGCCTGTAGCTGAAGCACCTGCTAGATTTGCTCGCATGCCCTGCTCACGCAAGAAAGCCATCTGTGGAGATTCTTGGTAAGCTTGGTTAAATGCGTCCTGGCCTAGAGCTCCTGATAGAGCCATCTGCTGTTGTAAGGCAGTCGTTCCAGCCTGGCGGTAAGGATCAAACATGCCCTCGGCTCTACCAAAGGAGTCAGTGATATCCGTTCTAGCCTGGCCAAAACCTGCGCCTAGAGCCTCTAAGCCCTGAGTAGTGCCGGCCGTTATATCTCCACGGGCCTGGTTTGCTGCTGCTTCGGCCTGTTGTAGGCCCTGCTGATACTGAGTTGTTAGGTCTTGTCTGCCCTGCTGGTTTAGCGTATCAAGCCTGTCTATCGCTGCCTGAGCTCCACCTTTAAGGGCTTGCTCCGCCCCAAGTAAACCTGTCTGTATCTCGGCCCCGGTTTTAGGGGTTTTTTTAATTTCTACTGGGGTTATCGGAGTGCCGACCCTTGCTTGAGCTATTTGTTCTGGAGTATAGCCAAGCTGCTCAGTTAGGTTTCTCTCAACGATATTTTCTGGAGCGTTAAAATACTGAGACACATCCTTGGTGCTTGCCACGCCGTTTTCAATAAGCTTTTGAACCGCTGCCACTTGTGCTGCGTCCAGGTTGCCGCTTGTGTAAGCTTGGGGAGAGATGTCAGTTAGGCTTTGAATCACCAACGCCTTGTCTACATTAAAGTAGCCAGACACGTCATTGACATCAACCTCACCAGAATTAAGCAAGTCTTTAACTGTATCTACTGTGGCCGCATCAAATGGACCTTGAGCTGGTAGCCCTTGAAGGTTTTCTATGCTCATCCTCGAGCTCCCATATTGAATATATTAGCTACTTGCTGTGAGGTGAAAGCCCCCTGAGACGGGCTCTGCATTCCAGATGTTGGGCCTGGAACGGTCACCCCCTCTACTGCGGACCTTAATCCCTTGGCGATCTCATCCCGGCCTTTGTTATCGTAATGCCATCGAGCATAGCCTTCCAGGGTTGCGAACTGAGGATCACCGCCGGCAATGAGCTCATCTCTGTTAGCCATGTAATCTTCTTTAACGTCCTTCTGTGCTTCCAGGTACTTGTTAACATCCGCAGATGACCAATCAGTCATTCCTGCGTCTGAGAACTGAGTCTCTTGTATAGGCTGGAATTGCAAGGGCTGAGGATTTATCAATCCACTCAAAGCCGAATAATCTATAGGTACGTTTTGCGCTTGAATAGGCGCACCTACCGGGTCTCCCAGGCGAGCGTTGCGCATTCTGTCAATAGAATCTATTAGCGCTTGCTGGGCCATCATGTCACCAGATTGCATGGTCTCAATCATGGGTCTGAACGTGGAGCCAGCTAAAGCCATGTTGCGATTCATGCCTTCTTGTCTAATGTTCTGTCCAGCCTGGTAACCAGGTAACAAAGCTTCTGAGGCTCTGTTCCCGTACTGCTGAATTAATCCCATGTTAGCCTGGCGCTGGGCTTCAGCCTGGGCGATTGCATCCTTCTGGGCGTTGTTGCCCATTATTGATGAGCCGATGCTGGCAGCACCCATAGCCGTGCTTAATGGATTAGCCATTGCCGCCGTTGCAGCCTTTCCGCCCAAAGCCATAGCTGCGCTACCTGCTTTTGCTAGTAATGGTAAAGCGAATTGCAACATAAGAATCTCACCTACTTAATTTAGTTAATTTTAGCATACTTAGACTGCGACCCACCCCTGCGAGGTATCACCGCCAATCTCAGGCTGCATCTTCCTGTACTCTATCGATCCCGTAGTTCCATTGGAGTTAATGTAAAGGCTGTACTGCCTGGCCTCTACCACACCCTCCGGAGAGCCCGCACCCACGATGGGGATGCTTAGGCTTGCGTCTTGAGTGAACTGTCTAAACGGTTGAGCCATAGTCCCGTCTGGCTGGACGATGGGTTGAGCTGCGTTAAGTCTTGGGCCTGTCACTTGTCACCGCCAATGATGTTTGCTGTCAGTTGAATAATCACTGGTTTCACCGCATCCGTTAAGGTGAATCTAAACACCTCAAACCTAGCTGCCCTGCCGTTCCTGCGCCAGATAGCCCTACGGGTATACTCACCGATCTTGCCTATGCTGCGAGAGATTGGTCCGCTCCAGGTCTTGCCGTCCTTACTTCTCTCTAGCGTGATCTGGGGGTCAGGGGCGTCAGTGTTACCCACGCCTGATTCAACCGTGAGCTCTAGCGTAGGGAAGAACACCGACTGCATGTTGTTTTGAAAGGGCTGTGTAGCGACGCGCCTAATGATTGCATTCTCGTACTCTGTGTACACGTCCGGGCTTAGTTCGCCAATCCTGCCGTCAATAACGTCACCGCAGATAACCTTATTGTAAGCCTTAACGATCGAGGACACCCTGAGAGCTCCTAGGGAGCCGTCTAAGAGTGATTTCCTCTCATGCCACCTCTGAGATGTCGTATCGTATACAAGCGTTGTAGAGGGCAGTGAGAAGCCGATAAAGTATGCTCCCTTGCTTGCGTATGCCCATGAGAAGATGTCTGCCACCTGGCTCTGTGTAAGCGTAGACAGCAAAGAGTCTATCGCAGTCGTTGATATCTTAACTGTGCTGTTACCGTTGAGAGCCCAGATAGCCGGTCCCTCGTTCTCTCCACCGCCGACCCACATAAACGTGTCCTGGGCGTTAACGAGAGAGAATGGCGAGTAGCATCCTTTCTGTAGGAATAGTCCTGTCCTGCTGAATGGGAAGTCAGCGCCACCAATATTCTGGAAAGCCTCAAAGGTCTCACCACCAGAGATGAATAGCTGATTCTTGTAGACCACCGGGGCAACAATGTCGTCCGGGTCCGATTCAGCCGTGCCGAAGTCTAGGGCGTTGTACGAGAGTCCGTCGTTGATTGCGGAAACAATGAACTTCTTGGAATCTGTGGTAACCAGAAAATAACCATCAATAAATACGACGAACTGAGGATTTCCATTAGCAGTAAAGTCCGAGTCTGTTATCTGGGCGAATGTATCGGCCACATGGTTATAGATATACCCGTTCCCACCAGGGACCAGGATCATAAGTTGGGTGCCGTTATCTGCCATTGATAACCTGCCCGTGCCTTCTATATCACCTATAAAGGTAAGGGCATATGTCGCAACACCATCCGTAACCGTTTCGTCCAGGCGATATAACCTGGTTCCGTTAACGAAGTAGGGCTTGCCGGCCATCTCATGACCACCCCGGTTTTCGTTATCCAGAGTGCCAGATGTTGCTATTTGCGTAAGCCCTGGAGTTCCGAATAGTGTCTCCTGGCTCAGCGCTTGCCCCTGTACGATGTTCGGATACCAGTTCGTACACTCTTGCGCAGCGATAGGCAGGGAGTCTGATACATAAAAACCATTTGCTATGGGTAATTGGGTAACAGGCATTAGGCCACCCCGAATAAACAATCCACTACGGTAATATTATTGGTGTCTGAGTCATTAGCCACGAAGACCTCAAGGTAGTCAGAGGTATCCATTGAGACGCTAAAGAACGTACCCACATTGCCTCTGTTGCTACCAGTAACCGCACGAGTGAGTTTTGATGCTGTGATTACTGAGCCGTTCTTGGCAATGTAAACCGCTAGATCATCTGAGCCACCCGCTGCGTGAGAAAACGTAATAGACACGGTTGCAGAAACAACCTCAGTAGTCGAGCCGTTGTAGGTCAAGCGTCCGGTAGTGTTTCCAGTGAAATTGGATTCTGTTTGAACAACCCATGTCCCAGCCACCTTCACAGGAGTGCCCTGCGTAGCAATAGTTGTTGCAGTTGCGTTACCTTGCATGGTCACCTGACCGTATATCTGGTCAGCGATAGACGTTATCTCAATGCCGCTATCATTAACCGCGGCAATGCTAATACCTGCGCCAGCGACAATGCTTGCAATTGTTGGAGATGCTGCGGTGGTGTTTAACAGGATAGGGAGTCCATCTGCACTAGCGGTGAAGTTGTGGCTAATCTTAGCCCCGTTCTCAGCGGATACTGAGGTCACTATACCTGGTCCCGCTTCAAGGTTACGGATCTGATTGACAGTGCCATCAACGTCCAGGATAGCAGTGCCGGTGACAGATCCTTCCTGCACGATGGTCCCGGTAACACCCAGACCGCTCACGAAGTTGTCGTAGCTGATCTTGTAGTTTGTGCCATTAACAACATAGTCCAGGTAGCTATTAGCCAGGACCGTGCTCTGTTGGACAAACTCGCTTTTCTTTCTGCCCTGCGCTCTATCCACCATTAGTATTTAGCTCCAAACCAATTGCGCCAGTTGTCTCGGCAAGTATCTCTGCCTCTAAGGCGTCGTAGAAGTGTCCTGGGTAACCGTACACCGTGTCCTCGTTGCCTGAGCCGACGGGCAGGGTAGATGGGTTCTTAGTTGTTGCAATGCGCTGTCCTAATAACCTCATGGTCTGGAATCCATCACGCGCAGCCCTTACCAGGCCGTCTGAGATTACACCGCCGTAGTCGGGTGATACCTCAATCGCCAGGTTGGCAATTAGTCCCCGAAGCGCACCAGTTGGGATAGTTACCTGGTCACCTAGATCTGTGACGACGGTATAACCCAGGCTTATCCCGGATGCGTCGAGCTGTGCCATGTAGTTATTCATGGCAAAGATAAAGTCCTGGTACTCGTCAGCCTCTAATGGGGCCTCAGATGCCTGGACTAGAATTCGTTGAAGTGATGCCTTTGCGACTTGAGCAACAGTTGCCATTTTTATTCCTTCGCAAAATTAGAAAAAGGAGGCCGAAGCCCCCTTGTTCGTTTTCAGTCGCTAGACCCCAAAGCCTTTTCCGGCAAACAAGGGGTTAAACGTGGCGTACGCCGGCAAGAGATCGAAACGAATCTTTTGCGTGTTAGCGTCACCGTCTGCGTACTTAGATACTCGGATTGACATACCGTCGCTAGTAGTAGCGATTGTGTCAGTTGAGTAGAGCTTAGGTAGCTTAACAGTACCCATGCCGAACGCCTGCTTCGTGTAGAAGAGGTTAGGCTGGTACAGAGTTGAAGCAGCACCAAGGATAGTTACAACCGCATTTTCCGCAGGAGCGGCAGTTACGTTGTTGTACTGACCGTTAGCTTCGTAGATAGCAGCACCTGAAACAGTGACAGTCGCAGCGTTAGTAGCGATAGTCACGTCTTCGAGTACAGTGCCTGTCCACAGAACTTGTGCGCCAGAAGCATCAAGCATAGGCTGACGAGTAGCTACGTTGAGACGGTAAACGCCTGCGATAGTTACCATGTCACCAGCTTTGATAGTACCAGTACCCAGACCGTCAAGAGACAGAACCTGAGTCATAGTGTCCTTAGCTGTGACGTAAGTTGCGTCAGGATCAGCGGCCAAAGCGCCAGCACGGTCAGTAGTAGTACCTGAAGTGTAGCTAGGCAGTGCGTTGGAAGTAAGCGCCATCATGCCGCCGAAAGACTGGCTGATCTGTGCTTTTTCCCATGCTGTACGAACAAGGCCGTCAGCCGCATTCAAACCGTTCTGAGCTGAAGACAGCGCAGTAGTAGTGAATGGGTTCATGATGTAATACTTCTCGTCGCTCATAGGAACGCCGATTGAGTCCATCAATGCACCAGCACCTGCAACGTCGCCCCAAGCATCTACGGCAGTGCCGTGAGTACCATACTTGAGTGAAGCGTTTTTGTTCATGTACGCGCCAAGATCTAGCTCAAGGTCAGTCACAATGCGACGGGCCATTGGCTCAAGGATCTGGTCTAGCTGGTCGAGCTCAAGAGCTTCCTCAACATTGCCCCACTCAGTAGCGGCAGTGAAGTAGTCCTGTACTGTACCAGTTGCCTTACCTGCAATGATGTCGCTCTTAGTGCTTGAGCTGATATCACCGCCAGAGGTACGGATGCTGTTGTAGTCGTGTGGACGCTTGAAGTCTACGTTAGAGCCAGAAGACGGATTGAACTTGCCGCTCAGGAGCTGCGTGTTTACTGTCTTAGTTAGAACCCGTGATGCTTCAAAGGCATCAAGAAAGACGCGAGCGACTTTCCGGGTGACGTTACTATTGAGATTATTAGCCATGATACATTTTCCTATTCAAATATAGCGCCTTGGGGCCCTTTAGGTTTGGGGGCTGATCCTGCTCCTCGTGGAGTGTCTAGTGGATCTGGCGCATTGTTAACTTTGGGTTTAAGCGATGCAGCCTTCTGCTTAATAGTCGTTGCTATCTTTACTGCCGCCAGGGTAGGTGGCATGCGAGATAGCTCATCAAGATCTGTCAAGTTGTTAGCCAGGTACTTAGTAATCAACGGCCCGTGGTCGTCTGCCAGTATGTAAGATACCAACGTGTCGTCCATGCCGAACTGCGCTACCGTGTTACCTGCTACTTGCAATTCCTCCGGCTTAATACCGAACTTCGTTGCCTTGTCAGAATAGCTCTTGATCTGACCGTTTAACTCTTCTTGCTGCTTCATTTGCTCTTGGTATGCCATCTGACGACGGTTATCTTCGATAGCGCGCTGCCTGGCGTCATACTGAGCTTGCTCAATCAGTGCCTGTTCCCTTTGCTGTATCCGCTGTCTGTATTCATCATCTGAGAATGCAAACGGGTCGGGCAGGTCCGGTACGACGGGCTTCTGTTGAGCTGGAGCGTTAGACTTTAATTCTTCAAGTTGCCGTTCAAGCTCACGCTTTTCGAGCTCAATCGCCTTCTTCTCAGCGACCTTCACCCCTACGGTCTTGTTGAATATCTCCTGTTGCTCCGGTGTAAACTGGACATGTTTTTCCTGGTCCTCACCAGTATCCGGTGCTGAGTCGGATTCCTCCTCCACCTCTGGAGTAGGGTCTTCAGATAGGATCACCTCCTGTTCGTCATCAATATCGTAATCGTCTGAAATCAGCTCGCTCATGCTTATGTCCCTTAGTTAAGGTAAATGCCCTGAAAAGGTCAGGTGGCCTATAATCCCCGAAATTGGGTAAATGCCCAGATAAGCTCTGGTGGGCTGTACTGCGAGTATACCACAATCGCTTGTGGTGATACCTGTTACTCGGCCATCGCTCGACGCATCTCCATCTGTCTGAGAATGTCCTCAGTTATTATGCCTGTCAATGGTGATCCTTCCAAGGACCTCAACCCACCCTGGCTACCAGTTGATCTAGGGGGGAGCATAATCTGTTCTGGAGTAATACCGCCCAGGTAAGCTGCTGCTGGGTTTAGCTCGTAAACAGATAAGGGCTGACTTAGCCTACCTATACCTGATCCGTAAAGGCCAGTGTTGTAAACAGGGTGTGGATCGCCAACAATCGGAGCCCTGCTTGTGTCAACAATCCCTACATTTCTTAAAGTTCCTGGCCTAATTATTCTTTGTGACTCATCAGATATTGCCAATCTCCCTTGGCCGGCAGTCAAAGAGCCTTTATCAATGTAATTCTTATCCAGAAGATTGATTATCTTTTTGCGCTCAGATCCTCCAGCTCGGTTTAGCACCTGGCTCATTGAGTCGTCTGCCAAGCCCGGCCACTCAGGAATTATTGATTTAATGTCCTTATCAAGCTTGCTAACTGTGGATTTGTTCATGTTGTTTTTTGCATAAGACAACATGACATCCGCCACTTGCGAGAAGTCTGACCCAGTTGGCGTCATTGAATGTGGGATAAACAATGGGTCTCTGCCTGTGCGCTCCTTTAATGCCAAGGCTCGTCCAAACAAAGAGCCAGGAGGAGGGTTCTCCCCTGCGCCCTTAACTACGTTTCTAGCAGACGCCCACACGAAGTCATTAGACAATGGGTCAAACATATAGTCTTGTCCACCTCTACGCGAGACGTTTACCGGGACTCCATTTATTGACTGAATGATATCGCCAGCACCTGAAGTGTCAGAGATTGAGGACATAAACGGATAGCCCTCGTAATCCTCAAGGTTTACCTCGGGAATGGTTTGTATTCTTTGGTCTCCGTATTGGATCTGAGTGCCTAGGTTACGCTCAATGTCGCTCGTCCTAGGCTTTCCGGTAGAGCCAGAGCCCGCTGAAAAGGTTCTTGGGTCAACCCCTGCCCCTACATAAGGCTCCACTATATTCTGGCCATAATCTTTCGGAAAGCTTTCTGCGAGAAGCTCTCGCATAGATGACTGGTCTGGAGACATATCCATCTTGGCGCCACGTCTAGCTGTCCTGCCACCAGGGATTGCGTTCATAGCTAAGATAGCGCCGGCCTGGGACCTTAGAGATTGAGCCAGGTCAAACTGCCCTGCCCGTTCCGCCTCAAGCGCCTGGCCTCGTAATTGCTCTGCCTCGTATGCACCCATAGCAAGACTAGCGCCAGGTATGAAGTCTACCGCTGTCATTAGCGGATCTTCGACCATACCCTCTACCATCGCACCGCCAAACCTAGCAGCATCTCTACCCATGTCTGCAAGAGACGTATCAAGCATGTAGCCCAATGTAGAACTGCCAGCGTCCAGTATGCCTGTGCCGTAGTCTGTGAGAGCCCCTGTAACGCCGAATGCGCCACGATCAGCTGGAGGCATTACATTACCCCTAGCTAAGACGTCTCGGCTCATATAGGCCCTCTTTGAGAGCTCCTGGCTGGCTAGTTGCTTTATCGCATCAGTTGTTGGCAAGGCTGATTAACTCCGCTTCAGACATGAATGGGATCCGCGACTTGAGCATCTGCTCTTCCATCATATCGGACATCTTCTTCTGATTGTCTAGCTCCTCGCCCATAGTCTTGGCTGAGGTGTTATCAATCGTGGCCCCGGCTTGCTGCGCCTTGATCTGTGTATCCATACGCTTGGTCTCAGCGTTGAATGCGTCGATCTGGTTGTCAGCCTGGTCACCTATGGTTTGAGTCTGTAGCTTTTGTGCCTCCAGTTGTAGCTTAAATTGCTCGTTCTGGAGCTTCTGCATCTCTATCTGTGAGCGCATCATCTCAGCCTCAGCCTTGAGCTGCTCGGCTTGGGCTAGGACCATGTTTGGATCTGGTGCTTGTTGCTGTCCAGCCTCGGCCATCTGCTGCTGTTGCTCTGCGAGCTCTTCCTCGGTCATCTGATCCATAGGGATGATGCCCTGCTTAATCATTAGGGCTCGCTTGCGGTTAGACAGTTGCTCGGCCGCCGGGGTAGAGATGTTATCCAGGAGGATGTCTCCGCCCATCTGGATGATAGAAGGATCGACCTTAGCCATCTCAATGATTGCCTCGATGGTCTCCTGCTGTCGGTTGCGGAAGCTTGGCCCTGCCCGGCAGATCACATCATACTGACCCGCTGATAGGTCGTTGAGTGTAACGAACTCCTGGGTTTGCTGATCGAACACCTGGGCGTTGATCTCGGCCATGCTGTATTCCTGGTCCTCTTTCATGATGCGGACCGTGCGAGGCGTATCGTAGACCTTGGGGATGGCCTTAACCAGTAGGCGTCCGGTTCTAGCGATAGCGATCTGTAGCGCCTTGTGGTACTTGATCGTAGCTGAGTCGCCCTTGTCCTGTAGGGAGTTGATAGCCACGCCAGACTGTAGGCCTGGGTTGTCTCCCATGTTAGCTGCGAACATACCAGCGGTGTAGCCGATCATCCCGCGCATAGCCTCAGTGATAGTCCTGAGCCCTGGGTTTACGATAGCCCCACCTTGTTGCTGTGGTGCGCCAGGGTTCTCCTGGTCCACGTTAAAAAACTGCACCGGGTCTGAGTTTGTATTGAGGGTAGACAGAGAGTCTTCGTGACCTGCCGCCTGGGCCATAGTCATCCAATACTTGGCTCGTGGTGCCAGGGCTCCCTCTTCGATCTCACGGGACATTGAGTAGTTAAGGACTCGTTGCGGATCCATGAGCTTATCTACCACGCCCGAATAGAGAGTCTTGTGCTCGAACACCTTGTAGTTGGCGTACACAGGAACCACCGGGATAGTAGAGAACACAGTGTCCTTTTCATCCTCGAGCCAGCCCTTTGCGTCAAAGAACCTGGAGCAGATCTTCTTATCCATGCGCTTACGCCGGCGGACCTCTTCCACGCCGATAGCTGCGAGCTCGTCCTTGATCTTGTCGTACTCTTCAGCCTCGTAGACGTGGCCGTTGTTGATCATTACCAGCTCACGCTCTTCCTCTTCACAGTAGAGGTACTCACCCACCAGGATGACCTCATTCTTATCAAAGTAAGCGTCACCGTCACGGTCGTCTGATACTGACTCGCGCCCACCCTCGGGCCAGCGTCGGTCGTACTCGTCTACGTCTACCGGGTGTAGGACAAAGCAATACTTTGAGTCTGACTTATCCTGGAGCTCTGCTGAGGGGTCGAACCATACACGGTCAATGAAGTTAGCTATCTTCTCAATCACCAGGTCCTGGTCAAAAGAGTCGTCGTTCAGGTACTTCTGGGTTACTCGCCATCCGTCATACCCGGAAACGATCATGCCTCGAGCTGCCTGGTTGTAGACAGTTGTAGCCTGGGAGATATTCTCAATGTTGCGGATCATGCCGTCGAACGTATTCGCCACGTCCTTGGTAGCACTACCGCCGGCCGGGTTTACTCTGATATCAAAGCTTGCTTGCTCTAATCCACCCGCCACCTGGTCCACGATGGGCGTACACATGTCAAAGGTGTAGCGAGGCTTTGAGGCATTACTGGACCAGAAGTACGGTTCCCACTGCCCGTCGGCCTTGGTAATGAACAAAAAGGTCTCACGCGCTTTCTCGCGCATGTCATGGTCTGCGTCCTGGGCTTTCTGGAGTAGCTCTAGGACCCTCTGGTGACCGTCTGATCCTTCGTCTTCTTTTCGGTCTTCTTTACCGTCGTATTCGGCCATTACTTGCCCCATCCGCTAAAATTGATTTGCACTGTTTGTTTGTTGAGTGTCTTCGGGCTGAACATAGACATCATGACGGCGTCGGCCATGTTAGGGCTTTCGATTTGGTAGGGCTTCTTCTTCATGTCCACCTTCGAGAGAACCTGTAGCTTGCCGTTGTTGCTGCGCTTCTGCGGGATCCTGGTAATCTCAGCCCTGAGCTGGTCCAGGTACTCGATGTCTGATGAGATGCTGATGAGCTCCTCCGGGTCAATGTACTCGCCCTTGGTGACTGCTCGCCAGGTAGCCTCAAATCTATCCCTAAGCTTCCAATAGTATTGGGCCCGACGATTGAGGAACGTGTCCTTGTTAGTCCTGCCCTTATCACCGCCATAGTATAGCATAGGGTCCTCTGCGCCCTCTGAGCCCCGGAACATCTCGTAGTTGATCCTTGAGCCGTCTAGCGATTGCATGACCTGGCGTCTTAATCCCAAGCCTATACCGTCACCGTCCCATACGAACCAATCTGCGTTGCTCTGCCTGGCTAGATCAATGGCCCAATCTATCCCCTCGTTGGTGTCGCCGGTGAGCATCTCCTTTACATCCAGGATCACTGAGCCTTGTCTGAGGCAATACCCTTTTGCGTCTGGCCCCAGGTCTGATGGATCGTGCGATGCAATGACTGGTCCCTCTGGCTTAAACCCTAGCTTGGTGTGAGCGTCTATCGCAGCCTCGAACCACTCCACGCTGATCAGGGCGTCCTCTACGCTGTCGTAGTAGTCACCCTCCCAGACATGCCGGAACATAGCCGTAGACGTGTTCTCACGGTCGTACTCCATCTCCTGGCGCAATACTTCCGGAAAGAATGGGTTGTCGTCCCAGTTGACCCGGACAATCAGATGCAGGTCGTCCTGGTAAAAGCCGTTCTTGTTGAGCTCGTGCTCGAATGGCACAAGGAATCGCTTGCTGAATGGGTCGTTGCGTGACCTGGGGTTGGCCGTGATCCAGAGTTGAGAGCCTTCCTCTCGGAGAGTAGGCGTAACCACCCGAAGGCTTTCTTCGCTTATGGTCTGTCCTTCCTCGATCCAGAACAGGTTGAACCCGGACATCGACTTGACCGATTCAATGTTTTTGGCAAGGCCCCTGAATTTAAAGGCCGGCTCACCATTGAACAGGATCTGGTTGTTCTGGACCTCGAACCCGGTTAGCTCCATCGCCTCGATCTGCTGCTTGAGCAGAGAGTGAACAGAGTCATCGATAGAGTTCATGTACTCACGGTAGGCTGCTATCTTGGAGCCCTTTGTCTGGGCTGCCATTAGCATTAGCGCAGCGACCGAAAAGCTCTTCCCACTTCCCCTACCGCCGTATAGCACGTTGAATCGGCGAGGAGATTCTAGAAAGGGTAGAAGCTTATCCGGTAGCTGTAGGCTTGGCACTTAGTATTTAGTCCCAGATGTCCGACATCATGTCTTCAACCATAGATGAGTTGTAAGGCTCCTCGGCCCATACGTTGTAACACTTCCTGAACATGTCGTAAGCCAGAGGGACGTTCTCTTTCAGGTCTTGAAGGAAGTATTCAAACTCTAATAGGTGATAGAACAGGCCATACTCTGCCGACTCTGAGTCCTGCTCGCTTAGCCACGAGTCATCACCTTGCTTGAGGTCTCTCATGCACCCGTGTGCCTGGGTTAACTTTAGCGTCAGGTGCTCGGGCAGATTTGTGTCGTGGTGCTTGTTGACTGCATCTGCAAACGTCATTTCCATCATATTCATTCTCCAGTTTGTATTTAAGTTTAGGTGCGCACTCGGTTAACCAAACATCCCCACCCATTCAGTTCAGTTTAATTCGCCTCACACGACTAGCCGTCTCGTGGCTTATTCGGTGCGCTCACACAAAGAGGAGGTCAAAGACGTTAGTAACGCCCTATGACTAAAAAAATTATGCGCGCACTGTGGCTGTTTTTACAGAACCTAATAACTATACCCACCGGCCACTGGGGCATCCCGCACAAAGTTATTATTTGTTCTTATCGAGCTCGGCTTTCATTTCCTTTACGGACTGAAGTAATTTATTGCCAAGCTCTTCATTGGCTTCTGGCTCTTTAGCCTTGCCGAATATCTTGTCGTAGTTATCAAGATATTTATTCACGTTATACTTCCTGGGCCGTGAGCCCTTGCCGCCTTCCCAGGGTCCTGTGCTCATGGCTTCACCACCGTTACCTTCCAGTTCAGTTCACCCCCATCGGTCCCGGAGATCTCTGTCTTGGTCTTCTCGGACCATCCAGCCTGGTGCGACAGGTAGAACTTCATTGCATTGACATCGCCGTCGTGTGCCTTAACGACCAGGTTGTTAGCCACATCCATAATAGCTAATGCCTTACCCCGGTTGTAAGCGGTACGAACTTCTGGCTGCCTTTCCATTATCTTTCGTAAGGTCTTGTCTGTAAAGCCAAAATAATCACTTATCTGAGCCTGGGTCAATACTGCCGCCATCTGCTCCACGCGCTTTACGTCTTCCTCGCTTAGTACGATTACGGGCGGTCCGCCCAGCTCTGTGGTCATGTGTAATAATCCTCTTAAATGACCTAGATTTAGTCTTGTCGGGTAAATCCTTAAACATTATACCCCATACGGCCTTACATCCACACATAGGTCAACCTGGTCAATACCTTTAGCCTTGCGCTGATCCCGTCTGGCTAGTGCTAATTGTAGTCCTGTGCGATCTCCGTACTTCAACCGCTCACCTCTCTCCTCCGCAGCCTGGGCAATTAGTATGAGGGTGTCGTCCTCCATCTGGGTCTTCTTCAGCATCCAGTTGGGGTCTCGTACGAACTCTCTCTTCTCGTCAAACAATAAATCCATGCTCAGATTGAGTGAATCCATGATCTCCTTGGCAGAGGCGCCACACGCAAAGCAGTGTAGGAGGACCTTACCTTCCTTGTGGGTGAGCTTAAGAGCTGAGTGATTATCTCCCCCATGAACCGGGCATAGAGCCCTGTAGCTGTCACCATAGCGTCTGACCTTATCAAGCCGCTCGAGTATTTCTTCCATGACGGTCCCTTATATTCTTGTATTTAATGAATCCCAGCACGTCCTCACTCGTAGGCTTCTTAGCCACCTTGTCCAGGCCCTTGGGAAACTTACCAAACTTGAGCTTAAACGTATGCGCTGCCCAGCCCTCGTTGTATCCATGATCTAACGTGTATCCCAAGAGCTCCTGGTAGAAGCGCTGCTGATCTGCGACTGAGACCTTCTCTGCCTTCTTAAGTATCTGGTCGTCGTGGTAAATCTTAGCGTCACTGGGTAGCTCATAGCCACATGCCAGGCACTTCCTAAACTTGTACAGGCTAGAGCATCGTGGGCAGGTGTGCATGATGGGCTCTTTATCGCTGGCCTCTTTCTTTACTAGCTCCTTCTCATTGTACTTCTTAGATCCGTCGTCGAGCCTCTCAGCCCAGATATCCTCTGGATGCCCGTGTCGCCTTACGTTGCCAACAAAATCCAAGTAGATCGCCTTCTCCTTGCCTGGATGCAATCGCCATAACCGGCCCGCTGTTTGACAGAATCTAATTTTGGATTGGGTCGGCGCGAGATCCAAAAGCACCTCTATGTAGCTTGCATCGTACCCCGTGTTCAAGAGCTTGGCAGTTGATAGGAGCTGAATGTCCCCGGCCTCGTGGGCATCAAACAGGACCTGCCTTTCCGCCGGCTTCATGTATCCGTCTATATGAGCGCAACGAACACCCTCTTCAGTCATTGCTTCTACCAGGGCCTTGCTGTGCTTTATAGAGCTCGAGAATGCTATGCCTCGCTTAGTTTCCCCGGCGTGTAGCTTCCAGTTTTTTATGATATCTCCCTGGAGGATAGCGTCGCTCATTAGGGCCCGTTCGACATCCTTGGGATCGTAATCACTACCACCCATCGGGTTGGATATTGACCTCACCCCGCTTAGGTTGATCTGATGCCCTTGGTAATACTCAGTCTTGCATAGCCAGCCTCGAGCCATTAATTCTGGAGGGGTCACAGTTGTAACCAGGTCCTCGAATAGACCAGGCGCTCCCAATCCCTTGCTCATGGGCGTGGCTGATAAACCGACCCACACGACGTTATTAAAACGTAGCATGAGGTCCCGGACAGACTTAAACAGCACATGGCACTCGTCAATGATAAACAAGTCCGCTGCTAGTGCCAGGCTGTCCTTGCGATTCATTGCGGTCTGGGTGCTGCATACCTGGATAAGCTTATTGGGATCGTATAGCTCATGATCCCCCATCATAATTGAATACTTGCCAGCCAAGCCGAAGTCGTCCAGGGTCTTGCAGGTTTGCCCCACGAGTTGGATGCGATCGCAGAGCATCACCGCTTTCCTGTTTTTTAGCATTGCACTTTCTAGCATGGCGGCCGCCACGACCGTCTTCCCTGTTGAGCAGGGTGCTTGGATGATTACTCGCTTGTTCCCCTTACGGAGAGAGTCCCTTACGGCATCTATGATCTCTACCTGGTGAGGTCTGAGCTCAATCATTATTCAATCCCGATGATGTTGCGATCTATACCTGCGGCCTCTAGCGTTGGCTGGTATCGCATTCTTCTGAGAACCGTCTCATGAATTTGACGAGCCCGATTAGCGCATACTCCAAGCTCATCACCAATCTCTTGGTAGGTATGCTCCTTGCCGTTTATTCCATGCTTCATCTTGATTACCTTTGCCTGTCTTGGAGTAAAACGATCAATTAATTTATGCACTGCATCCTGGACCTGTTCCTGGTGGATTAAAGCCAGAGGGTCAGACTCTACGCCGCTAAGCTGCTTCAGCTCTGATCCGCTGACCTCTACCGAGCCTGTGTTTTTTAGTAGAGGGTCTTTCATTCTTTCTTCTGGATACAATTCCACTGGCATCATATTGAAATAATTACAGATGCTTTCAAAACTGTTTTTGTAATTTCCGTAACGATCGTAAACATTTTCTTTCAAGTTGAGGTAATCACCGACTGTCCCAGGAGCCAATCCAGTTGCCCTGGCAAGCTGCGCTGCATTCTTTATGCCCTTTGATTGCATGGCGTTCCAGAGCAGGTTGTTCTTTACTTTTATTTCGATTCTATAATCTTTCATAGGTCAGTCATCCTGTACTTAGGCATGCATACTGATTCGTAAATGCCTTTGAAATCTGGGTGGCCGTACTGGCTTGAGCCGTCGGTCATCTCGAATGTCTTCCAGAGCTCGACGTCTGAGC
>Ga0115008_10002201_pt1 | contig 16153 bp, 12 predicted proteins | sample FraStrMetagenome_FD_87164 | JGI IMG/M metagenome (GOLD analysis project Ga0115008, IMG submission 87164) | Marine eukaryotic phytoplankton communities from Arctic Ocean - Fram Strait ARC3M Metagenome | ecosystem: Environmental > Aquatic > Marine > Oceanic | place: Fram Strait | collected...
GTGTTGCGCACCCAGTAGGCAGCGCGAGCCTCGCGGGCCAGCTCACGACCCTCGACTTCCATACGCGCCACAAAGTCAGCAGCAGATTCCCGAGGCGCCTGATCAGGCGCCTGGCCACAGCCCAGCAGCATGGCAACCGCAGTTAGCAGTAATAGCCCTTTAGTTTTCATAGTCTTTCCTCTGCAGCCGGGGCTCAGTCAGCGCCGCGCATCATCTTATTGATCACCGGCGATATCAGCAGCATCAGCAGCGCTATACCCAGTGCTATGTAACCCACCTGAGCATAGACATCCACATAACCCGCCTTGGCCGCGGCCACATTGGTCATTTGACCACCAATGGTCTCAGCGCCAGTGGTTCTCGCAATCACGCCAGCCAGATAATTGGACAGACCAGAGTAGAGGAACCAGGCGCCCATGGTCATGCCCACTATTTTTGCTGGCGCCAACTTGGTTACAGCAGAAAGGCCTACTGGCGACACCATCAGCTCCCCCATGGTGTGAATCCAGTAGATCAGGAAAATAAAGATCACCGGCGTAAGACCCACAGCGCCACTCCCCTGCATACCGGCTACCAGGGCCAGAAAGCCCAGCCCCGCCATAGCGACGCCCAGAGCAAATTTAACCGGCGTTGAGGGGTTGAGCTTACGTCTGGCCAGCCACACCCAGAGCCAGGCCATAAGGGGCGCAAACAAAAAGATAAAGCCGGCATTTAATGACTGAAATACCGGACCTGGCACAGACCAGCCCATAATTTCACGGTCTACCAGGCGAGCTGTAAACAGATTGAGGGATGAACCCGCCTGCTCAAATAGCGCCCAGAATGGAATCTGTGCCAACACAAAATAGATAGCAGCCAGCATACGCGAGCGCTCATCGCCCTGTAACTGGGTAAAGGCATGACTGACCAGCCAGATAAACATCAGAATGCCCACAGGCCCCAGTATTCCGCCCACTAAATCAGCATTCATCACCAGCAGCATAGAGACAGCGATAATACCCAGCCCCACCGAATAGCAGAGCCACTCCACATTGATGCCAAACAATACTTTTTCCTTGAGCTTCTCAACGCTGGGGGGCTCGGCCTTGCCGTCCAGCCAACTCTGGCAGGAGAGGAAAATAACCAGCCCCAGCAGCATGCCGGCCCCGGCCAGACCAAAACCGTACTTCCAGCCGTGCACTATGCCCAGATAGCCGCAGGACAGAGAGGCTAAAAATGCGCCTATATTGATACCCATATAAAAGATAGTGAATCCCGAGTCTCTGCGCGCATCGCCAAAGCCATACAGGGAGCCCACGATGGTGGATATATTGGCCTTTAAAAAGCCCACGCCAGCAATAATTAAGGCCAGAGATAGGTAGAGAATATTGAGGTATTTCTCCTCAGTCTCAACGCTCATAGTGAACTCTGAACGATCAATACTGGGGACCAGGCCAACAGCCTCTGGCTCCGCTATATCCATACTGGTCCCAGTAAAGCTGACATAGGAACTACCCAAATCTGTAACAATCTGCTGGCGCGCATCACCCCCACGGCCATCGAGAATAATCTCGTACTGATTGTCGCCATGACTGATCAACTGCCTGGAGCCCTCACCCTCAAAAGCCATACCAAAATGGCCGAAGGTCAGCAGTATGGCGCCGAATGTCACCGCCTTGCGGGCACCCAGATAGCGGTCGGCCAGGGACCCACCAATAATGGTCATCACATACACCAGCGCCCCATAGGCGCCATAGAGCACACTGGAACTCTCATCGGACATCAAAAAGTGCTGAGTGAGATAGATAATCAGCAACCCACGCATTCCATAGTATGAGAAGCGCTCCCACATTTCGGTCAAGAACAAAATTACTAGACCGCGGGGATGGCCCAGAATGGTTTTTTCTGCTGACTCAGCCATAGAGACTTTCCTTCAATTGATAATCTTTTAATTGTTATTGTTGTCGCAATAGGTACTAGCGAACCGACGGACTAGACATTAGCACAGACCAGAGTTGCAGGTAAGCTGAAGTTTCCCCTGACTCAGACTTAAATAGTAGTAGAATTGGCGTCAAATCTCTGTCTAATGGCACGGATTCAAGAGACAGTAAGTCGAGCTCTGGTTAAGGTATAAAAATAATATTAAATCTGGGGGAAATTGCTGATGAGCATTGAGCTAGAGCAACAAAACGAGCTGAAAGAACTGCGCGCAGAAGTCACTGACTGGATAAAACATAATAAACCAGCAGACCCGGGATTTTTGCTACCGCAAACTTTTATGGAGGTGGGTTCCGAACCAGTTCTGGACTTTCTCCGGGAATGGCAGCACAAAGTTTGGTCCGCCGGCTATCTGGGAATGGCATGGCCCGAAAAATACGGCGGCCGCGGCCTTAGCCCCGCTCATCAGAACCTGGTCGATGCCCAGATGAAGCTGGCTCGAGTGCCTATCTGCTTCAATGTTATAGGCCTGGGCTGGGCCGGCCCTCTTATTCTAGACAAGGGCACAGAATACGAGCGAGAGAAGTATCTTAAAGGTATTCTCAATGCTGAAGATATTTGGTGTCAGGGTTTCTCAGAGCCCAATCATGGCTCGGATCTGGGCAGCATCCAGACCAGGGCGGAGCGCGACGGCTCAGACTATATAATCAATGGCAGCAAAATCTGGACCACCATGGGCAACTATGCCAAGTACATGATTCTGCTGGCCCGCACCGAGGCCCAGGCCGAGCGCAAATACAATGGCCTTTCATTCTTTCTCGCCCCTATGAGCGCAGAGGGCATCAGCACCCAACCCATTCAGAAACTGACCGGTGAATATGGCTTTACCGAAACCTTCTTTACCGATGCCCGCATTCCCGCCGACTGTATTATGGGCGAAGAGGGTCAGGGCTGGCGCATTGCCATGCAAACATTGCAGTATGAACGCGGTGCCGAAGCCGGCGCTGCCGGTGGCATCTCTATTCTGTCCATAGTAATGAATGATCTTCTAAAGATGGCAGCCAAGGTTGAACGCGAGGGCCAGCCCCTGCTTAAAGACCATGTCACCAGAGATAATCTGGTCAAGCTGCTCATCGAAGAGAAGGCCCTGCATCTCACAGATAAGCGTCTAGGCATCCCCGCCCTGTGCGCTGATTACCCCAACTCTCTGTCTCTATCTGGCAAGCTGCGCAGCACCGAGTTCTATAGGCGCATGCGCCAGTATGCGCAGAGCTTGCAGGGCACCCAGGGTTCTCTCTATGTAGGTGATGATCAGGCGGTAGATGGTGGTTTTTGGCAGCGCGCCTATTTAAATAACTTCTCTACCACCATAGGTGGCGGCACCAGTCAGGTGCAGGCCAACATAGTCGGCGAGCATGTGCTCGGCCTGCCCAAAGATTAGAGCGAGGACTCAAACAATGACAAGAAAAACTAATATGGCCCTCGCCTTTACCGACGAGCAGTCAATGATTCTCGAGAGCGCCAAAGGCTTTTGTAGCGACCGTTCCGATATCACAGCAGTGCGCAGCTTGCTGAGCTCTGCGAGCGGCTACAGCGCAGACATCTGGGCAGAAATGGTAGGCCTGGGCTGGACTGGTATAGCTATTCCCGAACAGTACGGTGGCTCAGAGCTTGGCATAGGTTCCACGGTCCCTCTGGTAGAGAGCATGGGCCGCAATCTGCTCAGTACGCCCTATATTTCCACCACCATGGCCTCTCAGGCAATACTGCGCGGTGGCTCCGAAGAACAAAAAGCCAAATGGCTGCCCCTGGTAGCCGAGGGCAGTGTAGGTACCTTAGCCCTGCTGGACAACGAGGACTGGGGTGCCTGCGCCACCAGCTGTCAGCTATCCGCAGATATGCAACTTCAGGGTACCAAGCTGCTGGTCAATGACGCCGCAGTGGCCGACTTCTTTATAGTCTCCGCCTGTCACAATGGCGCACAGGTACTGGTGCTGGTTGAGGCCGCTCAGCTGGCAGAGGGAGCCCTGGGTGCCAAGGTGTTAATAGACGAGACCAAAAGAGCCTGTAATATTAATTTTAATGGGGTAACCCTCAGCCCTGAGGCAATTTTACCCCAGTCAGAGGCTGCGCTCCGCGATATCAAGTTGCTTGGCGCGCTGCTAACCGCTGCGGAGTCTACCGGTAGCTGCGCTGCAGCCCTGGATCTGGTAGTGGCCTATCTGACCAGTAGAATCCAGTTTGGCCGCCTAATTGGCTCCTACCAATCTCTAAAACACCCCACAGTGGATATATTAATCGGCATGGACTCAGCGCGAACCCTGATTTACCACGCTGCCACTGTGGTTGGCGATCAGTCCCTGGATCAGGATGCAGAGATTGCCTGCCGCATGGCCAAGGCCCAGGCGACCGAGGCCCTGCTGTATGCCGGAGATCGAGCCATTCAATTCCATGGAGGTATGGGCTTTACCTATGAATGCGACGCCCAGCTGTATCTGCGCAGAGCACTCTGGAGCCAGCATCAATTTGGTGATGCCCAGCATCACCGCACTCATCTGGCTAGTTTATTACTGGATTAAACCATGGGTTATAAAAAAATACTGGGGCTACTGGCGGTGCTGGCTGTAGCCAGCATAGCTGTGGTTATTGCCCTGCTGGATAGCGGCGCCGACCTAGAAACTATGGCCACAGCGGAGACCCAGATGCAGGAGCCTGACCCCTATTCGGCACGCAGCACTGCCAATGGTGAGGTTATCGGCTTTGCGGACAGCAATAATAGCTACGGCTGGCTGGGTATACCCTATGCCGCGCCACCGGTCGGCCCATTGCGCTGGCGAGCGCCGCAGCCTGCGACAAACTGGACTACCCCCCTATCTGCAGTGGAGAGCAGCATGCCCTGCACCCAGCACTGGACCTTTCTTGCCGGCACGCCAGGCAAGGAGGGCGATATAGTGGGCAGCGAAGACTGTCTCTACCTGAATATCTGGGCACCCCGCCGACTGTCGCTCAATCCCAGTATGGCCCAGAGAAAACTTCCAGTGATGCTATGGATTCACGGCGGCGGCAACACAGTGGGCTCAGCGCGGTTTTATACCGGCGAGAAAATAGCGGCCCAGCAGCAGGTTATTTTTGTGTCGCTCAACTATCGCCTGGGCCCATTGGGCTGGTTTAACCACAGCGCCCTGCGCAATACCGCCGCCAATTTAGAGGATGCCTCAGGCAATTACGGCCTGCTGGATATTATTGCCGGCCTGCAGTGGGTGCAGACCAATATTGATGCTTTTGGCGGCGATCCCAACAATGTCACTGTATTTGGCGAGTCTGCCGGGGCACGCAATATTTATGGCCTGCTGGCCTCGCCCCTGGCCAAGGGGCTCTTCCATAAAGCCATTTCTCAGAGTGGCTCTAGCAGAACTGAGTCCATGGAGTCCGCGGAGCTATTTGCCGATCAGCTGTTTACAGAGCCCTACTCAGGAGACAGTCAGCAGCGCGGCTGGCCCAATAGCTCAAATGAAATATTGGCCCAGCTGCTGGTCAATCAAAATATCGCCAACAGTAGTCAAGAGGCGAAAAAAGATTTAAGCAGTATGACCGATAAAAGTATTGCCGCTGTCCTCTATCAGCAGAGCCCAGAATCACTGATCAATGTCAGCATGTCTCTGGTGGAGGAGCAAACCATGCCCCTGAGCCCGCAACTGTTGCGAGACGGCCATGTGCTTCCCACAGAGCCGCTGGCTGAGCTATTTGCTGTGGCCGGCAACTACAACGCAGTGCCCATGATAATGGGGGCCAATCGAGACGAGGATAGGTCCGCAATGGCCAATGACAAGGAATTTGTCAGTCTGCGATTCGGTGTCTTGCCATCAATTAAAGACCATGAGCGCTATCAGCGCTACTCCAACTATTATGCCGATCGCTGGCATAGCACCGGTGTGAGTCAGATGGCCAGACTAATGACTGGCGCCAACCCTGAGGTTGGCATCTATGGCTATAGATTTGACTGGGATGAAACTCCCAACAACTGGCCCGTCAATCTGCCTGAACTGTTAGGCGCAGGCCATGGCCTTGAGGTTAGCTTTGTATTTAATGACTTTGTAGGCGGGCTGCGCCTGCCCTTTTTATATGGCGAAGACAGCGAACCGGGGCGAGAGAAACTATCCAGGGCAATAATGAATTATTGGGGTCGATTTGCCCACAGCGGCACCCCGGGCACAGGGCTTTTACAGAAGCAACCAGAATGGACGGCCTGGCAGGAAACTGGCGCCAATATTATGGTGCTAGACAGCCCGGCAGATGGCGGCTGGCGCATGGAACACTACTACCCCAGCCCTGAGGCTACAATGCAGCGCATTGAGTCCGATACTGCTATAAGCAGCCAGCAAGAGCGCTGCAAACTCTTTGTCGAGAGCTTTTTGCTCTCCTACCATAGCAGCGACTACTGGGACCCAGAGCGCTATCTCAGCCTCAGTGGAGGCGGCTGTGCTGAGTATGATCCCTATAAATTTGAAGGCATCTTCTAAAACTCAGCGGCTCTGAGCACTGGTATCACTGTGGCCCTGCTAATAATGAATCCGAGGCCAGATCAATCTCCGTATACAGCAAATTAATCTACTATAAAAATAACCAACTATTCGCTGAGAAAAATAATAATGAGCAGAGCTAACAGCTTGATCGGAATCCTGGTTTCACTGGTGATTGGCGGCCTAATATTGCAGGCGGGCAGTCAGGGCAGCATACAGGTCTATGGCCTGCCGCTGTTTGTTATCTGCGGTGCCATTGGCTTTATATTGCACTGGACAATATTTCTGCCCTCTTTTGCCTTTCAAACTGAACATTACTTCGACCTCACAGGCTCTCTGTCTTATATCAGTACGGTCATAGCTGCTCTCTACCTAAATCCCAATCTGGATATTCGCGATCTAATCATCTGCGCAATGATTCTGGTATGGGCGCTGCGACTGGGGTCGTTTTTATTCTGGCGGATCAAGAAAGATGGTCAGGACAAACGCTTTATCCTGATGAAAACCAAATTTACCTGGTTTTTAATGACCTGGACCCTAGGCGGTCTCTGGGTTCTGGTCACCATGGCTGCGGGCCTTGCCGCAATGACCTCCAATACCAGCATAGCTCTGGGGCCAATGGCCTACCTGGGTATAGCCCTGTGGGTTACAGGCATGCTGATTGAAGTGGTGGCCGACAGCCAGAAGACTAAATTTAGAAAAAACCCAGACAATCGCGATCGCTTTATCACCACAGGCCTCTGGGCCTGGTCCAGACACCCCAATTACTTCGGTGAAATTACTCTGTGGCTGGGTCTGGCGCTAGTCGCGCTGCCGGTACTGTCCGGCTGGCAACTGGCCACCATGATCTCACCCATCTTTGTCTATGTGCTGCTGACCAGAATTAGCGGCATACCGCTACTGGAGAGGCTGGCACAGAAGAAATGGGGTTCGGAGCCGGAGTTTATCGCCTACACAGAGTCCACACCTGCACTGATACTGCGCAAGCCCAGAAGTAGGTAATATTCAGTTATGGCGGTCTAGAAATTCACTGATCTGCTGGAAAGCTAACTCGGCTTCCGGCAGCTCAGGATAGAAGATGGGCCACACATGGGGCATCTGCATACAGTAGACAAACTCAGCCGCTGAGCCCGCAGCCACCGCCTTGTTCACATAGCGCCGCCCGTCGTCGCGCAGAATCTCATGCTGACTTGCCAACACCAGTGTGGGCGGCAGATCAGACAGATCGCCCAGCAGTGGTGAAATCAGTGGATCACTGGGACTATCCTTGGCCAGATGCCGAGCAGCGAGACGCAACAGCACCTTTGGCACCCTGGTAATGCGACTGGCTAAGGGTTTGAGCATCACATCAGTGCTCAGGTTGGAAAAAATACTGGGACTAGCAAAACGACAGTCAGTTACTGGCGACAGGCAGACTGCTGCGTTTGCAGCTCTACCTCCTGTATCGCGCAGCAGCGCCATCAACACCAGGGTTAAGTTGCCCCCGGCAGAATCTCCGGCCACCAGAATATTGTCTGCCTGGCCCGGGCCCTGAGAGCCATTACCCAGCATCCATTGATAGGCTGTGGCACAGTCTTCAACACAGTCGCGCCGACTGAATTCAGGCATTAATCTGTAGTCTATGGCCAGCACCGAGCTATTGGTAACTTCCGATAATTTGCTGGTAATCACGCGATGGCTCTTCGGGCTGCCGGCAAAGAAAGCACCGCCATGGATATACATAAGACGTCGGTTATTGTCTGCATCAACCCCCGGGGCCACCACCCACTCAGCAGGCACTGTGTCGGCATCCACGGGAGTGAAACTGCTGACTGCCCGCTTCTCTTCCTCGGCAAAAAAGCCCTCCATCGCCTCACGCATAAGGGGCACACGGCGCTTGATAGAAAGCTTGCTGGAGCTAGCGGGAGTAGAGCGCAGACGCTGGGTGATATTGTCTAGCGCCTGCTCAGACTTGAGTTTAGCTTCGGGACTATCCACTGAGGCTAAGTGCCCCAGCGGAAGATCGAACTGAGCCAGCGGATCCCTGCTCAGTAATTTATAGCCCACCCAAGCCAGTCCGGCGGCGCCGAGACCATAGGCTAATGTAGGCAGGCCAATCACTAGGAGGAATAGCTTAGCTGGTTAAACTTCTTCTGATGGTAATCACCATCGCCAAAGCTGACATTGATCATCATTAGACGCTTAACATAGTGGCCAATATTTAACTCATCGGTCATGCCAATACCACCGTGAATCTGAATAGCTTCTTCGCCCACCAGACGGCCATAACGGGCCACTGTTGCCTTGAGCGCATGCACAGTTTTCAGCAGAGCTGCAGAGTCATCCTCACTCGCCTGACAGAGCCCGCGATAGAGCATAGATTTAGTCTGCTCACAGGCCATAAAGGTATCCACCATTCTGTGCTGGAGCACCTGGAAAGAACTAATAGGGGTATCAAACTGCTGGCGCACTTTGGTGTATTCAACCGTGGTCGTGTTTAGAGTGGCCATAATACCTAGCGCCTCTGCACTTAGGCCCATCAGAATCTGCGGCATCACCTGATCAATCAGATCCATGCCCTCACCCGCCGCGTTTAGCAGCTGGCTCTCGGCGACCACAACATCCTTGAAAGTCACAGTAGCTGCGCTCTGGCCATCCATCATTTTGTAGCTTTTTACTTCAACCCCTGGGGCATCAGCATCCACCAAAAAAAGGCTGACGCCATCGCGATCAAACTGCTCACCGCTAGTGCGGGCCGTCACAATAAACTTGTTGGCCGTACCGCCATTGGCGACCACGGTCTTTTCACCGCTGATCTTATAACCCCCATCGCAGGCGGTTGCTCCAGTGGCAACATCTGCCATCTCATAGCGAGACTGAGCCTCTGTGGAGGCCAGAGACCCCATGCAGCTACCATCGATAATACTGGGAATAACCGCGCTCTTGAGGGCCGCGTTATCAGAGGCAGCCATCAGGCCGCCAAATACCACAACGGTGGAGGCGTAGGGTTCAACGACAATACCCTTACCCAGCTCTTCCATCACTGCAGCAATATCTTCAACGGTGCCGCCAAAGCCGCCGTACTCTTCTGCAAAGGGCACTGACAGCCAGCCTAACTCGGCAAACATGGACCAGAATTCGCGACTAATGCCCTCTTCTGAGCCAACAATCTTGGTTCTGGTATCAAAGTCATACTCGTCTCTCACAAAGCGCGAGACGCTGTCTTTGATCATGGTTTGTTCTTCGGTAAAATCAAAATTCATCTGTGTAAACTCCTGAAATCTTTTAGTGGCTCAACCCAGTGGGAGCCTGCTTATAGGCCTAGTACCGCTTTCGCGATCACATTGCGCTGCACTTCATTAGAACCACCATAGATGGTTGCCGCGCGTCCATACATATATTTGCCGCGGGCCTCGAATGCAAAGTCGTGGCCCAGCTGGTCAGCGTTCAAGTCTTCGGGCAGCGCACCACCATAGTAAGACGCCAGCTGTAATTGCAGCTCATGAATAGCCTGAGAAATTTCAGTACCTTTAATTTTAAGTAGCGATGACTCTGGGCCCGGCATACCGCCAGCGGCCATGGAGGCAAACACGCGCAGTTCAGTGTATTCAAGTGCCATCAACTCCATCTCGATATCCGAGAGGCGCATCTGGAAAATCGGATCCTCAATCATGGCTTTACCACCATTGACTTCCACAGAGGCGCGCTGCTTTAGCGCGTCCAGCATACGAGTAGAGTCAGCGACTTCGGCCATGCCTGTGCGCTCGTGGGCCAGCAGCGCCTTGGCGTAAGTCCAGCCTTTATCCTGCTCACCAATCAGGTTCTCAGTGGGCACTGCAACATCTTCAAACAGCACTTCATTCAGACTGTGCTTACCATCGATGGTCACAATAGGCTTGACCGTAATACCAGGGGTTTTCATATCAATCAGCAGAAAGCTAATGCCCTGCTGCTTGCGCATACCTTTGCTGGTGCGCACTAGACAAAAAATCCAATCCGCATACTGGGCAAAGGTGGTCCAGATTTTGCGGCCATTAACAATATAGTGATCACCGGCATAATCTGCGGTGGTATTGAGCGCCGCAAGATCAGACCCGGCCCCCGGCTCAGAATAACCCTGACACCACCAGTCCTCACTCTCGAGAATCCGGGGTAAGAACTTGGCTTTCTGCTCTTCATTGCCAAAGGTGTAAATAACCGGCGCCACCATCTTCAGCCCAAAGGGAACCACATCTGGGATACCAGCCAAACCGCGCTCAGTCTCATAGATAAACTTCTGGGTCGCAGACCAGTCTGTGCCGCCATACTCAGTGGGCCAGCCCGGGGCAATCCAGCCTTTGGCATGGAGTTTTTTCTGCCAGGCCACAATGCCGCCCTTATAGTCTGTGCCCTGAGCACCGCTCAGTTGCTCCGCTATAGCGCCGTCGTATTCGCTGGCAAAAAAATCACGAACCTCGTCTCTAAACGCGAGGTCTTGTGCTGAAAACTTAATATCCAATTGGGTTCACTCCTAAAAAATGTTTATTGCAGACCAACTCACTCCGACCCAGTCTTCACTTCGGCCAGATTAAGTAATGGCATTAAACATGTCAATATGATTCCCTGACCTAGGGGTCTCAAAACCCAATGTCATTAACCCAGTGTTAATTTACTAGTGCGCTAGACCATGGCAGCTGAATCAAAGCGCGTGGCACGCAGGAATCCAGGACGTGCCTTTAGACGCTCAAAATAAGCTCTGGTGTTAGGCTTAAAGCCCTCTCCCAGCCTAAGGGTCTCAGCTAAATAAAGGGCGTAGCCCACCGCAATATCAGCAATGGTAAAGCGGCCGGCACAGAGAAACTCACGGTCCGCGGTGGCATCCTCCAAGGAGCGCAATCGGGCGTGAAACCATTTGGCATAGTCCTGGGCAACAGTGGGCAGACGCTTTCCTCAGGCTCGAGAATGGTATATCTGAGCACCAGCGTCTGGGGAAATGTCAGGGTAGCGTCGCTGCGATGCAGCCAGTTTAGATAGAGCCCATAGTCCGGCTCATCAACCCCCACCCCAAGCTCTGTAGGGCCATGTCTATCCACCAAATACTGACTTATGCCAGCAGATTCAGTCATCTCAACCTCCCCATCGGTAAAAAATGGCACAGTGCCAATGGGATTGATATCCGTATAACCAGGGTGCACAAAGCGCGGCGGAAATTTCATTACCTCGATATCATAATCGAGCCCCATTTCCTCTAAAGTCCACAGGGGGCGAATCGATCTTGAACCGGCGCAGTGCCATAGTTTTAGTGCCATTAGTGGGCCTCTTCTTGTTGTATTTCGATTAATACGTCATCGGCGGCCACTTGGTTGCCTGCTACTGCAGTAACCTCCTCTACAGTGCCATCTACCTCAGCGATGATTTCATAGTGCATTTTCATGGCTTCCAGCACCGCCAGATTTTGCCCCTTAAGTACCTGATCTCCTGGCTTGACCAGCACCTCCAGCAGCAGACCGTGCATAGGCGCTACTACGCGACCGCCACCAACTGCTTCATCAACCGCACCATCGAGGATAATCTGATCTTTAAACATGGCGCTGCGACCAGCAATTGAACAGTACAGCTGCCCCTGCCGGCGCAGTTTAAAGGTTGCCAACTGAGTAGAGTCATTCACCAGCAAGCTGGCACTCTGACCCTCCAGGGTAAGCAGCTGAATTTCAACCTGCTGCTGGGACTGGGCACAGCTCACCAGATAGGTATCTGGGCTATTGGCCAGGGGTGAAATTGACAGGTCATAGAGGCTTTCACCAAACTGATACTGCTTGCGCGATACCAGCCCGCTAGCCATGGTCCAGTTTTTTAGTTTATGGCTGCTCAATGTGCTGCGGGCAAAATGGCGCTGATATTCCAGATTTAAATCAATCACAGCGGCCGCCGCGGCATCTTCGACACTGGGTTGGGCCACAGCCAGATCTGTTTCGTTAAACTCCTCGGCAATAAATGCGGTGGTAGCGGCACCATCGATAAAGCGCTGCTTTTCCAGACACTGAATTAAAAAATCTTTATTGTTTGCCGTGCCAAATAGTACGGTTTCCTTTAGCGCATCAATCAATCGCAAGCGGGCAGTTTCACGATCTGCACCATAGCCAATCACCTTGGCTACCATAGGGTCATAAAAGGGTGAGATTGCCTGGCCAGTGCTGATACCGCCGTCAATGCGCACACCCACACCGCTGGCAGGCTGCCACAGATCCACGGGGCCAGAGGCAGGCAAAAAGTCCTGGCTGGGATCCTCTGTGTACAGGCGCACTTCTATAGCAGCGCCCTGGAGTTTTATATCTTCCTGAATTAAGCCCAGAGGCTGCCCCTGAGCCACATTAATTTGCAGCTCGACCAAATCCAGACCAGTAATCAACTCGGTCACCGGATGCTCCACCTGCAGCCTGGTATTCATCTCTAGAAAGTAAAAGGCACCGCTGCTATCAAGTAGAAATTCCACTGTGCCTGCGCCGCGATAGTTAACACTTTTTGCGGCATCAATGGCCGACTGACCCATCTGCTCGCGGAGTTCCGGGGTCATAATCGGGCATGGCGCCTCTTCCACAACCTTCTGATGACGGCGCTGCACTGAACAGTCCCGCTCACCCAGATGAATAGTATTGCCCTGGGTATCGGCAAATACCTGAATCTCCACATGGCGGGGCTGAATAATGGCTTTTTCCAAAATCAGCTCACCAGAGCCAAAGGCACTCTCCGCCTCGGCCCGCGCCAGCTTGATGGCATTGGCCAGCTCTTTATAATCATGCACCAGACGCATACCACGACCACCGCCGCCAGCCGCAGCCTTTACCATCAGAGGCAAATCAATCTTATTGCCCTCGGCCAGCAGGGTTTTATCCGACTGGTCCAGACCCTCATAGCCCGGCACGCAGGGCACCCCGGCATCAATCATGCGACGCTTGGACTCGGCCTTATTGCCCATTACATCAATGGCTTCTCTGGTAGGCCCAATAAATACTAGCCCGGCAGACTCAACTGCCTCGGCAAAGGCGGCATTTTCACTGAGAAAACCATAGCCTGGATGAATGGCTTCAGCACCACTGGACGCGGCTGCGGCAAGAATATTATCCGCCAGCAGGTAGGACTCTCCCACAGGGCCTGGGCCAATACAGACAGCGGCATCGGCCAGCTGCATATGGGGCGCACCAGCATCGGCCTCGGAGTACACCGCAATGGTGCGGTAGCCCAGCTGTTTGGCGGTACGAATAACCCGGCAGGCAATCTCGCCGCGGTTGGCAATCAAAATACTGTTAAAGGGTTTCATCAATAGAATTCCTATTATTTATTCCAAGAGGCAGAGCGCTTTTCAACAAAAGCCGCCACCCCTTCCAGGCCCTCAGGGCTCAACATACAGTGGGCAAATCCCCGGGAGGCAAAATCCAGCGCCTCAGCCCGGGGACGGCGCAGTGATTCAAATAAAATACCTTTGGTCACCGCATTGGCTCCTGGAGCACAGGCCTGAATATGGCCCAGTATGGTCTGGCACTGGGCCTCCAAATCCGCTGTATCCGTCGCCACACCATGGGCAATACCTAGGGTTACAGCTTCTTCACCCTTAAATCTGGCCCCGGTTAGCATCAGTCGACGGGCCTGGGTTAAACCCACTCGCTCGGTCACAAAGGGCGCTATTTGCGCCGGCGGTATGCCCAAACTGGTTTCGCTTAAACGGAAGCGGGCCTCCGCAGTCACCAAGGTCACATCGGCCACACAGGCCAGACCCAAGCCACCGCCAATAGCAGCACCCTCAACCAGAATAATCACCACCTGGGGCTGCTCATTTAGCTTGATCATCAGATCGCCAAAGCTGCGATTGCTGGCGGCCACTTCATCTGCATCTGTGGCCTGCATACCCGACTTAAAGCCTTTGATATCGCCACCGGCGCAGAACACACCGCCAGCACCGCGCAAGACAATAGTGCGAATGCTACGGTCATCGCACACAGCATCCAGCACAGCATGTAATTCCTCAGTCATTTCCGCCGATAGGGCATTTTTGGCCTCTGGGCGGTTAAACCAAATTTTTAATACCGACTTATCCCGCTCCAAAATCAGAGACTGGGTAGCTGGCAGTTCAGAGCTTGATAGATCACTCATAATTATTCTCAGTTTCCAGAGTTAAAGAGTTACAGGCGGGCAATGCCAAAGCTATTAGGACGCACTGTTCTATGGCGCGCCTCGCGCACAGTTTCCAGCAGCAGACCCAAGGTTTTGCGCATATTGCGCGGGTCGATCATGCCATCGTCCAGCAGATGACCGGAGGTATAGAAAGCATCAGACTGGGAGTCAAAGATATGGGCCAGACCCTTCTCCTGAGCGGCCAGCGCCTCTTCATCTGGCTCCACACCCATGGCTGCCGCCTTGCCTCGGGCCACCATAGACATGGTTTTAGCCGCCTGCTCACCACCCATCACACCCATCTTGGCATTGGGGAAGGTATAGAGAAAATCCGGATCATAGCCGCGACCGCACATACCGTAGTTGCCGGCACCAAAGCTGGCGCCAGTCATAAAGGTAATGCGCGGCACGTCAATATTGCGCACCGCCTGAATCATCTTCGAGCCATGCTTAATCATGCCCGCCTGCTCTGACTTGGTGCCTACTATGTAGCCGGTGGTATTTTGGAAAAACAGCGCTGGAATATCAGCCTGGTCTAATAGTTGTAAAAACTGTGTAGCCTTGTTGGCACCCTGGGGATCAATGGGGCCATTGTTGCCAATAATGCCCACCGCCTGGCCGTAAATCTCTGCCTGAATACAGACGGTAGAAACGCCAAAGCGCGGTTTAAAATCAAGAAAATCGGAGCCATCCACCACTCGGGCTACTAGCTCACGCATATCATAAGGGGTGCGATAATCTACCGGAATCACTCCGGCAAGCTCGTCTGGGTCATAGATGGGTTCGGCAAATTCCCTAGCCTCGGGCAGCTGGCAGCTATCATTCCACTGCAGACGGGCCACTACTTCGCGACAGATCTGAATGCCATGGCCATCATTTTCCGCCAGATATTCCGCCAGGCCTGAGGTAGTGGCATGCATCTCCGAGCCGCCCAGCTCTTCTTCAGTAGCTATCTCTCCCGTAGCCGCTTTAAGCAGCGGCGGGCCAGCTAAAAAGGCGCGGCCCGTGCCCTTAACCGCAATCACATAGTCACTCAGACCCGGCATATAGGCACCACCGGCGGTAGACGAGCCATGCAGTATAGAGATCACCGGAATGCCCTCTTTACTTAGTTTTGCCAGCGCGCCAAACAGGTCGCCGCCCTCTGCAAAGTTCTCAACGGTGTAATTCATTAGGTCACCACCGGCACTCTCTACCAGATGCACAAAGGGCAATCTTTGCTCGAGAGAAATCTGCTGGGCCCGAGCAATGCGGTAACCACCGGCCAGGGTCAATGAGCCCGCCAGTATGCCGCTATCGTCTACCACCACGCAGCAGCGCACCCCAGAGATAAAACCAATCCCGGAAATCACTGTGCCGCCCGGAATCGACTTGGCTTCGTCTTTGGTATCCAGCTTATAGCCCGCCAGATTACCGATCTCCAAAAATGGCATACCGGGATCTAGCAATCGCGCCAGGCGCTCTCTGGGAGTTAACTGACCCCGCTTATCAAAGCGCGGCTTGCGCTTTTCCGAAATGGCACGACCGCGGCTATTGAGCTCGCTGAGCTTCTCCACCAGCTCAAGCATCTCTGCTCGCTGCCGAAGGTA
>Ga0115008_10002202_pt1 | contig 16145 bp, 12 predicted proteins | sample FraStrMetagenome_FD_87164 | JGI IMG/M metagenome (GOLD analysis project Ga0115008, IMG submission 87164) | Marine eukaryotic phytoplankton communities from Arctic Ocean - Fram Strait ARC3M Metagenome | ecosystem: Environmental > Aquatic > Marine > Oceanic | place: Fram Strait | collected...
TCTAACTCAACGTTAACCTCAAGAACACATTTATGTACATATCATACATCAAATCTTTTCAAAAAATACGAAGAAAATGGCTCTTAGATTAAAAATATCGAATGCTATAAAAGCAGCACAAAGACCCCATGAATGTTTATCGAAGAGGTGAATATTTCTTCCCCGAAAATGGTCTCCTCGGCAAGGACATTCTTGTGGGTGTAAAAGGCCGAGAAGCCATGTTGTTACTATCTCGACTTGTTGACGATCTTGACCTGCTCTTGTCCAATTTTAGATTTTCGGACCCTAATGTTGATTGCGACCCTGACAGGCGAATGGCATCTGGCATGTTCATATCCTCAGGAATTGAGGCAGCTGACGTGAACACCTTCTTGATCTGCGAATCCCTTGAAGGTACGCTCTTAATCTTCTCTTCAAATTTAGTAAATATTTTCTGTCCATCTTTCAAATCTGTGGTCGCTGTTGAAGTGTCTGCAGCCTCATCATTTGAGCTCCACTCTAGGCAATCGATACGGAACTCAGAAAACAATGGCATGGGCTGACCTTTACTCTTGTGTACTCCATGCTTTCGATCAAAATACTGTGTACTAGTTTCAGTTTGAACTGACTCTTCATTATCTTCATCACCTTGGTCGTGGCTGTTCTTCGGCAATGGATGTCCATGGTGAAGAACAGGTGAGGTGTAGATATCAGTTCGACCACAGACTGCATCACCGATAGGGTTGGCAAAACAAAGCAGCTGTGCGTTTTCTCGGAAGAAACTAACGACGCCAGAGCTACTGCTATTGTCTCTATACATTTTCGATGGTTCTTCACGCGTTCGAAATATGTCACTCTTCCTTTGCCGAGATTTTCTCGCTGGTTGAGCTGCCTCGCGTGCCTTCTGAACGACGTCTCCATAGCTCATTTCAAAGTCCCGTTTATTACTCCGCTTCTTCGACGATCCAGAGTCCGAGAACAATTGCTCCCATTCCTGATCGTGTAGCTCAACTTTCACCCGATTGGGAACGTCTGATACAGATGACGCGGAAACAGTGTCCTTCGGAGTCGACGTACCCGAGTTCTCATTCGAGCCAGTCGTCGCATTGCTGGAAGGATTGAAGCACCGTGAAAATGTCTCGAGTAGGTTATTCATTATGAATGGAGACGATAATCACGAAATATATGATGGAATCGTTGAATTAAAATTTTTTGTGACGCCTTCGTGAAGACAAAAATATACAATTTGTTAGCCTGCGATGTACCCTTATGTATATGGTTTAGCGGTGCTATAAGTATTATTATTATTATACTACTATGCCGTGGAAACTACTTTAGTTATCGAAAATTTGTTGGCGATAAATTGAAAATTTAATTATCAAGTCTTGGTGACAATGACGATCAATCGAAATGGAAAGCAAAAATCAGATAATCTGTATGAAGCGATAAAAAATTAATCAGTGCAATGAACATGAAATATAGATGACTTCGATGTCTGATGTGAAAAAAGACAACATCCAACGTTTGCAGTTTGCAACACATGAAAACCGAAAAGAATAATTTTCTTTTCTCCTTTCACAACTTATGGTTTCTTTGCCTCAAGCATTTCTTCAGTCATTGACTTTACCTTTGCAAAAATATGATTGAACGACGCAAACATCAACCATAGAAGTTATCGAAATGATGTGGATGTTGTTTCAATTTTCAACACTAATGATGACGGCTTCACAATACAGCGGAGTGAATTGTAGAGTGTGATAGGGTGGGTGAGGTAGACCCGACTGTGCGAAAGTCCTGCCGGCGGCATGTCTATGCGCGTTGAATACACATGTTAATTAAAAGCACATGAAATTTCAGATTGAAATTTTCGACACCGTTAATTGACATAATATTAATTTCATAAATGATCTCAAAATGATCTAGTTTAGCCCAAATAATCCGGATTGAAATTTTGATGTTTTACAATAATTAGACGAATCGTTGAATAAAATTTGTTTCAATGTCCAACGATTCCATGTTACATACGTAAAATTTTCGTAGGAAATAAATAATTCTAACCGCTGTGCGGGCGTTGCGCGTCTTTATCAAGAATGAAAATTTCATATTTATTGTAACTTGTAACAGCATCCGTAGACCTTCTTTCCATCATACATTTAATCAAGGGAAAATTACAAAACACCTCTCAAAACTTCCTCAAGTACATCAAGATTTGCATCTTCTATTATCAAAATGAAAAATTTTCTTAGCTTCCTATTGTTAACATTCACCTTTGTGTCCGCCTCAGGCAGCCTTCGGGCTGGCGTTGTCCAGAAATCCCCCACGGCCGTTAACGCCGTTGAATCTACTGAAGTATCCTTCTGGAATTGGCTTTCAAATCATCTCTGTGGTCCTTTGCATCATTGCGGCGGTGGAGGTGGAGGCGGAAGTAGCAGCGGAAGTAGTAGTGGAGGCGGAAGTAGCAGCGGAAGTAGTAGTGGAGGCGGGGATGACGATGATGGTGCCCCATGCGATCCCTCCAATGATCAAGATTGTACTGATGATGCAGCCACAGTTAATGATTGCACATCTAACGATCAAGATTGCGTCACTTCCAGTGGTAATGGAGGAGCAGTTGATGTATCAAATGATACAGGGGTTAGTGGCGTTTTTCTTGCATCAAGTTCGAGTGCATCTATATTTGGTTCTTTATTGGTGGCAGCGGCTGCTGGAACCGCCTTAACTGCCTTTGTTATCTACAAACGAAGAAATGGCCGCACAATCGACCTCGAAAGTGAGGACAGACCGAAATCAGGAGCTGTGGCCAACCGATTGAAATCTTTTAAAGAGTTCATGAAAGGGCGTCAGGCAGATGCAGTGGAAGAGGGATTTGAAATGAATGAAGCGAAGGCTGACTTCATTAGAGTCGAAGCGTAAACTGTAACATTTCGACAAGTCGTGGAGTGTCATCAAGGTGAATTGTTGGTTGAATTATGTCATCTACAGATTTGCACTGTACGCAGGGATAGTCTTTACTCAGATGATGACATCTCTTTTATGTATGTCAGACTAATAAAAAACAAGTTTATCAAATTTTTTATCTTGGTACGAAAAGACTTTGAAGAATCTATTCCGCAGAAAAATTCTGCCATCAAAATGTTAACTAATATCTCCAACCAAGGGAGTTTCCTTCATCACAAAGATAAACAGTCACTCTGCCGTCAGCATGTAGGAGTTGCTGGTTGTTGTAAGTTAATGTATGTAAGTGTTACCCCACAGTGTTAGTAGCGAGAAAATAAGTACCCTGTACTATATTTCAGTCAAATGACGTATTTCGTCAACTTCTTTAAGAATTCATTATATCTTTAAGTAAGTAAACAAGCCATTATTTTTATTTGTAAGGTTTGAAACAAACACAGCTTCATTATATCTTTAAGTAAGTAAACAAGCCATTATTTTTATTTGTAAGGTTTGAAACAAACACAGCGCGAGACATTTTGGACTCGCACAACAAACGGTACAAAAGCGTAGCAACGGATCGTGACCACGACATATTAAGCTTCAACTCGTACAAAGTTCACATTACTGGAACCTCCTGACATTTCGAATCCATGTTCTGTTGGTTCCACTGTTCGAGATCGCATAAATTCCTTAAATGACTTGAGACGGTCACCAACAAGTCCAGATTCACTTGACGCATTTGCTGAGTCGTCTTCGATCAGAGCGCTCTTACTCACAGCTTTCGTACTACCTCTGCTCTTATGAAGCACAAAAGCAACAGCAGCGGCGGCAAATGCCGCAGCTGCAGTAACTTCAACAAATTGAGCAGCTATGCTCTGTGCCTGAAATGATGACAAATCATTGGAGGTTGTTGCTGGTGTGTCGTCTGTGTTACAACCATTATCGTTGGAGGGATCGCATGGGGCGCTATCATCATCATCAGATCCGCCACTGCCACCACTTCCACTACCACTGGATCCTCCACCACTGGATCCATGTTTGTGGCAGTGATGATCTAATGGAGGGCAGTGGAGTAGGTTGTAAAAATAGCCCCATAAACTTACTTCAGTATGACCTTCGACTTCAGTGATTCCCGAAGGTGCGCGAATGCTGTCAATCTTGGCATAAGTAGATGCAAATAGAAGTGAGGCGACGAGGACGCAAATGGATCTCATGCTGTTCGTTGGTGTAAAGTATTTTTCTCAGAATATGACCAAAAAGCAGATTAACATGTATAACTATCGATGAAGCAAAATTTTATACATGTTCTACATATGTACAATTGTTGCTAAATTTTTTTTCGAAATTTTCGAAATAAGCTGTCATTACTATAACGCTTCACTATTAAGGTATCTTCCGTTGACGAGTTTTGACAACTTATTGTCGTTTCTATATCTACTAAGAATTTAATCATTAAGGAAAAATTTGAACGTATGTAAACGCCATTGAAGTACATGTAATTGGGTAATCCCTAGTGACCTTATGCAAGAAATTAGACGATATACGTGTGTAACAGGGAATTTCATTTTGTACTTATTGCGACATTTCGAAGTGCGGACCTGCTACCTGCGAACTCATTTTCAGATTCTTCTATTACACTCTTGTAACAGTCATCAATGGCAAAGTTACACCTTACACCAACAAATGACACAGGTCATATTAAAATCTCGGGGGTCAATGTCGGAACACGGCCACGTATCATCCTACGTATTCGATTGAGCGTATTGCCGAAATTTTGATTGTGAAACTTTAAATGCGTTTTAATTCCAATCATTTTGTCCGCCCGTCCATCGACCCCCGTGATTATATTATGACCTGTCATATCATCAACAAAACTAATTTTAACAACGTAAGACACATCCACATCGATTATACTGATTAGTTACCTTCGGTGATTTATTTGAAAAGTGAAGAATTAAGCCGTTCTTAACCAAACATTGCGTTTTTGTAATATAAAGCAGATGATGAATCTTGCATCCGGTCAAGCAGTAAGGTATTACTAAGAACCTTCTATTTACTTCATAATACGTTTACAAACGTAATTTAAATTCTATACTTCTGAATTAACATGAAAATTATTTCTAACATTCGTTGGGAAGGAAACCCTAGTTTGTTTTGCTTCACCTTTATTTTTTTTTACGATAAAGGTGGCTACTGGTCACAGCTTCTACCCAGTACTAGTAACATGTCACAACGTCTATCAGTAGCATACCAACGCGTAGTACGGCTATACCAATACCGAGAAACACATTCGTCTTCGTTTTTATGCGGCTGCGTTTCTTTCAATCGGTCGCGCTTGTGACGATTTTATATTTTTTTAGCTTCCGAGGTACGGTCTATCTGAGATAAGAATGTCTGGAGGCATTCGAAAAATCTAAGAGCGACGATGAGTATTTATACACGCAGTAATGAGTAATGAGTAATGAGTATTGTTACAGTGTTTTTTATTTCACAGGTACAATTTCTTTGAAGCCTGACTCGATCCGTGAACCATCGAGACTTTGAGGTGCGACGATTTCGACATCTCACCCTAACCCAAAATATCTTTACATGTTAATCCATATATTGACAACTATTTATCGATTTATTCGAATGACCGAATCTACATATATGTAACATAGAACCTCGTTGTAGAGACGTGGAGACGCAAACGAACAACAAAAATCTTGTCTGAACGAACCAGAACAAAGTACAGATGTGTCCGAATAGAAAAAGAACGTAATAGAACACATCATAGGGTTAGGGTTATAAAGAACTTCACGACGTTATTTCGTTTTATATGTCTGGGTTAGGGAAACCTAACCTAAAATACAAAAATTAGTTCGGAAGGACAATAGAACGAACGGCATAGATCCAGCGGACATTATCCGATGCCGTGTGCATCGTGCATCCTGACTCCTGACTCCCGACCTCGTTGACGTAAAGTAACGTGCCATTGTACGCGTAGAGATATAATATGTAGATATAATATGTATTCAAATACATATTGTGTATGTAATAAAGGGTACTTAATTCACATTTACATTGTAAATATCTACTTATGCATGAGGACATCTGAAAATTTTCGTTTTGACACACCTTCCTGCTTTTTTCATTTTTTCTCGAACAAAAAGAAGTTTGTATTGTTGCACTTTGCTCTCCTCACCTCCTTCTTTTAGACCCACTACATCAGTCGCTGATTAGGAATGTTAAAAATAATTCACCGTGCACCCTGAAATTTACAACAATGATACGACGACGCAACGCACTGCATTTAATAACGATCCTACTCGCTCGATCTATAACGACCGAAGCAGGGAGTTTATGGGGCTGGATTTACGAGCTTATACATCCATGCCATCCAGATGATCATCATGATTGTCCACACCATAATCACAAGGAACAATCAACTTCTTCATCAACTGGCGGTGGAGAGGGAGGAGAATATTATTACGATGATATTAATGTAGATACAGGTGGAGGAGGGACAGAGGATGTTTCAAACGATGGTCTCGGAGGTGGGACTACGTCGAGTTCTTATGTATCAGAAATTGGCGCCTCGAATGGAATGTGGATGCTCATATTGGCCGGTATCGGTGCTGTCGGTGTGATGATGCTAGGTGTGTTTATGATGCGAGAGAAAAGGGGAGATGAAGAAGTCGATGGGCCTGTAAAGAAAAGATTTGACTCGTTCAAATATTTTATACAAAATGAGAGTATTATGATGAGGAGTGTTTGTGGGTGTGACGGTATCGAAATGGGTGAACGAGAATCAAACGTCGATTTTATAGAAATTGACGAACCGGCCAAGCTTTAAGATCTTCTTATACTTGTCGAGAGATAAAACGGTGATGGCGTTCATCAAGAATGACTTGTCCGCAATCCTCGTGTAATTGTTTTATGTCTTTGTTGTCCATTTATAATATCATAGTAATATTTTTCTTGATAATTTTGTGATATAATTAGAAGTTTTAACCTTCATTGGAAGATAAAGACTATATTACTTTAGGCGGCGGGGTTTGTTATGGAACTACGTATGTATCATCTTTGTATCCGTGCGATCAAAGTAGACATTTGCACATTGATGTAGACAGTGAATCTAACATAGCCTTGAAAGATTATTCGTGAGAATGGTGTTCATTGTGATTCAAAGTTTTGATAATCATTGAGGAAGAGTTAAGTATGCTACATTTTTTAAGTACATAATTTGCTGAGTACATTTCAAATCAAAAGGTCGATTGTATGAATCATTTTGTTGGGGATCAATTCGGACACATCCAATAGAAATCGGAATGCATTGAAGGGTTGATCAACCCTTCGACTTTTCGTAGAGGATCGAAAGTTTCATTAGCTCGATAAGACGAAAGAGTGCGAGCGAAGAAATGGAGGCGGGGTTGAATTGATTGCTCACCCCTAGCAGAGTTTGTAAAGTACTGCGGTGAGTAGAAAAGGAAATATTCGTTTACTTTACATTGTCCTCTTTTTTAGGATCATGCATGATCTACGAGTATTGTGTGATTTCGTGGTACTCAATTTATTGGATATAACTCCTCGTTTTATACCCTCAAGCAAACAAAGAACTCGAATCCATCCATCGAGTGCCGTGATAGAATGTTCAACCACTCTTGAAGAGGAGAATTGCAACTTGTCCAAGGTAAAAGTAAATGAAATGTTTCGTTTCGTGCGTGACATAAGATCCAAAATTTCTTCCTACAATCGCATGCCTATTTAGGTTTTAGATCAAGCCCATATGAGCAAATGAAAATGGTTGTATTTCTCTTGATAACACTTACCATGTGGGGTTGTACTTCTTATCGAATTCCTTCTTAATAAAGGCAGCGATATCCTATCATACGAAACGGTGATAAAGCAAAGTCATTGCAGGAGTTTAGCGAGACAAAGATGGAGATGTTAACTTATTCAAAAAAAAGTAACCAGTGACTTTGCTTCTTACCTTTTCAATGTTGAATTTTGACATAGCTTGAGTTGCACAATCAACAGCATCTTGTTGCATGTCTTCGGCCATGTCGGCACTCTTTATAACAGCTTTTCGTTGTTCAGACATTAGGAATTGAAGGTTAAAACTCTTAACGATGCAAAGCTTTGAAAAATGAGAACTGATCTGTAAAAAGACCCAATAACACCTAAAATGAACACTTCTGAGCAATCCAAAATTCAAAAATAAATTGATCTTTCCCCCGACAATTCCACCGATGTTGTTGTCCGTGGTGCAAACTACTATCGCAAAATTGTTATTACTTCCAATAAGTAAATATGTCTACTATAAAGTCGAATGGACTAATTGATTTGAAAGATGAATCAGAAGAACTAAAGAGGTTCCTGCAGGATATAATTCACATTAATCTTAATTCTTCATTCCTCCCGTGCGTTAGCCTTAGCAGTACTAATGAAAATAAGAGAAAAACAGAGCATTCATGGAAAGTACCTCGAAGAAAATTGACCAAAGAATTTCTGAATTTACTTGTCAAACGTAGTCCAGCAAGGCGTGTCCTAGAATCACATAACATTTCACATTTAAAAAATGATCAAAATTCCGAGATAATTTTGGTCGACGATATACAACAGTTTTGCAAGGCTTCTTCAATGTCATCATATGAAATCGTTCTCAAACCAATATCAACTGTAACCGATGCAGTAGGTCATCTTGCAAACGCAAGTTATGTGGGTGGTTCAATCATTTACTTTGCCGACTTCCCCGTATTTACTTTGGATGGCGCCTGCAAAATTACGAAAGATGTATTCGCGGACTTTGTGATATCCGCCATTATAAAGCACGATCAGGAAGTCAAGGAAATAAAAGTCGGTCTTCATGAACTGAAATCAGATTTGATAAAGCTGGAAAAGAAATATGAACAAGCTAAAATAAATTCACCAATAACTACCAATTCTGAAGACAAAAATGAATGCTTAATTTTGCAGGAGCTCGAGGAAAAGGTGTTAAAGAAGAAAGAGAAAGTCGATCAAATCGTTGATAAAAATAACAAAAAGCAAAAAGATATAAGAAAACGAATTGAGATCAGCGTTGTCCTTGATTCGGAAAAGAATGACGATGATGCAGAATCACACACAACCGATTTTGTTAATAATTGGATACTCCGCTTTGAGGGAGATTTGAAAAAGCAAATTGAAGATATAAGTATGACCATTCCTTGGAGAGAAGGACGTTTAATTATTGATGGCGAGAATGTGGTCACGGCATCCTTTCCTGAAGACGTCAATGCGAACGCAGTCGAATCAGAGATGAGCCATTTCATCGACTTGAATAAGGTTCAGGTAAAACGTATTGAGGATGGAGAAGGGATATGGAAGAGTAAAAATGAGTCATTTGAAGGGTTTTTCATGCGTGGAAGAAAGCATGGAGAGGGAGTTAGCTCTAATTTATTGGGTACCTATTCAGGCGGGTTCATCAATGACAAGTTTTCGGGTAATGGTACCTTCCAGTTTTCATCGGGCGATGTAATCGTGGGAGACTTTGCGGTGAATAAATTTCGTCAAGATTCATTACTTGGAGAAAATCCATACATCAAGGGAGAACCCCATGGTTATGTTGAAATAAATTTTGCTGGAGGAGGGATTTATATCGGTCAAATGAAATACGGTCGGATTTGTGGGAAGGGAAGATACGAGTCATCTTCTGGAGAAATATTTTCTGGGATGTTTGAGAATGGATACCTTCATGGATCTGGTAGATGGGAATCAGCCGATGGTTCTATCATCAAGGAGGGTCAATGGAAGCGAGGAGATTTGCACGGATCTGGAAAAATCACGTGGCCAACTTATGCATTCAGAGGATATTTTCTGCACGGATGTAAGGATGGTAGAGGAACAGAAGTCGACGAAGGTGGAACATATGAAAGCCATGGAATGTATCTACAAGACGTCAGACATTCCTTTGGGATGACTAGATTCGTGAACAATTCAAATGAAGTAGTTTATGAGGGAGATTGGAATTGTGACAGAATTGGAAGTGGCGGTAGAAAGACTTTGAAGCATTCGGGATACAGCACTTATCGCCAGACAATTGATAATGAACATATCCCTCTTCTCCATTCAAAAGCTGAAAGAGAACGTTTGCTATCTGAGAATACGAGCAAACTTCAACAAAGCATGGCATTAGTTCGACGGAAACTTCTATTCAAAAATTCACTGCAATGAGACATAACTAGAGCGACCTCAGATTGGTCAGACTAAAATTATATGACTTATCACGATCGACGTCGCTTCTTAGTTTGACGTGCCCTCCATTTGTGTACAAATGCCATTACAGGTTCTGTCTGCGAATAGCGTATCATCACTGTATTTTTCTCCTCGGACGACCATGCGTGGGCGCCAACGTCGATTGAAAATTGTTGAGCTGCGACAAATTCTTCGTGTCCCGAACATTGCAAAAGCCAAACTTCTTCCATTTCCACACGCTTCCTTTCTCTATCCCATAGTAATATTTGATCTTCAATATTAGACGGAATTAACGGACCACCATTTCGAAGGCGAGGATGCGCATTCATTTTCAAGAACTGCAAGATCTGAATAAAGTCAAGAACACAAGTTAATTAATGAACAATTTGAGTATTCACACTACATATGATTACCTGGCCTGCGCCAATTCCAAGCCGGAACGCGCTTTTGACTGAATCTCTTGTTATTTTGAAGAAGCATACATTTGGCAGACGTCGATACTGCGTCTCATCACAGAAGAGGCCAAGCATACTTACGTGGAGTTCCGACGTTGTGTACGCGCAAATCTGAAAATTTGTCTGAACGATAATCGCAAGATGAGAGGTCCCTGGAACAGAAATTGTCAGCGCCTCATTTAAAGCTCTACAAAAGTCAGCACTATTCCAAATAAAAACATTGAATTATAAATCGAGACACACCTTGTCGAAGATATTGAAGGAGTACCAATATCAGAAATCGAGGCGGTGCTACCAGCAATTAGATTGATTGCAACTCGTGTTGGATAAAAGTATATTGCATCCTTGTTTTTGGGATCGTTGGAAATGTTGTATAAGTATACCAGCCCAAATTGAGATAAGTCTCTGCATAATACAACAGCGTCTTTAGATAATAAAGACCATGGATACCCCTCTCCAACCCGACAATACGAAAGTGAAATCAAGAACAGGATCGCTTCATGCCGGATATCCTCGCATCTTCTATTGGATTCGAACGAACTCAAATATTGAACAATGAAAAGCCATACCTGTAGACGGACATCTTGTAGCATGAACTCATAACCTTTTGAAGATATGACTAAGCCAAATTCAGAATCTTTTTGCATTAAACCAGTCTTTTGTAAAAATGTGACAACTGCACTTGGAGGGTCTTCTGTGTAGTCCGTAGACCCGACAAGATAATGTAATACCGAATCCCATCGCCTTTGTGTATAAAATTCTAAATCATTAGCTGTTGGTGGTATTCGTGTAACTTCTTTAATGCCTCTAGCTTTTTCCTCGATGTCAGCTGATGGCCATGGTGTGGATTTAAGTGATGTAATGCATCCTTGAATTCCCAAAAGGAATTGTTTAGACAGTTGAACAATTTGTTTCTGTTTGGGATCTTCTTCCGTTATTGGCTGCTGTGGTAAAATCACACAAAAGTCTTCCATTTCAGTCAAAGCCTTCAAACCTTGTGCTCTTGACGTTGTCCAACTTAGACTGGGTGAAATGGACGAAAATATCGCAGCCAGTTAAAATACCATCCGTCAATATCATAACAAACTGAATAACACCTCACCATTCCTCACGACCAAATATTCCAGAACCTTAATATAATCAAAACAGTCTCGTAAATTACTCTAAAATTCATCAAACTCACATAATACATACAGAACAATGAAAATTACCATTGGATGCCAACCGAAATACCATCTGACGTGCCAAATCCGGCAGATACCTATAAGTTCACATTATGAAACTACCATTAAACTAACACACGTTCCAAACCATTAGTAAACTTACTGCAAAACAGCTTTACAAACAAAAGTTCCTCTGGATGGATCAGCATACAGGCGTAATTTGGCATTTGGGTGGAGGTGTCTTAAATACTGAAAAAGATTGGAAGAGGTGGTCACCGCTGATTTGCCTTTCTTGCCCATTATTCTTATTCTTATTCTTATTCAGAGATCAAATCCGTACTAAGAGAAAATACATGGAATGGGAGACTATTAATATTACTGGATTTCAAATACGCCGAGTGATGGAAAGTAAGAGTAGATGAGAGGACCTTTTTTTCGATTTTGGTGTGTGGAAATCGGACAGAAGTGACACACTTTCTTCACAATTCTCTAGACTCTACGATCCTACCGTATTTCCTATTTCTGTGTATGTGCAGGAAATTTATTAAAATGGACGTTAAAAAAATGGAAGTAAACGCGCGCAAAGCGAGATAGCGAAGAAAGGGCGCGCGGTGGAGCTGCCGAGTTGTGACTTCAATTTGTTACCGACGGGATTCAAAACGGTAGTTGTAGTAGTATTAGTCTTGATGCCACTTTTGCACTCATAAAAATTTTAGGTAGTACTGCACTCGAATCAGTTGAAGGTGCTTTCGGCATAATGACAAACGTATCCAGGGCTTTAGCAAGGAAACGAGAAAATGAAGCGAAGTTGGAAAGTACTAGACAATATGTCGAAGACAATTTTAAATTGAAGCTCCAAACTCACTGGGAAAATAAGCATTGTGAAAGAAGCGTCGAAAAATGTAGACGAAAAACTGATGTAGAGGAGTTGTCAGCACTAAGTCTTGCTCAGAAAAGACGGGAGAATCTAAAAGAATTATATGAAGAAGAAATGAATCGATGGCGTATGGCCATCATTGAATCTCAAAGTGAGAGCATGGAAGTAAGGATGGAAAAGATCCGCAAAAAAGCCTATCAATTGAAGGAGGCTCGAGAAACTGAGAGGGAAGCATATGTAGCAGACTGTTACAACCGCCAGTGGCGTGATGCTTGCGACGAAGCGCGCACTTTAGATTCAAAAGCAAGGATTAAAGAACTAATGTTTGACCGAGAGCAACAATTGAATTCAAAGGAAAAGTCTCAAAATAAAGATGAAGAGAATCCTGAACTTACAAGTTTGCGTCTGTGGGCTGATGAAGAAAAGGAAATTCGACATCGTTTAGAGAAAAATGCATCTCTGCGTAAAGCACTTGACGAACAAATGTCGTTTATTGCTGACCAAAAAAATATTCAGGAACATATGCGCAGTATAGAAGAGCATAATTTGATGAAGCAATGGCTTGATGATATTGAGAGAGAAAGACAAAAAGAGAATGAACGAAGAAGACAGGCTAAATTAAATGGAGACGATGCTATGAACATTAATAGAGAGAGACTAAAGGCTAAGCAGATTGAGCGAGAAAAGGAAAAAGAAAAAGATTTAAACTTACTGAAGTATGCGCTACAAAAAGAATCCGAAGACATTCAAAGAGAAGTTGATAAGCGCGAACAAGCACAGGAGGAGACTCGGGAGTACACAAAATATCTACGTGAACAAATGGTAAGGGAATCGATAGATTCAGGTGAGCAAGACGTTATACGAGCCAAAGCTATGAGAGATATTTGCAATAAACGAGATCGGGAATTGAAAGCGCAGATAGATGCCCGGTCTCAATTGATGAAGGAAGTCCAAGAAGGAAGAATCAGGCAAATTGAAGACAAGGAGAAGCAGAAAAAGTTTTTGAAAGAGATGGAACTTGGAGAACTTGCAGCTTGGTCTAAAGAGTCGGAGAAGGAAGAAGAAGTACAAAGATTAAGGAACGAAGAAAAGAAGAAGCAAATGTATGAAGGAGCAGACTTTATAAAGAAGCAAATTGAAAACAAGAAGTCATTGAAACAAAGAGAGACACAGGAAAAATATTTGCTTGCAAAACAAATGCAATATTCCGAGAAGCGACAGCGAGAGAAAATAAATAGATTATCACAGTTGTCCTAAATGTTGAATATTTTAGAATATAAGGATGTACCAAAAAATTGTACACAAAATATTCGAACCGATCAAACCGTGTTGTTTCTATTATTCTACATCACGTTTGAAATCTCCATCTGTTCAATCTCCCTTTCCTTGTAGAGTTGGTGATACCTGGCTCGACAGGTTTGCGTTGTTCTGGAGAAAGTAGTACAACACTCGACCATATGATATACCAAAAACGTATGGTCGTTCTTATAAATATAAGTTTTGATGTGCCATGCTAAGTAGGAACCATTATGACATGGATTACGGAAATATTATTGCAGCATCAAAAGTATGGGTTAAATCTATAACTATTTGGTAATCACTTCTTTTGCTTTTTCTTTGCCTTTTCCTGTTCTGTCCTCTCTTTATTTAACCGGGCCAATCTTTTGCGTCTTGCTGCAAGCTTTTTCACCTTTTCTTCCTTCGTAACCTTTGCTTGGGTGACAACATTTACCTTATCAAAAGCTTCTTTTCTCTCCTCGTCCTCTTCGTGCTTACACCGGAAGCATAGGCGACTTTTGCCTGTCTTCTTATCCTCAAAACATTTCGCATCTGGTTTCCTTAGAGAAGGTGGTTCCTCTTCAGCCGGTGCTTCACTAAACCACTTTGGCGGTTCCATAAATCTTTTCGATATTTGATTGCAAACCGCTTGTACGTAGTCTAACAATGCATCTCTCGCAACATACTTTTCATAAAACTTCTTAGCATTTTCACCAATTACCTTGCACTTATCATCGTTCTCTCGACACCAACGGATTTTTTCCTCCAGATCGGACAAATCAGATTTAACCTAATTCATTAAAAAAGAAATGAAAAAATTTTAGTGTACATATTCCAGAACGATCAATCATCATAACATACCGGAACATGATCTTCGTAAGGCTTTAAAATTGGAAAATACCACATAGTGTCAGCAACTTGGCGAGGTGCTACTTTAAGAATAACTGAACCGAGACGCATCATAAACCCATAACGGCATGCTGCGCAATGTCCATCGACATATACTAGGTATTTGTACTTCGACTGCTCGTATATTGGTGTGAAATGGTGCTTTCCAGCTGTAAAACCAAAATTACTTTGACGAAGGAATGTCATTGGACCTGAATTAATCTTTTTGTCCCTTAAATTCCAACCAACTATTTGCGCATCTAAATAAGGCTCCTCTCCACCTTTTACAGGATCAACTTTCCATTCATTGCAAAGATATGCGACCTTTAGTCGTTGATTATTATGTATTGTTGTTCCACCGCCTGTTTCATTAAAGAAGAGATTAAAGAGATATAAAAAGGAAAGCTTATTCAAAACTATTTCATTTAATGAACTTACCTGTTGCGGTACCTCGGAAAAATGCCGTTGCCACTCTTCCGTCCTCCCACGTTCTTTCAAATTTCCGGAAATTGGCTTCGGTGAAGAGATCTCGAGGCTTGCCATCAAATACGACATTTCCATTTGCGTCGACAGAATGATTAAAAGTGTTAGGAAAAACTAAAGATTATGGTTCGTAAATATAGTTTCCATATAAACAAAAGACAAGTTATTATTGAATGTACCTTCACCGCAAGCAGCTTCCCAGTCCTCACTTGATGGCCACGGTATATCGGAAAAGCGATGAGGCTGGGCCGCATAGAAACTAACTATCGGGGCGTAAGTAGAATACTTGTGCTTGTTCAGCTCAATATCCTCCTCAGGATTACGGTCGTCTTTATCCCAAATAAATCCGTAGGGCTGAGTAGAAAGGTGATAGTATTACGTTGCTACATCAAACAGAAAATATTGCTGTCTTTGATTCTAAACAAATGGCTTACCTCGACAGGAATTCCACTATCTGGATTGACTTTGAGTTGAGGATAATCTCGTTTGTTTAAGAAGAACTCACAGTCTGGCATCTTTCGCAGTCGACATGCTTCGCCAAGCATGTCCCTGAGAGGTGCGAGGAAGTGATCACCCCAAAACTGAGTTTTAATGTCGTCTGATTTTGATATTTCGTTGCAAATGATATTTCCGTTTGCCCACCACTTGAATCTAAAACGATGTAAAAGTGAGAAACGGCATGAGACACAATTAAATTACACATCAGCTCATGCAACAAAATAAAATACCTATCGGGTTCAACAATTTCTTCTCTATACAAACCCGACTTCTTCGAATAATAAGAGTCGAGGGAATTATCTCCTTCTAATCGAATGACATCACCCCAGGTATTTCGATATTCTGAATTTACGAATGGTGCAAATATGCGAA
>Ga0115008_10002204_pt1 | contig 16138 bp, 9 predicted proteins | sample FraStrMetagenome_FD_87164 | JGI IMG/M metagenome (GOLD analysis project Ga0115008, IMG submission 87164) | Marine eukaryotic phytoplankton communities from Arctic Ocean - Fram Strait ARC3M Metagenome | ecosystem: Environmental > Aquatic > Marine > Oceanic | place: Fram Strait | collected 2012-06-18
AAAATATTTCTAAGCTCTGTCGCTACGATGAAAAGATCTTGATGAGATTGATAAGCGGAGCTTAGAAATTTAATGAGATCTACTCTAGAATGATCGACATCCGAATTCTGGATCGTAAATCTTGATCCGAACGAGTGACGCCGACATCTGTTTGATGGACTTTGGCTGAGCTAAACTAGTTCGCGAATGCTAAACTGACACTTATCTTCGTGCGTTGTGCGATTACAAATTAATATCCCAGCTACCTAAACTAAGAAATAGTTTTAGTAACGTCGACAGATATTACCGAACGCAAATAGAGGGGAGGTCTGCTGAACATTGATCAGTGCAAGTACCTGTGTAAGTGCCTACATCTCCATAAGAAAGTTGTTGGAACTTATAACATCAAACCTAGCTGAAAATTAAGTCACGTTTTCCTGTGAAAAATAGCATATGCAACAAGAATATGACGGTTATCCTTAAAAAGTAATGTAGATAATATAACCATCCTTTAGCTTAAGGATTTTACTTATATGAACTTAGTGCATATGACATGTAAGATTTTACTATATCTCGTTCATCATCGACTCTCACGCGACCACTGGACTCTCGGAGTTCTTCCATAAAGGTTGAATTTAATACACCAAGCGCAGTTAATCTCTTGTCAGGATTAAAATTGGTAAGACTTTTAAGAAGCTGCATTCCACCCTTCATGGACTTCAAACCTTCTCTAGCTCTTGATATGTGCTCGTTTCGGCCGAAATCTATGGAATAATTTGATTTGTCCTCTTCAAACTGTATTGAATCGTTACAACGTTTCTTACAATTGTCCAATTCAGCTTTTGCTTGACGGGAAACGTTACGAGAGCGACACGCACGCCTATAACCAATATTCTCTTTGTTTTCATTTTCCTCGGTGATTCTTGATGACGATTGTGGTAACAACGAAGAATCGATTGCGTCCCAAAACTTCTTGCTTCCACCAAATCTTCCATTTTTCTTTATTATGCCATATTTTTCATTAGGGATACCGAACAAAACTAAGAATCTGTATACCGTATCATACGGAACATCGTAAGCCTCATCGTCCCCATCATCAGAATCAATTGTCATAATACTGCGAAGAACAGAGTAATTGCAATCGCATGATGACCGCGCCTTAGCTTTTTGATTCTCGCCAGTCGATCCTTCACCGCTATACCAAACCGTCTCCAGTCTTTTGCGAAGCATTGGTGGACAAACTACTCCTTCCAATAACTCTTCATATGGTCCTTGTCCGGTAAAGAGATGGAGCATAGCCAACCCTAAGCCAAAGTTATCATGACCGTGACCTTGTACAGCGGAATCACCCAGAATAAATTGTTCAGGAGGAGTATTTTCGATTGTCGTAAATTGTCCGATAGTTACTTCAGACAAATGTTGATCTTGAATTTTCGAAAGCGAATTAACATCAAACGTTGCTGTTCCATAATCGGCGAGTTTAGCAATGATAGCCCGAGTATTTGGCATTCGCAGTAAATAAACATGATCCCCGAGACCATACCGAAGAACAGTGTATTCTGAGTTTGGGCGGACGTTCTGAGAATGCGCATTAGCGTCTTGAAGGAAGAAATTAAGCAACTTTACGTCGTAATGTTTGAGACCAAATTTATCTCCCGCCACATGCAAAGAAAATGCCATTTGAAAAAGCAAACATCTGGCTTCTACAAATGATACTACCTTCTCTGACTGCCTGGAGATAAAATCTTCTGCATCGCCATGTTGGCAGAGTTCCATCCTCATATATTGAAAGCTTCCTTGGGTTGACTTCTTTGGTTTTGGACGTTGCTTCTTGATCGTAGGCTTTTTGTTGGAGGCGGAACCCCATGCTGATGCTGGTGGTTCATAAATACAAGTAAAAACTCGTCTTGTCAGCACGAAATTTGGACATATATTCCGTCGTACCAATGAAGACAAGAGTGCGCTCACTGCAAGTTCTGTGCCAACTACAGTTTTATTCCCTGTCGCTTCGATTTCGTCAACATCCATGACAGAGACAGCCTCTTCCATTTGTGTTTGATTGTTATGCAGGGCGTAAACTCTCTTAAAGGCGCCTTCCGACAGAAACTTTCCATTCGAAAATACATCGGTCAGTTTTTGCCAATTCCAAGCCATCGATTTGGCGATGCTGTCATATTCCTCACTGTTTCTGTTTACGACCGATTTCGAGATGCTGTTTTCATCACCCAATTCAACAGAAAAGGTTGAAGCAGCATCGTCATTATCTTCGTTAGATTGCATAAGTGAAAGTGGACAATCAACACTGATCAACATAAGTGCAGCTTGTGCCTTTGCAGCTACTTCAAACCAATAAGTAGAAACAACAGAAATTTTACATAGCAATTCAACCTCAGTGAAATAGCCAAACACTTGGAGTAAATATTTCTCTTCAGAGAGCACTGAGAGAAGAGGGTCAGCATATTGTTGGCGTATTTGAAATGGAAGCGCGGCGACCGAAGTTGCTGTTAGCGAACCCCGTGCTGAAACAGAAGCAGCACAGAGTGACATACGCTTGTGTTTCGCCATCGAAGCACGTTGTTTTCTTTGTAATTTAAATTCATTTTCACTTCGAATCGCACTCAGACCCCTATCTGACGGTTCCTTATGCAATTCCTGTTTTTCTAACAGTCGATCGTCTTCGACAGCCTCTTCCTCCTCTATTCCAAGACTGCATCCGGACATTGCTGTTCCGGCAATTGCAGCGCTCATAAATAGCGAAGCAGAGCAGGGCGGGCTTAGATATGAATCCCTTCGCAAACCTACGAGATGATTTTTGTCAACAGATGATTTGGTGACAACATTAATCCAAGATATATCACTTACCATCGACTCCAATTCCCACCTCGGAGTCTTCATCCGTTCCATACTTCTGGAACAATTCAATGTATTTTTGAATCGTCTTCTTCGAACACCCTTCAGATGTCATCCAATCTCGACCTGGCACCGGTCTTGCACCCCATGGTTCTCTAAATTTTGGCACAGGACTGTGTTTGAATCATGAAGGACGTGAGACAGGAATGAAACACGTTTCAAACAATTAAGAAAACCAGAGTATACTCACGTTTCGGCAATGCTCATTTGACGATCGTTACATTTTTGAATGCTTCCTAGCATAAGATTACTGGGAATGTGTGCGCGAGGAATAGGCGAATGTGAACAAGATAAAGGCGTCGATCGATAATCATACGTAAAACATCGACTGCTCTTTCGATCGGACTTTCTTTTCACTTCATTCATATGATGGTGCATAAAGTAATCTATGCCGCTATCCGCGTAATGCGCCGAATTTTCAGACTCGCGCCTCGCATTGGATGACTGCCGCCGCTGTATGTCAAAGCTACAATCGTTGTAGATCCTTTCGAGCGGTTCTAAATTATCGTTTTCATCATTCTTTTCTCCTCTATCCACTTCATCTGTTTCTAGGTCGGCAGGTTTAGCAAAACCAGAGTTTGATATGTTAAGACCTTGTATTTGCTCTGCCAACCTCAATTCCTCTACAAATCCTCGAGCAGGTTTAACGACGGATATATCCATACCCACAGGGCTATCGTTGCCATCGTTACTTGATGACAAGTGTGCCCCTCTTTCCTGAAAGTCCATTGATGAGCTCTCTTTTTTCTTGCCGTGAAGATGATTCTTATCCACCAGCTGTATCTTTATTGTTTCGTACAATTCAGTACAACGATTCATTCCAGTTTGTAAAAACTCTCCCATGCTTCCACCGACACTTAACAAACGAAAGTTCAATGTTCCAACAGCATACTCTACCAACTGCATCTTCTCGTTATTCGTCCAATTCTTTGGAAGAAAAATAGTAATACTTTGATGGCTTAAGAATGATGCAGTCGCATGCTTCTTAGAATAGTTGGTCTTTTGGAACTTTCTCAAAGATTTGTACAGATATACTAATGCACCACGAGGAATCTTGGGGCAAGGAGGAGTAATACCGTCCGGCGAATTTCGATTCCAAGCGGCACTATCGTGACAGGAAGAGCTCATGCGAATAAGCGCCACTGGTGGAGGAATCATATTATTTTTTGGGGACGACGACTCGCCTTCATCGTCCTCTTCGTTATCACTAGCATTCGTTACACTGCTCATGTCGTCGTGGTCATCTTCGTCTTCGCTGTGGCATGATCGAGTTCGTTGCATTTCAGTAAATGCATCTTTCATCGTATGCACAGTAGTACTGCTATTGCTATGATTACTTTCGTTGCTGCAGTCTCCTCTTGAGACATCGTGGCTGCGTACCTCTTTTTTCAACATTTTTTGATTTGGTAACCGGTTGAGATTTATCGAAATGTGACAAGACGACGATGTAGAGGGGCTAAATATTCGAGATTTTGATCGACATCGTCCAAAATTATCGGGAACCGATGCTCCATCGGTATGATTCTCTATGCTGGAATCATAGAATACATCCGCAGGAGAACTACTAGCATTTAGTACAGGTATGTTACTTTTTGATCCACGATGAGGTTGTCTATAATCTGATTTAGGATCCGAATATAAAATATCCGGCAAATCAAATGCATCCAATACTGGACTACTGATACTGCATCGTTTGCGTGAATGGTGCGATAACGACGTATATGGTGGAGTCATAATTTTTGATTCGTTAGTCTTCCAAGTATGCAATGGAACAGCATTCGAAGTAGAAGAAGTTGGATTCTTTTTCTTTTTCACCTTTACGGACACACCACCATCACTTGCAACAAGTCCCCTTCCAATGCTTGCTGCCAAACTTGAGAACGTTTCTCCATCTCTAGATGTCTTGGGATACCATGACTTTGTATCGTTGGGAGATCTATGTCCTTGAACTGAGCCTTTGGAAGTGTCACCAATTAATTTGGCAACCTTACGATGCGAATGGACCTTGGAAACAGATGATGATGTCACATTATTATTACGATCACCTCCTACTTCTTCCTCCTCCTCTTCCTCGCCATCATCATCCGATGTCAGATTGCAATAATTTCGACAATCATCAGTCTCATCCTTTTCCCATATCTCCTCATCACCCTCATCATCATCATTTTCCATATAAAGCCACTCATCTGCCCCCTCATGCTGTGGTGATAGATGATTCAATCCCTCATCCTGCAACAACCGCACCGCATTTCGATGATTGCCATGTTTCATCATAACATCAGATGCAAAATAACCAACGGACATAGACCGACGTACAGCATTACCTTTAGGTACATCACTACTAATACTACTACTACTACTACTCCCATCTTTCAAATTCTTGCTCCCCCTTCGACCAAAGCTTGTTCTATGATTCCCACTACTGCTACTCATATCATTATAACTATTCCCTTGTTTCCCATCGATAGGAGAACGATTGGCACTGACACTGACACTGGCACTGTCCGGTACACTCAACGATCGATGCAACGTACTGCGATGTTTCCCATACACCTGTCGACGTCTACCACGAGGATGATTGCGATTATTGAGAATGTTGATACTCTCATCAATCCAATTGGACGAGGAAGAAGTCGCCGTGGTTGTGGAAAATTTGGAGTATTCAAATTCGTCTTCCATCATGATGACGACGACGACGACGACGACGGTGATGATGAAAGTGATGGGTGGTGGTTATTGCAATGTGAGTTTGAGTAGCAGTGGCAGTGGGAGTGGATTGTATATAGTTTGAGTATGGTTCCTACAATAATGTTTCACTCTATTCTATATAGAGATATATATATCGATCTTGTGTTCTACTCTCTCTCTCTCTCTCTCTCTCTTTCTTTCTCACTCACTGCAATAACACAACTCGAAAATGGAGTGCAAGCTCAAGCTTTCGTGTTCAGGACTCGCGTGTATAGTGTATACCTCGGTAACAATTTTTTTCCAACGTGGGGGGAAAGGTTTGGCTTGCGTGCAGCAACGGATTCAAAAAATGAGCGATAAACCCGTGGTACGGCTAATATTTGGATATCCTGAGGAGGATGGTGTCTATTTGGTGGCTAGGTTAGTTTCATTGCACTAAATCGATACGGTACGGAAGGGAACGTTTGCCTTAATAGGGGAATTTTTTTCTTCTCCCGTGATTTGATCGCCAAGATTTGGGACAGATGGTCACAATTTGAAATTTTGCGCGGTTTTTGTAGAAAGAGCCTATCTACGAGTACCGGTAGAGTAATAATCAGGATTTGGCACACTTTTTGACGGTGGATGTTGTATCACAAACAAACCAAATATTGGTACTAATAAAAAAGATTGATATTTATGCCTAGTCTCGAGTTATATTACATTAGAAGCAAATTGCCTAGACGAAAAGCAGCATAAAAGTTGTTACAACCGAAGTATATATTTAAGAGTACTAGAGAATTCTTTTTGAAAAATGTTACAAAGTAGCAGTAGTTTGGGTAACCAGAAAGAAAACCGTTTAAAGGAATTTACCAGGTCAAAGAATAACACTGCGGGGATTTTAAGTCCGTCGCCGTATGCATTCAATTTAATGGATGACAATGATGGGAATCGGGATGGCGATAGTTGGAAGGATGATAGAAGTAGCAGCTGTAGTAGTAGTTGTTTTACCCCGGAATTTACCAGTGTTGTGCGAAAAGAGAGGAAATTGTTAAGCGTGGAATCCAATGCAACAATAAACAATATTGGTATGGCATATTTACAATTTATTTCTAAGATTTCTACTGTATTGGAACCCTCACGTTTATTTCATATGCAAAAAGAAAACGATGAACAAAGCGCTATAAGTGCTATCACCATGCAAACAAACCAATATAATACGATGATGACCGTACCGTTGACTGAAGTTACCAATACAAAACAGCGTACAAACAGCACAGGTAACGACAGCAGATGTTCTACACCGTCAAAGTCAATCACGACAACAAAGGTAAAGGCATCCTTTTACAGATCGCCTATGTGTGACGATAGCGGATGCTCAACACCGTCAACGTGCACTAAGACGACGAAGAGAAAAATAGAATCGTTTTATAGATCACCAGCTAAAGCTTCTTCCTGCTGGAAAGACATCCATCATTCTAATACGAATGGTAACGACGAGGATGTTATCACGAAGGAACTTTGCGAAGCGTTGAAGCAGGTAAACGAGCTTTCTAATGCAGTTTATTCTGGTGCCAATGTTGACGAGGATGAGGTACGAACAGTCCTTATCAACGAGAAGAAAGAGTTAGAATCGAAACTCATGAAAGCGACGGATGAAATCGACACATTGTCACGCTCGCTAAAGTTGGCGAGCAAAAATTCAATGGAATTGGAGAGTGTTCTTAAACAGAAGAAAGACCTTGAAGAAAAACTTTCTTTTGCAAATAAAGAAATAGAAGATTTGGCTGGTACTCTCAAAATTGCATATTCTTCTTCTACACAAACCTCTTCATCAGAGGAGGATATTATATCGCTTGAGCAATATTACGAAGCAATGCAACAAATCAAACGCCTCAACGACGAAGTTTCGGAACTTAACGTTGAAAAGGACTTGGCTAATGCAAAAATTGCAGGCATTGAACGAGAGAAACAAGATATAACCTTAGAAAAGGAGCAGCTTCAAATAAAAAAATCTGAATTTGAAGAGTTGTTGGAAAGAGCTATGAGCGATCTACAAACTGTAAGCGAAGTCAACGAAGATTTAGCTACCGCCCTTGAAGAAGTAAGTGAAGAAAAAGAGAACGCCTTGCATAAAATTAAGGAACTAGCAGCGTTAGATCAAACCACTGATGCCTTAGACAAGGAATTTCTCTTCGACGAAAATCAGCGGATGAAGAAAGAATTACAGGAGACCACTGAACTTAGCAATGGTAACGCAGATCAGGTAAAGCTATTGTTAGAACAACTAAAAACTCTCACCGAAGAGAATGAAAAGCTCGAACAAACAATGAGAGAAAAACAGGAGCAGACAAAACAAGAGCTATTGGAGACTACTGAACTTAGCAACAGCAACGCGGATCAGGTGAAGTTATTGTTAGAACAACTAAAAACGCTCACTAAAGAGAATTTAAAGCTCGAACAAACAATAAATGAAAAAGAGAAAGAGAAATTAATGATTGTTCAAGAGAAGGTGGAAAAAGATTTGTTGAGAGATGAAAATAATCGGTTGAAATCTAGTTACGGAAGTAATGTTGCTCAGGTAAAATTACTTCTGGAAGAAAACAAAAAGCTTCAAGATAAAATCGAAGCTTTCGAAACATCCCAACAGAATTTGGATTGTTTGTTGAAAGAACGAGACAGTGCTCAAGGAGATTTGGTTGAAGCGCTAAAAGTCAATGCGGACGCGACAAAACAATTAGAAATATTAGAATCTCAAAACAAACAGCTTACGCTAGATCTACAAAATGTCAAGGATGAAATTAGTTGTTCGGTAACTCAATCAGTTGGACGACGTGGGAGCGATGTGGATTTGTTACAATCCGAAAAAAATCTGCTTCAGCGCAAGTAAGTTATTTCGATGTTTATGACTACTTTACTATTTTAAGTGTGAACAAGTATTGCTCACCTCGGGTGTTTTCTATATTGAAACCAGGCTAGCTGCTGCAAGAGTAGAAATGGACACGTTTTTGCATAAGGCTAACGAGTGTGAGCGCCGAGAAGAGGCGGCCAAACAACGCACGGTAAACGTGACGAAAGGTAGGGACGAAGCTAGGCAAGAAGTAGAACGGCTGACGGCACTCCAAACAGATTTATTGGCCGATGTGAGCAATCTTAATGATCGAAACAGTCAGCTCGTCGAAGAAATGAATTTATTAGAAACACAGAAGCGCCGTTTGGATAAGCTTATTTTGGAAATGTCTACTTTGGCTGAAGATAAAGAAACATTGATTTTGAAGCTCGAGAAATCGAACCAGGAACGTGATGCTGCGTTAGGCGAGTTGGACACAGCAAAGGCGAACATCAAAGCGTTGGCGGAAACTTTGAGTGCGGCACGCAAAGATATCAGCATTCTTAACAACGTCAAGCAAAATATCGAGAAGAAACTCGACGATGAGAAAAAGAAGTTTGTGGATCTAAACACACAGTTACACATCAATATGCAAAAAGGCAAGGAAGCGTCAGCGCTAATTGACAAACTTAAAGGGGAAATTGCTTCAAAGAATAAAGGAATGGAGGGTACTATAAACGAAAAACGCAACGTGGAGCGTTTGTTATTCAAGGCAACCGTCGAAACAGTAAGTTAAAACGATTTAAATTTGAAATATGAAGTATCTCTTACGCTTTCTTTATTTTAATCGTTTGTAGGAATCACTGCGTTGCGAAGTTGCTGATGCGAAACAAAAGCAAAATACTTTAGCAGAAAAGATGGACATTGTCTTAACGAAACATGAAGCAGCGATGTCTATTATAGACGAATATGATAAACAGACGAATGAGTTGAATACATGTATTGCTGACCTGAAAGTAGCTAACAGAGATTTGCTCTTTCAACAAGAGAAGCTTGTACATGATATTGCATATACTAGATCCGAATTGGAAGCGATCAAGAATAAAAAGCGGAGGGGTATCATAATCTCAGAAGCTATAGCATCCCTTCGAAACCGAAAGAAAAATCAAAAGTCGACCGAAAGTGTAGAGCACCAAGAGAAAATAGATTTTCAGGCAATTCGGACGAAAAGTTATCGAGTGACAAAGAAAGGGGCTGAAATGACGTATCAGCTATCAAGAAGAGGTTTACATTTATCAAAGCGTGGTGTCAAAGGTTTGACAAATGCCAGCTCGAAAGGAGCAGAATTTTCAATGAACCGATTCCATGCTTTATCCAAACGCTTAAAGAAACTTAAGCAGAAGGATCAGTCGGAAACACTTTCCCAACCAATTCACTTACACCCAATTGAAAACTCTGAACGCAATGTACCCAGTGTTGAGGAAAAGCGGGAATTGTCAATCTCATCTTCTCCTCGACGAATTTGTTCCACTTCGTTCGATAGTTCTCCGGGATATGCTGCCTCCATCTCGTTTGAAGTCCCGCAAGACATAGCGACAATTGGAATAAAACCAACTGCAAGTAGCCATATGGCGTAGAGGCTTGCGATACAGGACTTTTGTGCATGGATAACAAAGCATTAGTGGGCACACCTTTCCGTGAAGGTATATTTCCATTGTCCGAAGGCTTTGCGTAGTTAATATTTTCAACTGATTTAACAAAATCATTACATTTAGCTTCGTCTTGTATTGACCAATTGTTAGCGATGCTTGTCGGATCGCTAAAATCGTGAACTCTACACCAAAAGTTAGATCTTGGAAATATGTTTGCTTCTTTCATTAAGCTTTCCTGGGTTGAATTGGTGATTTGTAGTGGGGCAAATCTGTAAAGAGTAGAAAAATATAAATTCAATTCAAACTTTTTAGACTATTAGTGCAGTCTAATACATCTTACCGTAATTCAGAGCATGCCTCTATAGCTGGTCCAGTCTTCATGTGGCAAAAGTCGTACAGTGCGTTGTCAGAAATGTACATGTGTAGTGAAAGAAGTCATAAAATTAAGACGATATCACATTCATGATAACTAAAAGTCGGCTTACCGTGGAAAAAAGATAGATCAAACAAGATTTGCAATCTCTCATACGAAACTGTTTGCAGGCCACTGCAAACACACAGTTTGAGCAATTTCTAATGAAAACAGTTTCACTTGCCGCAGTGATGAATACTTTTGTGTCATTTAACTCATCAATTTGGACTTGTTCTGAAAAATCCAATAACATCAATTCACATCGATTACAATTTCGTATTTCAAAAGGTTGACCTTTAATTTCAGAGGTGTACTTTCGAAGAATTGTGTCGCAACTTTGTTTCGAAGTTCTATAGTTATTAGAGAATTCTACTTTATTTGTGTTTTATCGAACTCACTCCTTACCAATCCTTCCACGTGTACTGTGTATCCATTTCATATCTTCGATATTCATCTCTCGATGAGAACGAAGTACCATCGGTTGCTAAAAACATCGCGCCGGTATTTTTCAAATGCAAAATCTAACTATATATTTTTGACATATCGTGAGGAAAAACAAAAATACTAAATACGTTCGAAGTTTGAGTCTTGCGAATGAGAACAAGATCCCTCAGTACTGTAGTTTCTCATTGCATGAACATGAGCATGAGCATTTGCATTTTTGTATTGGTTCGAATCCAAGATTATTGCTTCGATTCGTAATTCTAGCCCACAGTATCTAGCTGGACTTATACGAGCATATAGAGCTTGCTTAAAGACTATCACTACATAGCATGTTGAATATTGATCTGGATTCAAGCTATCTGACAAGATGCATACAACTATTCTTTATTTTTTAACATTTACTCTTGTAGCAGGTATTAAGTCGAATCTCACATCATTTCAAAGTCGTTCTCTTCATCAGTTCACTGGATAAGCGGACTTGTAGCATCGAAACATCTACATGAAGTATCATTTAAAAGTAGAAATAATTTATTCGAGCAAGTACCGATACTGACTATTATAAATACATTCAATGAATCTACGAGTAGCCTCTTCCGAAAAGAAAATCAAGAAAAGATACAGTACCATCTACACTGCTAATCTCGCACTCGTATTTTTTTTTAAACTGTATGCTTTTATTTTATTAACTTCCACTCGTATTTCATGTAAGAGATTTGCGATTTATCCACATCACGATTGCGCGCATGAAACGCAACATTACATTCAAATATGTCACCACCATAAATTTAGCCAAATGCGAAAAATTCGAAAAACTCCTCACTGCACACTTTTTCAAAACACGGATCCGCCCTTTTCGAAACAAACGTCAACCGCCATCATGTCGAACATCACCCCCCAAGCACAAGTACAAGTAACACAAGAAACCGAAAAAACATGTCCTATACTTAAGGAATACCTCGATGCATTCGCGATAGAATTTCTGGCCATTCAAGGCATACATACCGCCAACGAATTGCTCGCACACGGCAGTATACCCGTGCTTCCACCAACAGGCGGCAACAAACGTAGTAAATCGAAGTCCAAAAGCTCAAGCAACATCGACTATAACAATGCTTCCATCGATGATCCTATCAACGTCGTTCGTACTACTTCACTTCTTGGTACGGATTCGCACTTGACTCTTACGTTGTATCATTATCGTTTCATACAAAAGAGGGATCCTAAACCTTCGAGCAAGTTGGTTACGAAAGAGGTAAGTTTTCGTCCAGGATGAGAATTCCTGAGTCTTGGTTTTGAGCGCCAGAATGTTGACGAGAACTATATACGAACTTTTATAATTTGCAATGTTCCCAACTCATATGTCAAATTCTTCGAAATGACACAATTAGGACAAAATCAAGAGCTGCGTACAAATGCTCCACCGATGGGTCCGCAAAATCAAAATCGTACGTGGCGTTCCATGTTCCAAGGGCATGAAACAAATGGCGGAATCCAGCTCTATACTAGGACTTAATGCTAACGCGGAGGATAACGATTTGTATCTTCTGGGCGAAAACCCGCGCGCCTTTCTTATTTCGGAGGGAATATACACTGGTGAGAAGCTCCTGGTAGTCAAAACTGGCGCACTCGGAGTGAAGTACAAGGCTTGGAGAGAAAAGAATGGGTTTAAAGCGCTCAAGTCTCCAGGTGGTGCATCCAGCATTAGCGGGTGGAAGAATATTATCAAGACAGCTAAGGGCATCAAGAAAAAAGCAAAAGGCAGAAAACGGAGATCTTCTACCGCGTCAACTGCTGTTATTGATGCTGCTGCAACTAAGCACATAAAGTTCTCTGGTGACAATCATGTTGTGACTCCTCATAGTGAATCTGAAGTTGCTGCTGCTGCTATTGCTACTACTACTACCGCTGAAGACCCAGATGATCCAAGCACACTTGCGGGGATGTTACAATGCCCAGAACTTCTTCAACAATCCCATGCCGATGCAACTGCCGTCGGGGAGGGGTTTGACATTAAGAAAGCGTCAAGCAGTCTGGAGGATAGCGATGCCTATTTTTTCTCAGGTATGCAAGAAAAATTCTTTCCTGATCGATATGTACACACTAAACAAGAGAATTATGTCAAAAATGAGGAAGATCATACCAATGGGATCCCATTCCTTTCGAATGAGGATGAGGATGAGTCCATTTTCAATCAGTCTATCAATCTTGAAGAAGATGAAGTGGAATGGCCGCTCCCGGAGGAGGCAATCGATATTGAAGCATCAACGATGGAGGATGCACTAGTTTACCTTCGTGTACATGGAGGAAAGTCCTCCCCGAGTGAATCCGGAAATGTTAGACCAGTCACGAATATTCTAGAAATATGATTTTGAATTTGGAAGTCGCGATATTTTACCAAGAATTATCGGGTAGCTTGTCGCTAGCGAATAATTTGAATTTGTCCCTCAGTACAGAGTCGATGCTTTATGTTTTGTAAACTATGGGGCCTACTATTCATTGAGCAGTACCAACCTAAATATTTAGGATATTGTCTGAATAAATATTATTCAATTCCAGTTAACTAGATTATCGCATTGAGTATGTGACCTACTTGAAAAATAATTGTTCTAAGGTTAGTCCCACATCTCGCCTTTAGGGGTGAAAAGGACCAATGACTGATGATTCCAAGAACACCAAAACGAACGGAATCATAGGTATCTTCTCACACAAACAAGAGGTACAGCGTTGAAAGTATGCCATACTTTCCAAATAAACGTTATAATGAAAGCTTTCTTCCATCGTAATGTTGTTCCAAGGTTAGTGTACAATTAATGTTATTTGCCTTCGTGTCAATCCTGGTCATTTTGCACTTGTCCATATCTATCATTCTCGCGCAAGATGAAAATGAGGTAGGTTTTATAAGAACTTGTATTCATCAAAGATTATTGAATATCTAGCAAATATTTTCTAGACCCTGCCGCCTTTATCAAAAATGCGTTTAATACAATCAATGAGCAACAAGTTCGACAGATAATTTCTTCGTTCTTTAATTTAAACCCGACTCAGGCTGTCAAGAGCTACTCAAAAACCTGCGCCTTACTTCTTAATTATGGATCTAAATCACTGAAAGAGGTTCTTTTGAAAGATCCCCGTCTTCTCGAACGATTCTTTTCTAACACGTGAATAAGAACATCTTTGTAATTTTTTATCACATTATTAATTATCAGCTTAATATAAATTTGAGTAATCGTAGGACATACGAGCATTATCTCGTCTTGGTCTATTTACACGAGCTTGTTCTAATTGCTTGATTTTCATGCAACTTCTGCATGTACATGTCCCCAAGCAACAAGGTGCATGAAATTCATCGATACTAGTTTTCGGATGATCTGGAAAGTGTTCTGAGAGACAGTCTTTGCAAAACGAATTCTTGCATTTCGTCCCATTAATTTGATAGTACATACAGTTCAAAAAGTTCGTTTTCATCTCACCACAGAAATGACAACGCTTGGATTTAACGCCTGACTTCCTACCCCTCCTTGTTTTCAACATATCTTGTTCGATACAAATTGGACATACCCATTTCGGTACTTTATTCACGACATTAATATCTGTAAAATGCAGGGTAGAAAGACATTTTCCACAGAATCTTTTCCTACAATTTCGGTTTTTAGGATTCTTACAGCTGACCGACTCACTGACTTTCTCTTTGCATCCGTAACAACTATACATTTTTGGTGTTACCTTTCCTTTCTCGTTAGATACCTTTTCTTGCGATGTCTTTTGTTTCTCATTCAGGACCTTTTTAGGCAAAGGAGAAGGTGACGATAGCGTTGATGTTTGTGGCGTTGTTGAGACCAAACGTCGGCTTTCTCTTGTCGGGCGCAGCGGTACAGCAGATTCCAACAAACGATGCTTCATCGTTATCGGAGGCGGTTTCGTGTCGAGACGAATACTTCGTCGTGCTTCCGTCTTGCGCTCTTTTTTTGTATTTCTCTGATTTTGCTCGTTGTCGCCTACCCCACTTGGTTTCTTCCTGATACCAGCGACAACATTTGATTTGACAGCATTCTCGCTCGTTCGAGATTCCAACTTAGATTTAGCCCTTTCCGTAGTCTTATCTGTCTTCACGATGGACTTTTCTTTTGCGGAAGCCTTGGCTTTAGATCCAGAAACTTCTGTAGTTGCAGCTACCTTCACATTTGGTGTTCCTTTTTCGGGAGACTTGATCTTGACCACGGCTGGGCTTGCGATAGTTTTCTGAGAGGTGATTGTTTCCGTTGAAGTGAGCAGTAAATCTTGTGATTTCCTAATACTCGTTTGCTTATCTTGCATGGAAGAGTCTTCTTGGACTCTTGGTTTTTTAGGCATGAGCACATACCCATTTTCATTCAAATGATTGTAGACAAAGAAACCAGCCGCCTCCTTCTTCTTTTTCATCTTCACTGAATCAGTTTTCTCTTTCGTGGAGATTCGATCACACTTTTCAACCTTATACTTACCCCTCACCGCCTGCGTCAAAGATACAAGCTGTTGAACCAAATCCTTCTGTTGAAAGAATATTGTACGCCTCATCGAAGGACTCTGACACTTTTCTACACGTTGCAAGGCAAGCTCCATCTTCCTACGTATATTCTTGGCATCTTCCAACTGAGCAAGTACTAACTGCCGTCGATGCGGTTCTCGTCCTTCACAGGTCGTGGCATTTCCTCCGACTATAGACGCAAATTTCGATTCCTGAGAAAAATTAAGTAAAAGGTAAGTGATGTCGAGTGTTACAAAAATGTAATACATGCATTCCGTAGACACTCGTCACGGCAGAAATGTTAGGAGTTCTCCACCTCGTGTTCACTCGGTACGTACACTGTCAAACTCTTCGGAATTTTCAGTAGGGTTCATTTTATTGCATTCTCTATCAAATGTAATCGAGGTTGGAAATTATTATGAAGTAATGCAAAGGTGTGTTGTAACAGTATTTTTTTGTTTCTGGAATTGTTGCTAGGATTTCATTTTGCGGTGTGTAGGATTATGTTGATATTTCTCTCATGGCATGGTAATTCTTCTTTTCTCATGCATGTCATACTCGTACTCGTACTCGAGTCTCGCGTGCATGTTCGTAAAAGTGAGAATGTAAGGAGAAATGTTTTGATCGTCAAGAGAGAATGGCATGCCACGTAGAAATCAGGTGTACATGCCACGTAGAAATCACGTGTGGCTTCAGATTTTATATTGAAAGATAACATAACTTTTACTTTTGAATACGAA
>Ga0115008_10002206_pt1 | contig 16134 bp, 12 predicted proteins | sample FraStrMetagenome_FD_87164 | JGI IMG/M metagenome (GOLD analysis project Ga0115008, IMG submission 87164) | Marine eukaryotic phytoplankton communities from Arctic Ocean - Fram Strait ARC3M Metagenome | ecosystem: Environmental > Aquatic > Marine > Oceanic | place: Fram Strait | collected...
AGACTAACATAAAGGGCAACTTTAGGCCACTTTTGGGGGCCACCAAGGCCACTTCTTACGAGAAATTTATCGTGGGCCGGTACAAACAATATTTGTTTTCTTAATAATTTAGCAAGAAAAGTGTTATTTTGAAACCCATATGTAAATAGAGGACATGCTCCATGCTCCCCATTTGCAAACGGGGAAAAATGATAAACGGTGCCTAAATATGTCCAATTTTAGATTTTTCATACATGTGTATAATGTGTAGAAAAATCGAAACAAAAAGAGATATGAAACATGTGAAAATACAAGACTCTGAATGTCGAGCAAGATTTGAAGATATGGGCAGAGATGCAAGAAACACAACCCTCTACGAGGTAATAGTGGAGAGGTAGGGAGTTGGGAGTATGACGGTTTGATAACTGATTATTGGTAGAAAAACTTTTACGAACTTTGTACGGCCCCACTACTCACTACACAACGAGCGGAGGGATGCAAGATGCAAGTAACATCGATTTAGCCATATGACCGAATCTAGCAAGGGACCTCGTACATGTAGACAGAGAGTGTTAGCAATAGCACAAACTCAACAACTAGTAAATAGTTATCTGACACCACCCATGTTTACAAAAGTGCCGCCTGAACCACTTCCTTGTTGGATCAGTTCATCGATCTGGGAATCAATTTGCTGTGATGTTACACAGCACAGCAACCCCACCTTTTCCTGTTTGATCGAGCTGCCACATGACTGTCATCATCATTCTCATCCATAGTCCTTTCGATATCTAAGTAGATAAAGTGTGTATGTTTGTTTGTTTTGCCTTATCTTGTATATTGCGTTGTTGCATTAGTATAGAGAAATATTTGCAAGGCACGCTTTAGGTTCCAAACGTAAAACTACTGTGCAAAAAATGGACCCAAAATTGATTTTGAAATACAGCCTTTGAGATCTATGACCTAAGTTCCCGCCCAACAAATATATGATCATTAGTTCGGGAGTTTATTTCAGATCTCTGTGATTACAATTCTTACGTCCGTCTCTTTTTCCGACTTTCGAATTCTCCTCCTGATAAAGGAGATGAGTCTTCCTCTGACGTTTCATCTTCATCAGAATTTAATTCGGAAGAGTCAGAGTCGCTACTTGAACTCTGCTTATTTCGAAATTCCTCGCCAATATCTTCGCTTTCTGAACTAGATCCCTCCGATGAATCTACATAAGCCTGCACCCTATCGTCCACTTCGCCCTCCGCCCATCCTTCAGTGGGAACATCACTTGTTTTAACTTTTTTTGGTGCGAAAAGGCAACAATTTAGCCTCTGCTTTAAATATATCTTTGATGTTAGTCGACGTGTTTTGATGTTGTACGTTCTAAGAATTCTATCTAGAGAAACACAAGTAATCATATCGCCATGCTTTTCGATTTGTCGAACAGATCCTCCTGGCCCTACAAATCGACCGACAGCATCCATTTTTCTTAAGTCGATATTATGTATGTACCCTGCAGCATCGCCAACAGCCAACTCTGTACCCGCATCATCAAGTTGGCAAATTGATGTCACGCGATGTTCAAGCACTCCCTCGCGCATATGACTGATTGGTCGGCGTTGTGCTCGAATATCATAGATTCTCAACTCTTTATATGCAGAACCAACTGCAAGAATTTTACATGGATCGTCAGAGCTTAATTGACCAATTCCATTGCCAATAAATCGTAATGCAGTGCCCCAAACTTTTTGTTGCAACAGGGTTTGAGGATCAGGAGGAAGATTCTTTCCCCTGAACAAAACTGTACTCTTTTCAATATCCCACACAAATATCTCACGATCCCTACCACCGAATGCTGCTGAAAACCCATCAGAACTTAATGCGAACGATGTGATTGAATCGCCATTTTGTTGCACATTATTTAATACTTTTGACCTCGACGAGACTTTCTGCAAAGAAAAGTCGTCATCCATATCATGGATTGGCAATATACTTAATTGACCATTCGATTTAGAGGCCAATAGGCGATTGTGCGACGAAGAATACCCCATTCCAATACATGATCCGATTTCATTCGCTTCAAAAATACCTTCCATGCTGCTAATTTGATGAAAAGATCCTACATTGAACTCGTTTAAACTAGATGATTCGTACATCTCGACTATACCTCCCTTTCCCTCACGAAGTGCTGCAAATCGCCAACATTCTGCATCGCCATCCTCGGACACTCCACTCAAAGGCACCAAAGACTTTACAGCATATCTTCTACTCTGTTCATCATAATTTTTAGAAGCGATTCTCTCCACACGAGCTGCCTTCGTTTCTATCCAGGTTTGAGCTAAACCCTTCTGGATTGAATCAGTCGAAGGTAGTAACGTTTCTTTTACCAAACCGCATTCGTCGCCTGTTAATATGCGCACCTGGGATAATTCAGTCATATTTTAATGCGATTATAGGCTTTACAATGATACTCGCTCTCCCTCTTTCTCCTGGATCCTCGTCACCGTGAGTTGTTTTCTTTACAGTTTCGACTTCGAAGTTGGAATTTCGATGGATTGGTGGTTGGCTGTCAGCAAAGCTCGCATATTTTGAAAATAAGAATTCCGCACCGAACCGCTCGAGTAACCGGAAACACAACACAATTTAGGTCTCTACTAAAATAACATATCCAATTTCTCAATAAAACATGGAAACATATACAACAGGTATTAATAAATATTAATCTCTCTCATCATAAATCTCATCGGTGGAAAAGTATACAGTCACACGACGACTGACATGAGTGTTACTAAGGAAGAGTCACCATGGTCTGTATCTGTATTGCCGTTATGGGTTCCAATTGGAATGATCATTATGCGAATCTTAGTCGGATTGAATGGTCACAGCGGAGAAGGAGAAGATCATAACTTGGAGGCAGCTTACGGTGGAGATTATGAAGCTCAGCGGCATTGGATGGAGCTCACGATTCACCTACCTATTCAGAAATGGTATTTTTATGATCCTTCGTATTGGGGGCTTGATTATCCTCCATTAACTGCATATTATAGTTACGTTTGTGGATTGGCTTCTCATTACTGGATGGGTTCTGAAACTGTTGCGCTGTTCGACAGTCGGGGATATGAAGAGGCTATGCACAAAGTTTTTATGAGATGGACTGTGCTTGTTGTAGACTGTGCGCTTTATTTTACATCTGTTATAGCGTTGACTTGGAGACTTTCGAGGCGTTACGAATCGAACAATCGGAAACGTGTCTTTGTATGTATGGTTCTTGTGGCGTTAGCTCAGGTGAGAAATGATTGATGCGCTTTTTGAAATGACGTAGTGATTCATTTTTTGGTATGTGAATCTGCTTTTTCATTGTTGAAGCCGGGGATTACTTTAATTGATCATGGGCATTTCCAGTACAATACAATGTCTCTGGGCCTTGCACTTTGGTCTTTTCACTTTATGACAATTTCGTCGAAGTCATTCTTTCCTAAAGTTATAGGAGCCTTTCTTTTTTGCATGGCTCTAAACTTCAAACAAATGACTCTTTACTATGCACCAGCCGTCTTCTCATTCTTAATGGGTAAATGTTGTGTGGTGGATTTCTTTAAACGCTTCTCTTTCTTAGGGATTACAGTCATTTTTTCGTTTGCCCTCCTTTGGTGGCCATTTTACTTTTACGCTGACGCTGAAGTCGGAGGGGTGCAAAGTCTAATGCAGGTAATATTAAGGCTTTTCCCATTTCAACGCGGACTGTTCGAAGGAAAGGTGAGCATAGAAAACTTTATGATACGACCTCGAATAAAATGCGTGGATTTTTTTCATTATTATCATTGACATTTTGTAAAGGTAGCAAACATTTGGTGCGCACTATCTGTAAAACCTTTATCACTAAGGAAACGGATACCACAATCTGCTCAACCCGTCTTGGCTTTGTTATTGACTTTGTCGTTTTTCTTACCTGCATGCTACAAAACTTTTATTCGTTCCAAATCTGGAACAGAACAAAAGAAGAAGAATATTACCCAGGCTGTGGGAGAGAGCGACCTTCGTTTACTACTTTTAAGCACGTCATGTTCAGCTTTAGCTTTCTTTTTGGCGAGCTTTCAAGTTCATGAAAAAAGTATACTTATTGCTCTATCGCCTATGTCTTTATTATTCGTGGATTATCCAAATTTTATCTCTTGGTTCTGTGTGGTTACTACATGGACTATGTATCCACTTTTCATTATCGATAAATTGGAATCAGCATACTATATCAACGTATCGACGTTCCTTGTGATTGTATCGATTTCAAAAACAATTTTATTCGAAGGCGATTGCACAACCGAGCGGACAATTTTGCCTGAAGCTGCACATAGATTCCTGTTTAAAGTTATACTCCCCTTCACCAACATATCAATGATATGTTTACATGTGATCGAACGTCTCGGCAAAGCTCCAACCAGTCTACCTGACCTCTTTCCTGTCATTTGGAGTATAATTGGGTGTGGATTGTTGTTCCTGTCCTTCATAATAACTACTTTCTTGTGTTTTAAGGAAGAATTTGTATCCAAAGGTTTTAAAATTGATTAGTATGTTAGCGCGAACAGAGGTAAGGCACTGTCTAGCACATTTTAAATCCTAAGTGCACAATATTGCGCGTATAGATGCAATGAATATTGAAATGAGAGGCACATTCTAGTTGCGGCATCAATGTTTCATCTAGCTGATTGTTAGAAGATGGAAAACGGAAACGGATTAATTGGGAAAGCTCGGGCGAAATGCAAGATCCGGGCTTCAATCCTCTCGATGATGGCATCTAGGAGATACGAGACGATTGAAGGTTCACAAGCATAAATAGGTAGCTTCCAGCACTTAAAAACGTACTGTGCACGAACTCAATCGATTCTGTGAAGAGTTCAGATAGAATGTTCACGTGGACATAGCCAATGGCGTTGAGTGCGACGTTATGTAAACAAATATCACTTTTCCATATAAAAAACTGAAGGCTGAAAATCACAATGTCACGTTTAATTCTGGAAAATAGTCACTTTTACATCTAGGAAGGTGATTCTAGCCAAGCACATAAAATCTAGAAGAGAACGGAATGATTCGAATAATATATTAGAACATCCCGTGTTCACTCTGTAGAAAATATCCGCTGTTGACTCCAAAGGTTCAATACGTTCCTTGTTGGCACAAAAATATATACTTTAAGTCCATCAGTCTTTAACTCATCTTGTATCGTTTGCGTTCGCTATATTCGCTCTGAGCTCTCTTCCCTACTACTCCAACTTTTCCGTCATCACCCGATGTTGCCCAAATACTTTCTTGGCGTGTACCAACTCTCTTCTTCTTGTTAAAATTTTTCCAGCTTTGCTGATTTTCGGTTGTGCGCTTTTCCTTCTGCTTTTCTCTAAATTTATTCTTCAAATTCTTAACAATCCGAGATTTTCTCTTCTTCTCTTGTTCTGAATCCGTCTCTAATATAACAAGATTTTCAGGAACTTCAAATACACTTGCCCCTTTCTTCTTACTCTTCTTCTTCTTCTTCGGTGGATTTTCAGATTTACTTTCCCCTGTTTTCGTCACGGCGTCGTCATCATTCTTCCCCTTCTCCTCTTCGGCACTTTGCTCCACGACAGGCTCCCATTTTTGCGATGCACTATCTACAGCTTGCCACTCGCTACAAGATCCACCATCGCCGTCATTCTTCTCTTCTCCGCCGGTTGCAACACTGGAGGAATTATGATCAGCACTTAATAAATTAATCAGCTCCAATAGATCATTTTCAAGCTTTAAAAATTCACCATTAGAAGGATCTGCTGTTAGCAGTTCCCTTACCTCCTCAAGCTGTTCTTTAGCGTCTTCTAATTCACCCATGTTGATGTTGTTGACGTTGGAGTATGTATTGAACTGCTGTTGATGTAGGTAGTTGGATTTTTTGGATAATTAATTAGCTAGCTGCTCAAGAGTTAGTTGCTGCTGCTGTTCACTGTCCGATGTCCGATGGAGATGGAGCAGCAGCGGGAGCGGTTTGTCTTCACTCGATTATTTTTTTTCATTTTCTTCTCCTTTTTTGAACTACCGGTAATTTTTCCAAAATCGTTTTTGTTTTGTAAAAATTCATTTCTAACTATTTAGCTTCTACTCGCCCTCTGGACTTTGAAGATACGTATTATGATTGGATAAACTGCTCTTCATTACGTACTTGAACTTGGAAACAATAGAGTTTACATAGCACCATAAAAATACGAGGAGAAGGCACTCAACATTTAATTATGCATAGTTTCGTCATAGTTTGATTTAATGGTCTTGAATGCATAGGTGTGACGCACTTTCGACTTGATATAATTAAATTAAGTAAATGCCAATGAAATCTATTGATATCTATGACATCAAACCAAAGATATATCACAAAACTTTACACATCATACATCATACAACATCAGAACTCACTTGATGGATGCTGGCACGTAGTACATGTCGTAACGTCACAAATCATAGATCATATAATTTTAATCAATAATGGTGGATACAAAAAGAACACACAAAAATATAAATATGGTGATCCGTAGCGTTCTTGCTGCTGCGATATTGGCCGGGACAGGATCAAGTGCCTCGACTTCATCGACAGCGACGTCTTCGGCACCTCGCTATTTTCACAGTAGCAGCAGCTACAACAGCGGCAGCAGCAATCCTAAAGGATCGCGCGAAAGTCGTCGACATGGAATAACAAAAGATAACTCATCGCGCCGGCCGCTCCATGAAACGGACGGTCATGGCAAAAGCGCAAATATGGATGCTGCTCGCATCGAACTCGCCATGGATCTTCATTCGCGATATGTTTCTGCTACCGAGCAAGTTATGAAGGGAACGATTCAGGCGCCGGTTAGCGTCTTTGGAGAAACTCTTCAACAAGAGCGAACGAAAGCGAATCATGCCTACGGGGATGAGCTGACTAGTAAATTAAAAAATGATAGAGGTGGTCATGTTAGCGAAAGTCGAACCGCGATGATCAATGGCAGTAATAATGAAGAACTCTTGCGTAAGATTGATGCTCTGATTGGGCACGCTGAAAATAAATTGTATGGTGGTTCGCAATATCATCGTGCTGTTCGGGAAATGTTTATTTTGACTCATGTCAGTCATATCATGAATACGGTTTCGGCTGAGGAGATTGCACAAATGAGTGGAGTCACTGAAGTTCATGATGGGCCGGATTATTTGCGTACGGTTGCAAAATTAGCGCTTGATAAAACTTTTGTAGGTTTTGAAGAGATACTAATGTACTTTTATGAGAGGTGCAAATATGTTATGAAGCGGATGTATGGTGCCATCGACTACGTTGCCAGCCAACAGAGCACCGCATATGTCACAGGAGGAAATACTGCCTTTTTTAATATGGCTGATTATGCTGTGCCTGGATACTTTGATAGAACTGAGGAACTGAATGAACAGGAAATAAAAGAAACGATCAGACAAGTTTTCGATGCCTTCGTGGAAATGAAAGCGCAAGACGCGTTAGAAAAATGCCGTGAAGACTTAATTGCGATGACAAATTTTCTCTCATGGGACCTTATGAATGGTGGAGGCATCCTAGGAAAACAAAAGTCTGGCAATGGAGCGCAAAAAAGAAAAGATAATATAAGTACTCCAATGAAGGCTATTCAAAAGGATTACGCTCGACGGGTTGCTCGGGGTGGTGGCGCGAAGGATGTAAATTATGATAGTACTCCAGGTGATGACGGTGATCTCGTTGGTGGAGTTTTGAGTAAAGGTGATGAAGCTCTTTATGATGAATTTACACTCGAAGAAGAATGCGATGCGCAAGATTTGGTACAGCATATGCTTGAAGTGGCAAATAGTAGATCTCCTAGAGGATTCAATGACGTATTGCCTCAAGTGATGAGTTCATTATTAAAGCAATTGACTTGGCAGTGGCGAAAAGAATTTTCAAATTTAGTCGCTACGAAGTATAATTGCTTCTTCGTGCTTCCTTTCCATGAGGAATTCAGTTCTTTTCTCAGGAGGGAACTTGATCGGGCTTATCGACGATAGAATACCAAAGGTTTTGATGTCGTGATTAACGTCATCTTTTCAGCTACTATTAATTTGCATTTCCAGTTCTGAATTAATTCTACCTGGTAAATGTATTAGTACCTGCGAATGCAGAAGAGGGATTTAAATGTAAAATTGAAAATCGAACACAGCATGGAAAATACCGATAGTTGTTGCTTTCCTTAATGGCTAATAATCTCTTTTTCAAATGTAACTTATTATACTTATAAATTGCAAAAATCTTGACTATCAGGTGACTGAAGCTCGGAAATAAAATTTCGGAATGATTCCTGTCTTATGGACCTATCATAATTCAACAGAATGTAAAGCGCTTTCTTTCCAATATGACACAATGAAATTTAGAAAATTTAAGATGTGCGCAACATCCAAATAAATAGAGAACAATCATTTTCCCCAACGGTAGCTATATACTGCCCGTTAGTATTAAATCGACAGCGCGATATGCCACCGACTTGCCCCTTGCATAACATATATTCCGCATTTTTATCAATGCAAGGAAAGTTTTGTACCTTCAGTTCGCCACGAAAGTTACCATGAGCAATAATACCATGTTGAAAGGATACATCTACACTCTGCGGTTCTGTCCCTTTATCATAATGGTTTTTGTTTGGCCATATACCTTGAGTGGGCCAGGTGAAGATGCAATGATTTGTAAACCAATCAACATTTTTCACTTGTGACGGTAAATCAATCAAAGAACCATCGTCCATTGAAACTGAAGTCATTTAAACGAAATTAGCTATAAAGGATTGCAAACTATATAAAAATCTAATTTGGTTTTGCTTCTTACAGTAATTTAGGTTATAGTCGAATGTACTGCATCGGATCAAGTACGAATCAGAAGAAAAATCAAAGCTACTGATAGGCCCGGCATTTGTGTCTATAATAAAGTCGACATTGAAATGCTTTTTAGGGTCGTTACGGTGAATGTATATGCGCCCTTCCTCTGTGGCAAGCCCAAAAAATTTGTTACATGGACTATATTTTGCATGAATGATCTTGGATTCGCATGTTCCTCCCTCAAACTTTACATTCATTTCACTGCAATCAATTATCAAAAACTGATAGCATCGAATTATCATCATTGAAAGCGTTGTCATAATATGGATAACTATCTCAAACTTTCTTACCTTTCCAACCTGTTTCTCACGTAAGCTTTTGTAGTCTGAAGTACAACCGATGACAATCTCTTTGCCTGGGATAAAGAAAGTACTTAACATTAGCAACTGAAAATATATATGGAACAAAGAAAAACAGCACTTCAATATGTCACTGACCATCAAGAGACCATTCGATACAATGAAGTACGCGAGCTATGTGCATGCGTGCAACAGACTTTTGAAGAGTTGCGCTCCAACAGATTACAAAACCATCGCTATTGCATGACGCAAATATATCTTCTTTGAATGGATGCCATGCAAAGTCGCCTCTTGAGTGACCCTCGACCACGACTGTAGACTTTGACGTGAACATTGAGATTTCAAAGTGAGATCCATCGCTAGTCCCAGCTAAAATCATCCCTGAGTTATGATGCCCAGCTAAAGGAACATGGAGTGATATAACAGGGAAAAAAGAGTTTTGAACTCGCTGGCAAGCGAAAGTTCGAATAATTTTGTACTCAATGGACCACTCCGACACCTCCCCCTTTTCGTTACCTGTGAAAATCTTATCATTATTTGAGCATATTGAATGAATTTGTTTATTATCTGATGTAATAACGTCGTATAGATTTCTTTCTCTCCATACATATATGACGCCTTGATTAGATCCAGTAAGGAATAAGTCACGAAAAACACAACCGCAATTCATTTGCTGCAATTCACCTTTATCTCCAAAGAGTGCTCTTGACGGGACAAGATTTTGGCCATCTATAGTCCAAAAGAATAGGTGATCAATTCCTCCTGTGACAATGTCATAAGTCGCATTATTAAGGAACTTCACGAAGAGAACCTCCTTTTCACCGCAAAATGACTGACACAAATTGAAATGTCCGTCCCATATGCCACTTGGAGACGACCAGACTGCTATTGAATGGTTTGTATCCATGCCGATGCTCACCAATAACCTATTGTCATACGAAAAATCCATACAGGTTATCCCATGTCGATGAACAGATTTGAAGATGGCAAAAGTCCGACAAGTGTTTGGATCCCACAACCTGATTTCGGGTGTCGTTGAAATATTTGAGGACGCAACAACATCTTGTTTTTTATTCATTGACAAGCACGAAATTAATCCATCATGAGCGTCATAAAAAAGTTGTGCTCCAGAGGTTCTATTTTGAACAACGCAGAGAGCAGCAACAGCATAAATGAGTTGTCCGCGCTTGCTACATACAAGAGAAGCCTTGAACGACGTATTAGACCCATGCACCTGACTCAATAATATATCTATGTTTGGTTTCGACGGATCAGGTTGTGTACAATATGTTTTTATGGATGGTTCCATTATAATTGAGTACCATGGCTTTCTGTTATCGACTTTACAAACCTCTTTCCTTTTAAAAAAGGAGTACAATGAGTTTAAATTGCTACAATCTGTTCTTGATGAAAAATTCAAGTTCTTGTTGATAGCCTTAACTTCGTCGACTATTGCGCTATCGTCGATCACATGACGATATACGAAAATAGAATTTTTGGGGGCTGAAGTTGATATGAGATGAGAACCCGACTTCGTCCACTGAACCTTAGATATGGATCCATTATGTCCTCGATATGTCTTGGACAGACATATTTGAGACGAGCACGGATAACGACAAATGTTAAGGATACCTAAATTGTTTCCCGATGCAATAACATAATCTCCATCGCTAGCCCCAAAATTGCAGTCAACTTTGATGGAGCATGTCCCGTCATCCACACGTGGCCATAATCCTTGTGTAGCCCATGTCAGAGAACAAGATTGAGTGTCCCACTTCAAGTCCCTTGCTTTTGAAGGAGGTCTCAAAATTGAACCATCATTGATATTCCAGAAAAAGAGCTCAAATGCGGCGCAATTCGATCTTAAAATTGAGGAATCACTTGTAAAGTCGAATGTTTCAATTGAAGCCTTATGTTTTTTCAGTACATACGTGCGAAAGCACTTTACAAAACCTTCTCCTTGCTCCACGCGATATAGATATATGTTCCAATCATATGATCCAACAGCTATGATGTCGCCACTTGGGCTCCATTTAATCTCAGATATTGCCTTCATTGCATCTCTTGCCTCAAATTGTAATAAGAACTCATTATCAGTTGACAAAATTATCCATTTACCATCGAATAATGTCAATTTATTTTTTGCGTGAGGATATCCGAAACCTATTGCTAGAAAATGTCCACGAGGGCTGTACGTGCAAGCTAGTGATAACATTTCCAATTCGATTGATTTGATAGGTCTCATTCCGTGAATGCTCCATTCGACAAGTTTTTTGTCGCCTCCAATTGTACAAAATTTTGATTCAAAGGGGTGTACAGCCATGGCGCACAAATTGAGATTTCCATCTAAGCCTTTGCTTACTTGTTTGCAAAGCTTTTCAGATGAGTCGTTTATACTTATTTCCCAAATTTCATTACTTTTCAAACCAATCAAAACCATATCATCCTTATCAATCCAGATCATCGATTGAATATCAATGGGCACAGAGCTACCAAAAGAAGGGCGAAGATCAATGGTATGAATGCAGAATAAAGCAATTGTCCATATTTTCAATATTCCGTCTCGTGAAGCCGTTACGTTGCCTTCAGTAGTTGAAGATATTGAAACAACAGAAGACATATGAGCTTTTATAGTCCTATTGAGTGAGCAAGAATCACAGGATAATATGTATAGCTTTCCATCTTCAGCGCCAACGAAAGGTGCGTTACCGCTCCACCCAATAGCATAAAAGGTTTGAAGCTATTCAGAAGATTGTCAGACACGTATTTAGTGAGCAACAATCGATTCTGTAATCAGGAAAAATGTGCAATCTTACCTCTATGTCATTGTCGAGTTTAACTTTTACCGAGTGATGTGCGTTGGTAAAGTACCAAAATTTTACGAAATGTACACCACATTGAATTATATACTCTCCATCCAACGCAAAGTCAATTGCAAGTGTTTCAAAGATAGAGCTGCGGTGCTCAAAAAGAATAGTTTCGTTCTCCCATTCATAAATGATTATAGTGTTGAAAACGTCGCATCCTACAGTCAATAATAAGTCGCCAATAGGGTTGAATTTCATTAAGGAAGTACCAACTGAATGATGTGATTGAAAAACCTTTTTGGATGTCATACTCACAACATCAAAGAAGAAAATATGCGAGAAGTGCCCCTTTTCACCCACTGCACAAATCATTTTATTTGGGTGCATTGCTAGACATAGAGCTTCCTTTTTTAATTCGCTAAAAAATTCTTGTTTTTCAGTATGAATACACTGCTTTACGAGAATGCTTCCATTTGGAAAGACAACAGAATCTACGGTTTCGTTGTAAACTATATTATTGCGAAACTGCGAATTAAATCCAAAAACCTTTTCCAGCTCAAGATCGTGATTAGGAAAGGTAACATCGTGCTCAATATTTTGTCTAGGAGCTGATATAGTTCGCTGCCATGGACGAGTTGGAACAAAATTCTCTTCGGTTGGGAGACATTCCTCACCATTTACAATTTTTCGTTCTCGTGATAGGTCAATTTCCCGTAGACCACTTGTCATCAAAGATGACTTAAAATGAATATTCGACGGTTTCGAATAACAAGCACTCCATTGAAATACGCAGCAATCCTCTTCCCCTGTGGTTAGCAATGACTTTCCGTCATTTAAAAGTTTAACGTTTCCAATATTGGCTGCATGGCCTCGTTCGTATCCAAAAGGATAGTAGGAATCGCCAACTTCGAACGGAAATGGCAACACGCATATTCTACCAAAACTGTCAACTATAGCACCGATAGATGCTTTTGATGATGCATCACTTTGTTTCAGGACAGCACCATCACTTGGAGCCAACGGTATAGAAAATTTATCAACAGTACACGACCATGATTCCCATTTCGCATATCTTCCTATCCTAGAAGATTCTTGTTCACCTCTCACATTAAAGAAATAAATTTCGTTGCTTTCACTTATACATCTGACAAGCTTATGTTCGTCTTCTGTTACACCTAAATCAACCCTCAAAAGAGGCGACGGCAGGCGCTTCGTTCTTGATATTAATTCAAATTGGTTGCTTTTATAAAGGTATACACTGCCATCCGCGGATGCAAATGCGAGGATACTGCCATCAACAGAAAACTTACAATCTACTAGTGCAGCTTTCGCGTTTTTACCTTCATGCAAAATTTGAAGTGATTTATAATCCAAGATAGCGAAAGCCCCACTTTTTTCACACATATAATTTATCGCTCCATAACCCACAACAATTCTTTCAGCATTAGGGGATAGGGCTACGCACATCGCAGGAGAATTCAATTGTACCATTCGCATTACATTATGAATTTTTATATTCCAAACTTTTAAAGTATTATCGCTTCCAACGGTGACAAATTCATTAGACAAAATAGGGTTTGAAGCTAAGCCGCAAAAGTTTTTGCCAGAGTGACCTTGCACGATCATTTTATTCAAATTGCCATATTTATTGATCTTTACTACTTCATTGCTTCTTAACGTTACTACAAATTTCTCGTTTGTTTCTTGCGACACACTGCAAATCTCACTTTGAAGTCCTCCAGCAATAGTAATATCTATCTCTCTAATGACTTCATAACGGGCGTTTGTCAATTGAATTACTCCCTCTGATGTACAAATAATTAACACGTTTTTTTCTATCGATGAGCACATTGTGCTTATACAACCACGATAGCAGATTTTGTGGGCTTCAATACAAGTTCGGCCGTCCCATACGTAAATTGTATCTGAAGAACCGCTGATGACTGTATGGCCATTAAAATAAGTTAATGCTCTCATGATCTGTCTGGGACATTTCCTACCCAAAAGCCCCTGTTGATATACGAAAGATTCGTCTTTCTCTTTTCGAACATAAAAAGATACGACCTCATCTCCACAAATGGCAAAACTATCATCATTCAGAAATCGGCAATCAAAAATCTTTCTCTTGGACGTCCTTGTCGAATACACAACAGACTTTTTCTTCCAATCATATACAGCTATGGATTGCATATAATCCATACCCATTGAAACCAAGAATGTCATATTTGGAGAAAAGTCAACACACGAAATACCATCCTTGAACGCAGATTAATTTATTTTGATAAATTAGTATATAAATCCTCCTTTTTACAAAAAAACCATATCTCACCGTATGGAAACCTTTCAAAACTGCCAATGTAGATAGTTTCTCGACCGACCATATGTGTATTGTTGGATGTGGCCCAAATTCTGCCGATGCAACTATCGAGCCGATGCCATCCTCGCTATCTCCTACGCAAAGGCACATTATGTAATCCGCATGTCCAAAATAATATCCTTGAGTCATTTCGTCATCTTTATCAGTGTCTGTACACAATCTTACACAAGTAGCCCCTGCTGGATAAACGACTGCATTTTTATTTGTAGCAAATGTCACACAATGCACATGTTGCTTTGTCCCTGTACCATTTAGTCCATAGATCCATTCTAACTTCATTGTACACACTGATGATTCCTCTACTACCACATTTTGCTGAAGAGTCTCCTCCTTTATTGGAGGTTCACTCATCGGTCCATGATTATGACAGGGTTTCAAACAAAAGGTGCTAGTGTGGTATGGCTGACGAGAAACAGATGAAAAACCATCTTTGCGAATATACGACACTTTTTCTGGTTTAAGAATATCAACTGAATCGCGCGAGCATGAATTGACGTCGGATTTTTCTTCTAGATAACCAAAATATTCTATCCATGAAAAAATCTCAGGACTTTTCAAAGCAAAACTAACAAAATCCTCCCTAATTAAATAATTCTTTTCCTTCGTGTTGCTAAAGTACTGAAAAAAATCTGGATCAAAAGCTAGAAGGGAGTATGCATTAACATCCTCTTCGTCGACATCGATTTCTGTGGAACGTATCGTGGCGAAAACGTCTTTCGCACTAAACCAATTGTCATGCACCATCAACTTCTTCATCCCGGCGGTACAAGAACGCATACACAAAGTAAGTTGCTCGACCTGAATCTTACCAACTTCTTCCAAATCAAAGATACCAAAGATGAAACGCAATTTCTCTTCTATGGTCATTCCACTAATCAGGGCCATACAGCAAAGAACTTCGAAGGAATCTACCATGTCCTGTTCTTGATGTTGATATTCATCTGTCGAATGGAACAAGCCAAACAGTGCGTCGTTTTGTTCACGTATTTTTTGATCAGCAAAAGTAGGGGAATAATTAAAGTAATCTTTGAGCGCCAAACGAAAAATATCATGAAATTCTTTCGAGGTAAGCCCGAAACCCTCTGCAACGTCATTAAATGCTTCCCAAATGTCATACAAAATTGAATATGGGAGATTGATAAACGGGAGTACCGACGGGTGCAATGTGGCACGCCCGATGACTTGACCCATCGTCCTTACATATAAACCAATTTGGACATTGACAAAAACAAAATATTAGGACGAGATTTTTGAATTTTTGGAAAAATCGCTGGTGCAGCTTGATGAGAAACAAAAACCCTTCCTTTCATTTTCATCAAAATGGGTAATAAATAAGAAGTCTCAAGTACCGGTAACCAAACAAAGATGAAGGTGCGTACAGTAAAGATTTCCAAACCAACCGAGCAGTCGATTGACGCAGTGAAGGCATATTTCAATTACGCATCTCTTCACACCTTAGTAGACCTCGTTTGCAAAGCATTCATTAAAAAAGGACATCACTCGTGAACCAACGACGATATATCGGTAGTTTCTTTTCATTGTGTGTCTCTTTGAAAGTTGTATTCGTACGTGCGTAACGTAAGATTTTTGGTTTGATTGGAACGGCTCTCAGCCTGCGACCTGCGACCTGCGACCAGGCATGGTTATTTTTTTTTAAAACTGTATGCTTTTATGGATTGGTTTCACTGTGGTGGCTAATCTAGCCCTGACGGCGAGTGGCGTCGGGATGGAATCTTACCCGGATTCTCCCGGAGGACTTATAATAATGTTTTGATACTTTACATCTAGTTTCAAT